>ERZ1031885.415-NODE-415-length-18269-cov-6.880696_pt1 | contig 18269 bp, 10 predicted proteins | sample MGYA00518168_ERZ1031885 | MGnify/ENA primary metagenome ERZ1031885 (study PRJEB33719, sample SAMN04261269) | wastewater metagenome | biome: rural village; feature: human; material: feces | host: Homo sapiens | place: El Salvador | collected 2014-01-14 ...
ATGGCGATACTAACGATGAGCGATACGCAAGCCACGGCGAACGCGAAGTGGTAAGAGTCTTCCACAGATACGTGCATAGTATCCTGCGCCCACTTCATAATCTTGATGGCAGCGGTAGGAGCGAACATGGCGCCGATGTTGATAGCCATGTAGAAGAGCGAGAAGCCCGAGTCGCGGTTCTGCGAATACTTCGGCTCGTCGTACAGACGGCCTACCATAACCTGCAGGTTGCCCTTGAACAGACCGGTTCCGAGAGCGATGAGGATGAGCGAAGCGCCCATTGCAGCGATGGCAACGGTGTCCTTGCCAAGAGGCAACGAGAGCACGAGATAGCCGATGAACATGATGAAGATACCGGTGGTAACCATACGTCCAAAGCCAAACTTGTCGGCTGCGATACCGCCGATGATGGGGAGGAAGTAAACCATCATCAGGAAGGTTGAATAGATAGTACTTGCCAATCCGGTTTGGAAACCGAAGTTAGCCTGCAAATAGAGTAAGAACACAGCAAGCATGGTGTAGTAGCCGAAGCGCTCACCAGTGTTTGCCAAGGCTAATGCCCACAGACCTTTTGGTTGATTTTCAAACATAAATAATTGAGTTTTTATTGATTAAGTTATTATTTCATAGCATTGGTATCACAATTTACAAATTTAAGAAGAATAATTCTATCAACCAAATGTATGTAACATTTTCGTAACAAAATATGGCAATTATTCAGTTGCGGCGGCTTTCTTGGGGCTATATGGCAGGCTTTCGGGCGATATGTAGGCGTCGTTGTGCGGCGGGCGGCGTACGGAATCTGATTGGACGGCGGACGGAATCTGATCGGACGGCGAACGGAATCTGATCGGACGGCGGACGGAATCCGATTGGACGGCGGACGGAATCCGATTGGACGGCGGACGCGAACGGTGAGAAAAGTTGAAGAATCATAACAAATAGGGATTGCACAAACCAGACTTTCTACTTAACTTTGCAGGCTAAAACATTGGAACACTTGCTTAGGGGGTGCAGCACATCATAAAGACAGAACAATATGAACAAACGAAAACTCATACAACACCACAAATGGCTGGGACTTGTGCTCAGCTTCTTCCTGCTGATGTTCTGCGTATCGGGCATCCTGCTCAACCACCGCCAGCTTATCAGCGACATCAACGTGTCGCGCACGCTGCTGCCCTCGCGCTACGAGTACAGCCAGTGGAACGGCGGACTGCTGCGCGGCACGCTGCCCGTCGACTCACACATATTAATATATGGCGCGTCTGGCATCTTCCTTACCGATTCTACCGCTGCGCATATAGCCGACTTCAACGAAGGACTGCCTACGGGTGCCGACTACCGTCAGATACGCAACGTGGTGAGCGTCGGCAACTCGACAAAACAGCTCTTTGCCGTATCGCAGTTGGCGCTCTACCGTTTCGGAGCGCACGGCAAGTGGCACACCGAAGCGCTGCCCTTAGCCGACTCCGACGAACTGCTTACCGACATCGCTGCCCACGGCGACACGCTCGTTGTGCTGAGCCGTTCGCACGCCTACATCGCCGTGTCGCCCTACACGCAGTTCCGCCGCATCGACCTGCCTGCGCCGCCCGACTATAAAGACCGCACTACGGCGTTCCGCACGGTGTGGCTGCTGCACAGCGGCGAGCTGTTCGGCTTCGCAGGGCGACTTCTGGTCGATGCTGTTGCCGTGGTGCTCATAGTGCTTATCGTTACGGGCTTCGCCTTCTTCTGTCTGCGCAAGACGAAACGCCGCTGGCAGAGCAAGGGTAGCACAATGAAGTACACGCTGCGCTGGCATAACCTCGTGGGGCGCAAGACTATTGTCGCCACAATATTAATATGTGCTACGGGCTGGTGTCTGCGTCCGCCGGTGATGGTGGCGCTCGCCCTGACGAAGGTGCCGACGCTGCCGTTCACAACGTTGAAAAGTAAGAACCCGTGGCACGACAAACTACGCCTCGTGCGCTACGACAGTAGGGTAGGCGACTGGCTGCTGTCCGCCTCAGAGGGCTATTTCTCGTTGGGCAGCGACATCAGTAAGCCGCGTCCGACGCGCATCATGGACGCTCCGCCGCAGAACGTGATGGGGCTGAACGTGTGGCAGCAGCGCGAGGATGGCACGTGGCTCTGCGGTTCGTTCGGCGGAATGCACGTCTGGAACCGCCGCACGGGCATGGCTACCGATTATTTCACTGGCCGACCGGTGCCGAAGAAGCCGGGTCCGCCGCTCGGCAAGAAGGCGATAAGCGGCTACAGCTCCGACTTCCGTGTCAGCGCCGCTGAGCAGAAAGATACGAATGGTATGGATACAAAAAAATCAGTCACTGAGATTGTGACTGATTACTATGATGGAACCACGAAGATTGTGCAGCCCGAAAGTCTGCGTCGCCTGCCCATGTCGCTGTGGAACGCGGCGCTCGAAGTGCACACCTGCAGAATATACATGCACAACACCGCAACATACATCTTCATATTCTTCTTCGGAATAGCGGTTGTGTGGTGTTTGTGGACGGGATTGAAATTGAAGAAGTAACTTCAGGGGGTGCACTTGTCTCAAGTGCACCAATAAAATAGAAACCAAGGGGGTGCACTTGTCCCAAGTGCACCAACCTAATAGAATGCACCGATAAAACGTTGGTGCACTTGAGACAAGTGCACCCCCTAAAGAATGTCTTGAGACAAGTGCACCCCCTGAAGAATGTCTTGAGACAAGTGCACCCCCTGAAGAATGCTTTGAGACAAGTGCACCCCTAACGTATATCAAACAGCCACGCGAGCTTCACCACGATGTTCGAGTGGTTAGAACGTGCGAAGTAGTCGCGCTTCGAATCGCCGTAGATGTTGCCCAAGCCGTAGTAGTAGCGGCCCTCGAGCAGCAGACTGCCCGCATGCGGTATGCGCCACTCAACGCCCAAGCCCGCCGCTATGCCGTAGTCGAACTTGTTCTCTACAGCCATTGTGTCCTGCGCGCAAGTCTGGTTGGCGCGGTCTGTGGTGTTACGGTCGGCGATGGTGAAGTTGGTCTTTGTCGACTCGTTTATCATATAGCCGAACTGCGGACCAGCCTGGAAGAAGAACTGCAAGCCCTTGCGTTCCTTTCCCCACGCCAGGTGAGCGAACACCGGCAGCTGTATGTAGTTGATGTCGCGCTGATACGCCTCAGCCACGCCCGTAGTAGGATTAATCACGGGCTTGTCGTTGACGTCGAGAATGCTCTCCTTCCAACCGATGCGCGCATAGTTCAGCTCGGCATACACAGAGCAGTAGGTCTTGAAGTATTTCTCGCAGGTGTACTTGAACGAGAGACCGGCGGTGAAGCCCGGGTGCTGCGTCTGCGTCACCTTCGGCACGAAGCTCACGCTGCTCATCACGAAGCCGCCGTTGAAGCCGAGCGCAAGGTCGTTGCGGTAGTCGCCCACCTGCGCCTTTGCGCACACGGCTGCCGTCAGCAGCAGAGCGAGGAGTGCTTTTCTTATTGTCTTTATCATTTGTTTTTTTTCTCTTTAAGCCTTTCTAAGCCTTTCTGTTTCTAAGCCTCTTTAAGCCTTGTAAGCCGAAGAAGAGCAGCTAAGCCCTCCCCGACGGGGAGGGTTGGGAGGGGCTTTAATACGTAATTGTTTCTATCGTGCGTGTCGGCTTGTAGTGGAGCAGCACGAAGCAGTTGTTCTGCATGCCGCCGTTCGTCACGCGCTTGAACTTCAGCGGAGTCTGCAGCGGCTTGTACGTGTTCTGCTGCGGAGTGCCGTTGAACTGCTTGCCGTACTTGTTTATGCCGCGGATGAAGAACTGCGCCTGGTCGTAGCCCGTGAGGGCGAAGCGCGGCAGAGCCAAACGCATATCCGACTTGAACCACTGGCGATAGTGGCGCTGCAGACTTGCTGTAGCCGGCGCCGACTCGTTGTAGACGTAAGCCGTCGGGATGTATGCCTCGTACTTGTAATAGTAGTCCTGGTATACGCGCTTGTACATCAGCCATTCGTTGTAGCCGTACATCGCAATCTGTATGTTCGGGTAAGAAGCACGCAGCGTGTTCAACTTTGCAAGCGTAGAGTTAAGCTGCGGCGAACGACCCGTGTTCAGAATCACCACATTGCGCTTCTTTGCGCTGAACGCCTTGGCGAACATCGGCTCCGACGACTTCAGGTTTGTTATATTGTACGCAATGCCCTCAGCCTCAAGACGGCGGCGTAGGGCGGCTGTGAACACACCCTTGTCGCTTGTTGTGTCGTTGCAGTCGACAAACACCGGATGCGCATCCTTGAAGCGGTCCATGAACGCGTTCACAGACAGTTCGGCAGTGAGCACACGACTCTGATAAACCTGGAAGATATGGTCGTTGGTCTCCACGTCGCCACCGTTGATAGAGAACGGGATGACGAGACGTATGCCGTTCTTGCGGCAGAAGTCGCCTATCGGTTTCACCTGCTTGGTGTAGAGCGGACCGAAGATAAGGTCGCAGTTCTTGGCGTTGGCGTCGGCAAGCACCTGCGCTACGCTGGCATCCTTATGCAGGTTCCATGCGAAGATGTTGGTGTTGATGCCCTGACTGCGCAGACTGTCGCACGCCATGAGCACGCCACGGTAGTATTCTATCATGCGCTGTCCGTCGCCGTCCACGTTGTGCAGCGGCAGCATCACGCCCACGTTCACCGTGTTAGCCGCACGCTGCTGTGTTGCAGAAGCCTTCGGCGCTGTTGTTGCAGCAGTGGTCTGCACCTGCTTCGGGAACGGAATGAGCAGCTGCTCGCCCTTCTTCAGCACATAGTCGTTCTTCTGCATGTCGGGGTTTGCCTGTATCAGCTCGTCGATGGTGATGCCGAACTTCTGGGCGATGCCATATATCGTGTCTTTCTTCTTTACCTTATACAAGTCCTGCCACTTCGGCGTCTGCGCTGCCACCGACGATGCCAGCAGCATGGCGCAGAACAAGAAAAGAATTCTAATGCTACGTCTCATTTCTATCATTCTATTAAAATTAACATTGCAAAAGTACACAAAATATATTGTTTGCAAAAATCTTTGTTCATAAATAACGTTATAAATAGGTAGCAGCGTTTTGCTGTGTGCGAGATAATAACTAACTTTGCATTACAAGTAAACGAGTAGACAAGTAAACAAGACGATAAGTAAACGAGTAGACAATGAGATACATCAGAACACTTTTATTGTTGGTTCTCTGCACCACGCTGCAGGCATACGCCGACGAGGTGCCGACAATCGACCCGCAAGCTACGTTCACCACCGACGAAGGCGAGGAGACCGGCACGAGCTATTCCGGTTCGGCTCCGCTCACCGTGGTGTTCCACGCCAATGCCGAAAACGTAGGCATGTACACGCCCCACTACGAGTGGCGTTTCACCAAGGAGGGCGAGACACAGCCCTACCTCGTGCGCTACGAGGAAGAGACCGAGTACACCTTCACCGAGGCTGGCTCGCACCGCATCGTGCTCTACGCCACCTTCATCAACGGCACCGACACCATAGCCTATACCAAGGACTACTGGCAGGACGCGCAGCCGATAACCATTCAGATATCCGAGAGCAAGCTCGAGATGCCCAACGCCTTCTCGCCCAACGGCGACGGCATCAACGACATCTACCGCGCAAAGAACAACTACCAGAGCATCGTGGAGTTCGACGCCTACATCTTCAACCGCTGGGGACAGAAGATATACGAATGGCACGACCCTGCGGGCGGATGGGACGGCAAGTTCAACGGCAAGGATGTGAAGCAGGGCGTCTACTTCGTGCTCGTGAAGGCGAAGGGAGCCGACGGAAGAAAGTATAACATCAAGAAGGATGTGAACCTGCTGCGTGGCTATACCGAAAGCAATGGGGTTAATCCAACGGAATGATAGTTTTGAATTTTGAATTTTGAGTTTTGAATTGTCGGCTCCGCCGATTAGGAGTTATTGAATTTTGAATTTCTTAATTTTGAATTCACAACTCACAATTCACAACTCACAACTCACAATTCACAACTCATTAATTCACAATCGGCTCTGCCGATAATTCAAAACTCAAAACTCAAAACTCAAAATTCTCAACTCTCTATGGGAGAAAAGATAAACGTTTGGGGCGCACGCGTCCACAACCTGAAGAACATTGACGTGGAGATACCACGCGACTCGCTCACGGTAATCACCGGACTGAGCGGATCGGGCAAGTCGTCGCTTGCCTTCGACACGATATATGCCGAAGGTCAGCGCCGATACATCGACACGTTCTCGGCATACGCACGCAACTTCCTTGGCGGAATGGAGCGACCCGATGTCGACAACATAACCGGTCTGAGTCCGGTTATATCCATCGAACAGAAGACAACCAACAAGAACCCACGCTCTACCGTGGGCACAACGACCGAGATATACGACTATCTGCGTCTGCTCTATGCTCGTGCCGGAACTGCTTACAGCTACGTTACGGGCGAGAAGATGGTGAAGTATACCGAGGAGCGCATCATCGAGATGATCAACTCCGACTATGCCGGCAAGCGCATATACATACTCGCTGCACTCGTAAGGCAGCGCAAGGGCCACTACCGCGAACTCTTCGAGACACTTCGTCGCAAGGGCTATCTCTACGTGCGCATCGACGGCGAGATTACGGAGATAAGAAGCGGCATGAAGACTGACCGCTACAAGAATCATAACATTGAGGTGGTGATAGACAAGATGCAGATGCGCGACGGCTTCGACGACCGCCTGCGCAAGACTGTCGCTACGGCAATGCGCGAGGGCGACGGACAGATTATGATTCTCGACAAGGACACGGGCGTGGCAAAGAACTTCTCCAAGCGACTGATGTGCCCTACGTCGGGCATCTCTTACCGCGACCCTGCACCCAATATGTTCTCGTTCAACTCGCCCGAGGGTGCCTGCAGCAAGTGCAAGGGCTTGGGCTATGTCAACGAGATTGACATGAAGAAAGTCATCCCCGATGACTCGCTGTCTATATACGAGGGTGCCATTGTTCCGCTGGGCAAGTATAAGAATCAGATGATATTCTGGCAGATTGGCGCCATTCTCGAAGCGGCTGAATGTACGCTGAAGACGCCGGTGAGCGAGATACCTGAGGACACGCTCAACGAGGTGTTGTACGGTTCGCTCGAAACGATACGCATCAGCAAGGACGTGGTGCGCACGTCGAGCGACTACTTCTGCACGTTCGATGGCGTCATCAAGTATCTGCGCACCGTCATGGAGAACGACGACTCGCAGGCTGGACAGAAATGGGCTGACCAGTTCCTCGCTATAGCTGAGTGTCCTGAGTGTCACGGCGCACGCCTTAACCGCGAAGCGCTGTCGTATCGCATCTGGGACAAGAACATTGCGGAGTTGTCTGCGATGGACATTCAGCAACTCAAGCAGTGGATAGACGAGGCTGAAGCCCACCTCGACTCTCGTCAGAAGGTTATCGCTACGGAGATATTGAAGGAGATAAAGACACGTATCAACTTCCTGCTCGACGTGGGTCTCGACTATCTGTCGCTATCGCGCCAGTCGGCAACGCTGTCGGGTGGCGAGAGCCAGCGCATACGCCTTGCCACTCAGATCGGTTCGCAGCTCGTCAACGTGCTCTACATCCTCGACGAGCCGAGCATCGGTCTGCATCAGCGCGACAACGACCGTCTTATCCACTCGCTGAAGGAACTGCGCGACATGGGCAATACCGTGGTTGTGGTAGAACACGACCGCGACATGATGCTCAATGCCGACTACATCGTTGATATCGGTCCGAAGGCGGGCATTCGTGGTGGCGAGGTGGTGTTCCAGGGAACGCCCGCTCAGATGCTTAAGGAGCACACCATCACCGCCGACTACCTTAACGGAGTGCGTAAGATAGAGATACCTGCCAAGCGACGCGAGGGCAACGGCAAGAGCATCGTGATACGCGGTGCGAAGGGCAACAACCTGAAGAATGTTGACGTAGAGTTTCCGCTGGGCAAGCTCATCGTGGTGACGGGCGTGAGCGGATCGGGCAAGTCGACGCTTATCAACGAGACGTTGCAGCCTATTCTCTCGCAGCACTTCTACCGCTCGCTGAAGAAGCCGATGCCCTACGACAGTATCGAGGGCATAGATAATATAGACAAGGTGGTGAACGTAGACCAGTCGCCGATTGGTCGCACGCCGCGCTCCAATCCGGCTACATATACCGGCGTGTTCAACGACATACGCGCCATGTTCGTCAATCTGCCCGAGGCGAAGATACGCGGCTACAAGCCGGGGCGTTTCTCGTTCAACGTGAAGGGCGGACGCTGCGAGACATGCAAGGGCGGCGGCTACCGCACTATCGAGATGAACTTTCTGCCGGATGTGCTCGTGCCGTGCGAGGAGTGTCACGGCAAGCGCTACAATCGTGAGACGCTTGAGGTGCGCTACAAGGGAAAGAGCATCGCCGACGTGCTCGATATGACGTTCAATCAGGCTGTAGAGTTCTTCGAGAACGTGCCTAACATTCTGCAGAAATTAAAAACCGTGAAGGAGGTGGGCTTGGGTTACATCAAGTTGGGTCAGCCTTCGACGACACTCTCGGGTGGCGAGTGTCAGCGTGTGAAGCTGTCTACCGAACTCAGCAAGCGCGACACCGGCAAGACGCTCTATATTCTCGACGAACCGACTACGGGTCTGCACTTCGAGGACATAAAGATTCTGATGGAGGTGATAGAGAAACTGGTCGACCGTGGCAACACGGTGATTATCATCGAGCATAACCTCGACGTGATAAAGCTCGCCGACTACATCATCGACATGGGACCTGAAGGTGGACGCGGTGGCGGACGCTTGCTCGCAAAGGGAACACCGGAGGAAGTAGCTGAATGCAAAGAAAGCTACACGGCGAAGTTCCTGAAGCAAGAGTTAGAATGTAAATAATTAGAAGTTTATGAAAATAGAACTCAGTAATCTTGAGAAATACTTCGGCACGAACACTGCCGTAGACATTGAAAGTTTCACCATCAACAACGGTGATATTCTTGGTCTTGTGGGCAACAACGGTGCCGGCAAGACTACGCTTTTCCGCCTTATGCTCGACCTTCTGAAGGCGGACGAAGGTGTTGTTACTATGCATCCGTCTGCGGATGACGTTGAACTTGTTCCAAGCAGCCTCAAGCTCTCCCCCGACGGGGGAGTTGGAGGGGGCTCTCCTATCAATCCGGCGCAGAGCGAAGATTGGAAAGCGTACACCGGTGCGTACATCGACGATGGTTTCCTCATCGACTTCCTCACGGCGGAGGAATATTTCGACTTCATCGGTCGTGTGTCGGGCATGACGAAGGAGCAGATTGCGGAACGCCTTGTCTACTTCGAGCCGTTGATGGGCGGCGAGATACTCAACCTGAAGAAGTACATACGCGACTTCTCTGCGGGCAATCGCCACAAGGTGGGCATCATAGCGGCGCTGCTCAACCGTCCCGAACTGGTTATTCTCGACGAACCGTTCAACTTCCTCGACCCGCGCAGCCAGAATATGCTGAAGAAGATTCTGGTTGAATACAATAAGGAGACGGGTGCAACGGTTATTGTGTCGAGCCACAACCTGCAGCACACCACGGAGATATCTACACGCATCGCGCTGCTTGAGCACGGTGTGATAATAAAAGACCTCGACAACCACGATGCTGAGGCTGTTGTCGAGTTGCAGGATTATTTTAAGGTTTAGACCTTAGGAGTCTAATATATAAACCAGTACGTGAAAAAATCTGCCATATCTTCCAGGAATGGCGTAATGGGTTGATGGTGAGAGTAATAAAGGCTGGAAGATAACTCTAAAAAGTGGGTTATCTTCCAGCCATCTTCCATTATAATTGGTGTATCTTCCAGCGCCAGTAATAATGCCACAGCCTGAATATCGGCTCGCTCAGCGCCTCCGACGGATAGTATTTTAGCAGTCGCAGGTCGCGGTGGAGGCGTAGTAGGTTGTGGCCTAATGCGCCATGCTTGAAGCCGTTGCCGTCGTAGGTGTCGCGGCCCCAGGCATGGCGTTCGTCGTGATGCCCGAAGTTGCCGCCGCATAGGATGTCGTTGAGCAGCATCTCTCCGCGCTTCTTGTCCATCGGCGCAATCATCATCTCCTCTGGCAAGCCCAGCACCTCGTGCAGCACGTACATCATTGCGCCGGCGAAGTGCCATAAGCCGAGACGAGTCAGAGAATTTTGAGTTTTGAGTTTTGAGTTTTGAATTGTCGGCTTTGCCGATTTTGAATTATTCAATTTTGAGTTTTGAGTTTCCAATTCACAATTCTTCAACTCCTCATCGCGTAAGCGACAATTCAAAACTCCTAATTCAAAATTCAAAATTACATAGTAATAGTCTACTACTTGTCTCAGTCCCACACCCTCGTAGAAGTAATGGTGATAGAGATGGTAGAGCTGGTAGACGGCGTTGAAGTCGGCAGTAGGAGCAGCCACCTCGCCCGCCTCGTCTGGCAGTGCTATCATGTTGCGGCACTGTGTGTCGATGCTCTTGCGGAACCACTGCTGCAAGCGGCGGTTGTACGTGAAGTTAGCCATGAAGCCCGGCGTATAGTGCAGCTCCACCGATATGCCGTTCGTCGTGAGCGCAATGTGGTTGTAGCTCTCCTCGTCAATCCGTCCGTTCTCCTTAGCCAACTCTTGGGCGAGTGTGCGAATCTCTTCGCGTGAAGCATTCACCCACATATCCACATCGCCCGGTGTGCGTGTCGTAGGGTGGGGGTACATGGCTGCATTGGCTTGACCCTTCAGAATGCAGCAGTCGTAGCCCGCCGCCTTCACCTTATTATATATCTCCGCCGTCGCCGCGTTCAACATCATGTTCTGGCGGCGAATGTTCTGGCTCATCATGAACCAGTTCATAAGCAGTCCCTGCTTGGGTGCTACCGCGTTTGGCAGTCGCGATATGCCCTCCATGATGATTCCTACCAGCGTCTGCTTCTTGGCGAAGGCGTAGAAGCGTTGCCAGTCGAAACCGTTCAGCGCCGACCCGTCCAGAAACTCCTTTCCCTCGTATGTGCCCAGGGCGAATTGTATGAATTTATAATAGATCTTCTCTGTCATTATCTCTTTTAATACACGTTTTGCCGATTGGCAAAGTTAGTCAAAATCTTTCGATTTTCGGCTTGTTTCATCAGAATATTGATTCTTCCGTTTCTGACGTGAACAGTTCCAGAGCCTTCATGCCCATGATAGAGTTGCCCTTCGCGTTGAGTCTCGGACTCCACACTGCTATCGAGTAGCGCGACGGATAGAGCGCTACGATGCCGCCGTCCACGCCACTCTTGCCAGGCAGCCCCACGAGGAAGGCGAAGTCGCCCGCCTCGTCGTAGAAGCCGCACGTCTGCATGATGGCGTTGATGCGCTTCACCCTCGAGATTGTCAGGTTCACGCCGGCATGCGAGAAAGGTTCGTTGCTGCGAGCGAACGCCATGAACGCATGCGAGAGGTCCTCGCAGCTCATCTCAAGCGAGCAGGTAGTGCTGTAGAACTGCAGCACATCGTTCACGTCGTTATGCAGATTGCCGTGATGCTTCAGCAGATAGGCGATGGAAGCGTTCAGATAGCTGCAGCTCAGCTCCGACTGCGCCACCTCCTCCGAGAAGTTGATGTCCTCGTTGCCGGCGATGGTGCGCACGAAGCGCAGGAAGAACTCCTTCGGGTTCTCCAGATGCGAGAGAATAACGTCGGCAGTCACCAATGCGCCGGCGTTGATGAACGGGTTGCGCGGCTTGCCATGCTCGTACTCCAGTTGCACAAGCGAGTTGAACGCCGATCCCGACGGCTCCTTTCCGATGCGCGTCCACAGATCCTTGCCTAAGATGCTCAGAGCGATGGCAAGCGAGAATACCTTTGCGATGCTCTGTATCGAGAACTTCACGTCGGAAGCCCCGATGCTGTATGTCCTGCCGTCAAGCATGTGCAGGCACAGTCCGAACTGGTCAGGGTCTACATTCGCCAGTGCCGGGATATAGTCAGCCTGCTTTCCCTCTTTAGCGTATATCTCAATCTCTTCTCTTATGTGTTCCAGTAAAGGTTGATAGTCGGTCGTTTTCATTCTTTAGTAGCTTAAAAGTTAACGCTGCGAAAATACATGTTTTCTTATAAACGAGGCGCAGAATTAGTGTTATATAAACTTAAAAAGACTCTCCCGATAGGCTCAGGCTTTCGCCTGCTACCTATCGGGAGAGTCTTTATATATAAATATGTTTCAGGATACTTACTCTGCTACCACATTAACGCTTTTTGCCGACTGAGGCTTGAAGCGCAATGTGTATGTGCAGCTGTCCGATGACGGGCAAACATAGTCGGAGAGGGTTTGGTCGCCACCGCAAGAGTTGTTGCCCAAGCCGCGCTGCATATAGTCGAAGTGAGCGTAAACCTGCGAGTCGCGTGTCAGGTCGTACCAGTGGAGCTTTGTTTGCCACATAGTGTTAGTTCCTTTACACCATTGTGTCTCGTCATAGTGAGAGAGCGAGAATGAAGCGCGTCCGCCCACCTTTACGCCGAGCTGCACGCCTACGGTTTTGTTAGTGAGAATCAGCTCACGCAAGTCCTCGTGGTCACCGAAAGTCTGCGGGTGAATCATCTCGTCAACCATGTCGTCAACCGTTGTGGTGAAGCGTCCGAGGTAAGAACCCGTCTTGCGGTCGCTGTAGTTAGAGCGAGGACCGCGAGCATAGAACTCTACGTTCTCGAAACCTGCGGCAAACTGCATGCCCAAGCCGATGCGGGCGAGTGATTGACTTGGCGAGAATGTCACCTTCATGTCTACTGTTCCGTCTGGGTAGAATGTATAGTCGGTGGTGTAGCTGCATCCAGTTGCCGAACCGCTGACAGACATTGTCGCATTATTGCCGCTCTTTCTAAGTGCGCTTGTGACGCTGAGACTTGATGAATTGCTGAATGAGGAGCTAATCCAGCGGTCGTTGTCAACATCGCGATAGCTGTTGAAGTCAGGACCTGCAGCGATAAGGCTCTTGTCGTCGTATGTCCATGAGGTCATCTTGCCTGACGAGTTGAATACGATAGAATACTCCTTGCCGTTATTGTCGGTACCAGTTACGGTATTGCCGCTTACGCTCAACGAGCCACCTGCAGAAGTGTAGCTTGGCAGCACAGGGAATCCCATTGTGCCGTCAGTGCCATTAGCTGTGCCGTTAGAGGTGTCCTGCTTAGAGAGCGAGAACTGAGCGTCAGCGATGCTATAACCTTCCTCTGCCCATGATGTCCAGTCAGCAACGTTCGCCTTTGTCGGCTTCTTTACGCGCAACTCTACGTTTACGAGATACTCTGCGTCGTCGGATGCAGATGTCTGTATTGGCAGATTTACGGTAGCATAAGAACCTGCGTCGATAGTTGTGAAGCTTTCGAGCTTGCCGTTCTCTACTAAGTATCCGTCCTTCATCACGCGATAGCCGATTTCGAAGTTGTCAGACGAGATAGGCATGAACGCATACTTGTTCGCGATGTTTACAGACTTCGCAGAAGCGTTGAAATCGCTGAACTTCACATACTGGTACACCTTCTTCACCTCAGAGAGCTTGCCAGTCCATGTACGGTCTGGTGTGACGATACCGTTGTTGAGGAAGTTGCCCTGGAAGCCTATAGCCGGACTCCAATTTGTATGGACTGAATTACAGTCGTAGCCTGATATCCAGTAGTTGAAGCCGTTTTCGTTCTTCTTCTGACCATTAACAAGCCTTGCAGGATCGTAAACCGACTGGTCTACCCAGTCCCAGATACAACCACCGATGATGCCGGTGCTTTTCTCAATTACATCCCAGTATTCCTTCAAGTTACCAACAGCCTGACCCATAGCGTGAGCATACTCGCAGATGAAGTAAGGCTTGCCGTTGTAACCATTCGACTTGCTTGATGCTCCTTGCTTGTCACCAATCGGATACACAGTCGGGTACATGTTAGAGTGGAGGTCTGAATAGCTGACATTGTAGTCCTCGTTGCAGTAGAAGATAGGGCGGCTGTTGTCGTACTTCTTCATTTCTGTTTTTGCAGAAGAGAAATTGGTTGCATCGCCACACTCGTTACCCAACGACCAGAAGAGAACGCTCGGGTGGTTGCGGTCGCGCTTCACCATGCGCACCTGACGATCGGTGATAGCAGTCTTCCAACTGCTGTTGCTTGCTAATCCCTGGTTGCCGTGGCACTCTACGTCAGCCTCGTTCACGCAATACATACCAAATGCATCCATAATGGCATACATCTTCGGCTGGCGCGGATAGTGAGAGGTACGTATTGTGTTTACGTTAGCCTGCTTCATCATCTTGATGTCCTTAAGCATTGTCTCCATGTCGATAGCACGACCATACTCAGGGTGAGTGTCCTGAGTGTTCACGCCCTTAACGAAGATACGCTTGCCGTTTACGAGCAATTTTGTACCGCTTATTGTTACAGTCTTGAAACCGTACTTTGTAGAGAACGCCATCTCCTCAGCTCCTTTCTCGTCCTTCTGACTTACAACGACAGTGTAGAGATACGGGTCTTCTGCGCTCCACGGGCGCAGACTGCTGAGACTGCTGAATGTAACGGTCTTTTCTGTTGTTGACGATCCGCTGTATGTCTCTGTTCCGATAGCAATCTGCTTGCCGTCAGCATCGAGCAACGACACCTGCAGAGTCTTGGTTGCCGAAGTGTTGTTGCGGTTGTCTACAGTCAGCTTCACCGACATGCTGCCGCTTGTAGCCTCGTCGTTGAGCGACGATGTGATGTAGTGGTCAGACACGAACACCTTCGGAGTAGCTACGAGATATACGTCGCGGTGTATACCAGAGAGGTGCCACATATCCTGACCTTCGAGGTACGAACCGTCGCACCAACGATATACACGTACCGAGAGCTGGTTGTCGCCAGTAGTTACGAAGCCGGTGATGTCGAACTCGGCGTCGGTGTTAGAGCTCTGCGAGTAGCCTACGTACTTGCCGTTCACCCATACCACGGCAGCGCTGTATACGCCGTCGAAGTGTACAAATACACGCTTGTCCTTCCATGTCTCAGGGATGTTGATGGTGCGGCGATAGAAGCCCGTTGCGTTGTGATCGGTAACACCATATTGAGTCCAACCCACGTTTGCGTTTGGAGCTTTGTCTTGGAACGGATAACCTACGTTTGTGTATACCGGTTTGCCGTAGTTAGCCATTTCCCAAGAGAGCGGCACGCGGATGTTTTTCCAACCGCTATCGTCATAGTTGCTTGCATAGAATTCGCTTGAGCCAGGACCAGATGATGTACCAGGAACGTACTTGAACTTCCAAGTTCCGTTGAGGTTGATATATTCAGCCTTGCCTTCGTCGGGCTGCTGCCACGGCTCTGCGTAGTGCTTAGCGTCCGCCTTCATCTGCTCTACCGAAGCGTAAGGGATGAATGTAGCGTGTGCGTCCTCCTTATGGTCGCTCACCTTGTTCTGATTGCTTATCCAGCTAACATCGAACGATGGGTTGTCGGTTTTGATGAAGCCAAAGGCTGTAGCTTCCGTTTTAGAAGTTGTCTTAGTAAGACCCGTGCCAGCGCTGTTTACTGCAAGATAGTAATCAGAAGAAGCGTCTTTGGGTCTACATGCTAAATAATAGATATCGTCGCCTGCACTAACAATAGTCCATTCCTGGTTGGCGTTAGACTCTCTTCCAGAATTATAATTGTATTCGCTATCCCAGATAAGCGGAGCAGTGCTATTTGTTCCTGCCATGTCTATAGCAAAGATAGATCCGAGGCTCTTGAAGTGGTACGGATAGTCAGAACTCTTGCTGTTTAATACATTCCATGTCTGAGTAGTAGTTCCTTTGACAAGTGTACTAACATTTATGCTTGCCTTTTGTGTTTGGCTTTCAACGCTCAGACACTTTGTAGCATCACTACCAAGGCAAATGTAGTAGTTGCTACCCGTGGTAGGAGTAACGAACTTTGTTTCTGTTACAGTGCCGCCACCAGTGGTTTCTTCCGTCACAAGGCTTACAGACTTGTATGTAGCCCATGAGCGTGTGTTGCCCTGAGTACTACCTATCTGTATGTTTGTTTGTGCAAAAAGTGAGGACATAACCGTACCATTGTATTTCTCTTGAAGTTCGCCGTTAATATAAAGCCCATTTTTGTTAAGTTTTATATTAAGTGTGGTACTGCTAAGAGTTATTTTATTTTGTACGCTATTGTTATTTTGATTCACCCAATTTAGTTCGAGTGATTTGCTTGCAGCAGTATAGTACAGATGCACGTTATAATATCCATACCATTCGTGAATGCCTGTTCCTACAGAAAAGACGTTCTCATTTGTGTTTTTACATGTTGAAAGATTAATCTCTGCCTCAATGCTTTGCTTGCTGAAATCAATTGTCTGAGTTTTTGAGAACGTATCACCATTAGGTGAGTAGTTCTCCCACAGAACTGTTTTTGTCTCCGCTGCGAACGCCTGCGTCGCAGCGAGTACGAGCAGCGTTATTATCGCAGCAAAATGATGTTTTATATATGTCTTCATAGGGTCGTATATTTTTATTTAACTATGAGTTTAATGCCGTTCATAATATATACGCCCGGAGCCAGACCTGCAGCAGTAGAGTTGCGGCGCACGAGCTGACCATTGACGTTGTATATGTTGCCAACCTTAGGAGCCTCAGGCTTTACGAAAGTGCCGTCGATGTCCGTAGTGTTGTCGTCGATGCCCCATGTGAGCTGACGGTTTACGCCTTCGACGTCTTCGAAATAGCAACGGAAACCATCTGCTTGCATGTCTGAAACGAGATGATACATCTTGTTTGCAGCGCCAAATACGTAAGAATTTTCCCTTACCATTGTCGGCGAGAAGAATCCGATAATTCTTGTGCTTCCTGCAACATACTCAAGACAATTGGTGTTTTCCCATGTAGACACATCGATGTCCTTAATCTCGTAAACATTGTCGTCTTTCACGTTTTTAGGGTCTAACAAGCATGGCTTGCCAGCTACGATGTCGTCACGTGTAGAGAAATAAAGTTTTGTTTCAGAATCGCCAGTGAGTATCGCCACTTTAGTGCCTACGCCCCAAATTTTAGCAATTTGTGCAGCCGACAAAGAGAAAGGCAGACAAAGAGTGTTCCATTCGTTTGAATGCAATTCACGCTTTAATGTCACGTCGACATAAGATCCGGTGAATGTAGGGCGTACGTAGTTTTGCGTCTCGTCGAGCGTCACTGCTTGCTGCTTAGGAGCCTCTGTAGAAACCTTCCACTGTGCAGATTTAAAAGTCGCAGCTGGTTCCTCGTACGAAGTGGCAAGTGTGCCATTCTGTGTGTAGACAAAGGCAGTAGAGTAGGCGTCGCTATCCTGATAGCCCAATGTGTAAGTGCCGTCGGCAGACGACTTCAATATCCATTTGATGTCTGTGCCGTTAAAGTTCTTGCGACCGGCGTCTTTAGATGGAGTTTCTTTAGCATCAGTTACCTCCATCGCAACCGGTTTTTTTGAAAGCACAGGCTTGCCATCTTCGCCCACCGAGAGGTACTGTCCCAGCGAGTTGAAGATATACACGGAAGTCACCGCCAATGTATAAAGTAAATTCATATGAATAAAGGTTTTATAGAAAAATCTGTTATAATGGCGAACACCAATGGGGTTCACCACAAAAAGGTTTTGTTAGATTGACATCTTATAATCAAAATAACCAGTGTTGCACATTTCTGTTGCATCCTCCATGTCGTCGTCCCATGTAGCGCTATTCGGACCAGGACGCTTCATAGAATTAACCTTTGGTGGATTTCCTTTATCTCCCTTGACAACAGATGTATTATCCATCATGCCCCTGGTTGTCTCAAGCGTCAATACTTCGACAAAAGGTCGGTCGTACTTTTTTTTCTTCATAAATTATTGTTTTAGTTTATTTTTATTTGCATAACTTCAAACGTAAACCAGCGGTGCTTATCATTATTTTACTTCGCTTAGGCGCACGCGCCATGCGATGCCTTTTAGTCGTAAAAGCACCACATCAGTTTAACATTTGCTATAACTCTCTTTTATTTATTTAATTATCTGCTTGCAAAATTAGCCATTTATTCTCTTATATTTGTATAAACGACAGTTGCATTAAGTTTTTTTATATATTGTTTGAAGAAGTCAAAGAATTTAAAGAAGTTATAGAGTTTGAAGAGTTTAAAGAATTTAAAGAAGTTATAGAATTTAAAGCCAAATGTCCTATTGCAGAGTAATTATATTGCTGTCCGGTAAAACTAATAATGTGGTCAAAGACGGGCTGAAAGCCCAATAATCACATAGCCCAGGGCAGCGCCCTGGGTAAACATTATAC
>ERZ1031885.431-NODE-431-length-17757-cov-12.129646_pt1 | contig 17757 bp, 9 predicted proteins | sample MGYA00518168_ERZ1031885 | MGnify/ENA primary metagenome ERZ1031885 (study PRJEB33719, sample SAMN04261269) | wastewater metagenome | biome: rural village; feature: human; material: feces | host: Homo sapiens | place: El Salvador | collected 2014-01-14 ...
CATAGACCAACATTTCTCGTGTAGATGTACCCACTTTTACTGTCTGCTTCACTGCTTTCTGCGTATAGGAATGCTCGGCAGCAACCACTTGCATGCACAAGGCAAAGAGCAAGCACAGCAAGAAAGTTGTTCTTTTCATTTTAAGTTATAATTATCAGTTATACGATTATCTGTTGTTATAATTGTCTGTTGTTATGACACAAAAAAAAATCGGCAAAGTATCTGCTGGATTCAACAAATACTTTGCCGAACATCTGAACTAGGGACTACTCCCTAGTTACACAAAAGGAGTAGAAATTCTGCCATTTATTACTTATTATTAATAACCTTGACTACCTTACCATTCTGGAGCTTCTTGATAACGAGGCCCTTGGCATTGGCAGCAACCTTGGCACCTGCGGCATTGTAAGTAGCCACAACCTTGCTGTTGTCAGTAGCCTGGAGTTCCTTGATACCTGTAGCATCGCCAGATTCCTTGTAAAGATAGATAGCATCAATGGTAAGTTCACCACCCCAAGGTACCTTGATTGTTACCAAATGAGCGAAGTCATCCACTGTTGGTTCCTGATTAGGAACAGTACGAATCAAGTCTTTTTTCAAGTCGATGATAATAGAACCATTCTCGTCAAATTTTCTATCACTGATTTCGATCATGCCACCATCTTTCTGCTGGCCTTCTTTAACAGTTCTATTGAACATGATACGAGGAGAAGCTCCCTGACCAATGATTTCCATCTTGGAATACTCAGACAAGTCGGCATAGATTGTTTCAGTGACAGTGCTCGTACCACACACAACAGAACCACCAGGACAAGCCTCGCCAGCAGCAATCTTCCAATCGATATAGCACTTCTTATCTGTAGGCAGTGCATCATTGCCAACGCCATCCCAAACATGGAACATTTCCTTAGTCAACTCAACAGGCTCTTCCTCGTCCTGAGCAGAAGCTGTACCAAAACCTGCAAACAATGCAACGGCTACCATAGCCATACTCTTAATTGTAGTTCTCATAATTGCAAAAAAATTAAATTGTTTATTAATAACTAGTTATTTATAAAGTTTCTCCGTATAAGTTTTGCCGCTACGAAGATATACTTTCTTGATATTGATGCCCTGCTTGGCTGCAGATAAACGCATGCCCTGCAAGTCGTAATACTCCACATGGTCTATCTGGTCGGCATCGGTGGTTACACCAGCGATACCCGTCAAGGCACCCTTGTAGTTCAGGCGAACGCAATCGAGCACAGCTCTCTTTCCGCTCACATAGTTAACCGTCATATTTCCCTTGACATCAGCGATGTCCATGTCAAACTCCACTTCCGACCATTCCTTGTTGGAAGAAGCATTCTTTGGCAGTGTAACCTGCTTGGTCTGATTGCCACAGATAACTTTGATAACAGCATCTCCCATGGAAGCCTGATAACGGATAGCCACCTTGTAATTACCCACCTTACTTACCGGAATGTAACCACGAACGGAAGCGCCCTTCTGAGTACCGAGATTCAGGCAGCCCTGACCATAGTATCCACGGAAGCCGTTGTTCCAAGCGTTGCCATAGCAACCACCCACATTCTTGTAGTCGAAGTTCTCAAACTCATACTGCATCTCGCCCTCGTAAGCCTCAGGCATGGCAGGAGTTTCAATGACAGCTGCTGTTACATCCGTATCCTTCAGTTTACCAGTGGTCTTGGTTCCCTTGCATTGATCGATGGTCAACTCCAATGGACCATTATGCTTTACATAAACCGTGAACTGACCATTTTTCCACTCGCTGGTAACAGTACTTGCCGAATGCTCGGAATTATCCTTCCAAGAGAGAGTAGGCTGAGCACTGGCTCCCAGCACGATGATGGTATCAGTCTGCTGGGCATACTCCGGAAGATTCTTGTCATCCTGTAATCTGCCATCGCCAACACCATAACGAAGTCCATCCTTGATACGGTAGTTCTGCATGTAGAGACTCAACTTGTCAGAATACTCACGCATGTGAACCAAAGAGTAAGGAGCGAGGTTCATCTTAATCTGGCTACAGGTATTGTAGGCAGGTTTCAATGTACCCTTGGCACTGCGTCCATTGTTTACCCAGTACTTACGGATATATTTCATACCATTCTTTGTGGCAGCCAACGGAACATGCTCCTCATTATACTGATAAGGGTTGTAGCAAACCCAGGTATTCTCCAGACGCGAAGCATAGATATCACCCGCATATTCCTGTTTGAAGAGCTTATTCATATAAGCCTTCTTGCTGGTCACATTACTCCAAGTTGCACTATTAGCATACTCGCTGCTCTTGATAGCCACCTGCAGTTTCTTGGCTTTTTCGTCGATGAGATCATACACCACAGGGATGGTAGGATAACGTCCTGAAACCTTCAACCACCATTTGTTGTTCAAGGTGGAGTTAGGCCACTGTGTACCATTGTCATCCTGCTCGCTGCGATAGAGGCCATCATACAGTCCGCCTGGCGAAACGTATGGTTCCATCTCGTTCTGGCTGGAAGTGATATCCTTAGGCTTGATGTCATTCTTAACGCAAATCTTAGTACGTGCAATGACCTCCTCACGGGAAGGAATACGGATAGTACCATCCAGAATCTTGCGGAACATATCGATGTTGATATTCTTAAAGTGAGGGAACCAAGCCCAGTTGCGACGAATATAGCCATCGGCTGTCTTGGAAGTTGCGATCTCACGCAAGTCATCAGTCGTCACCAACTCTGGACCGTCAATCACCGTCTCACCAGTCAATGCCACATGCTCCAAGATAGGAATGGCACCACAAGCCTTAGGGAAATCATTGTAATACTCCTTCAGTGTTTTTGTATCATCCGAAGGGTCCTTGATGGCATTGCCATTCTCATCCAGTTTATCTTGTTCTTCCATCCAGCCGCAGATATCGAAACGAATACCATACTGGCCGGCATATCCACCCAGATAAGCACCCAGACAGTTGCTCTCGATGTCATAGAAACCATTCTTCATGGTGTACTTCTCGCAGCAGATGAAATGTTCCTTATCGGTAGAAAGCAGACGGTTCATCTCGGCATTACGCTTCATGTATGCCACTGGCATCATATTGGCAGAATAGCATGCCTGCGTAAAGCTCACACAAAGGTAGCCGCCATACTGATGGGCAAACTTCATGAGATGGGTGAAGAGTTCCAAGCGTTTCAGGAAAGTAGGCGTATGAACGGTTCCGTTCTCACGCTTACGATCCTCGTCAAATCCCCAGAACTGCTCGGCATAGTTCCATCCCAGAAAGTTAGGATAGTTCTTGTAGTAGCTCTCATAGAGTTCCAGGTCGTCATCATCGAAAGCACTGCATCCGCCACTGGCAGGCTGGATCATGGTCCAGACGCGGTTCTCGGCGCATACCTTCATCCATGAATCCACCACCTTCTTACCATCCGCACAGATGCTCTCCGAAGCAGAGAGCGAGAGGTTGAATATCACGTAAGGCTTGATGTCTTCCGGCACCATATTGATGATGGCTTGCGGATTCGGAGAATTCCATGTATCGATATGGATAATCCATGCCGGCTGGGATGGCGAGATAACTCTTCGCAGGGCAGGCCCGTCATGAGCCTGCGCCACTGCGAATGTTAGCATCCCTAAAATAAATATGAATAATCTTCTTACCATTTTATTTCTGTTTTCTGAAGTCCATTAACCACACCCACGTAAGTAGGCAGGCGATTGAAATGATTCCACAATCCTACACCCGTAGTGCCCTGATTGATAGTAGAGAAAGATACCCCATAGAGTTTGTCTCCCAACACATCCTGTGCCTTGTTCAGGATATAGGCATAGAGTTCAGCCATTCCCTTGTAATCCTCGAATGTAGCCTTGCTCTGATCGGCTACTGTTCCGTTGGCATCAGCCAGGTATACGTTCATATCAGAAAGACGAATCTCCAGACCTGATGCTTTCAGCGTAGCAAGAAGATTGTCGATATTCGCCTTAGCTTCTGCCACAGAACTGCTATTGTATGGCACGTCGAGCTTCACATCGATGCCTTCAATCTGTGCACCAGCTTCATTCCACTGCCTGATGTAGTTGATGGCAGCCTCGGTCTTCTCGGCATCCGTCAGCAGATTTTCTTCACTGTAGAACAGTTTGGCATCAGCCTTCTTTGAATGGATTTCCTTGCATACATCAGCCACCCAGTTTTCATCCAGATAGTCGTTAGGATAGAACTCATCAGTAGCTACCATATTCTCTGAAGACTTCAAGGAATAGAAGAGATCTTCTATCAGGTTAGAAGCCACATTCCATGCCTGCACCTTGTCTCCATAGTTCTGCATAACGGAATCAACGTAAGCAAACATAGCCTTCTTTACATCAGCAGCCTTCTCTTCTGCAGGACGAGGTTTATAATATCCCGGCTTCTGATATGGAGCGTAAATATCAATATTGTCAACATACACCTGCTGAGGCACAGCTGCCTGACCAATTACCAGAGAAATATTGGAAGATTTCATATCATCTGCATCAAAGGCCTCAGTAAAGTCAATCTTTGACAAATCCACCACGAATGTTTCCCAAGTCTTAGCCTTGGTAGGAACACCGAAGTTTCTCAGTTCCTTGGCTTTGTCACCCACCTTTACTCTGATAACCACATTCTTCTTGACATTTGAAGAATAATAATCAAAGGAGATGGTCTTGATTGTTGACAGGGAAGCACCCTCAGGCAGTTTCACAGGAAACTCGATGAACTTGGCTGCCTTCTTGTTGCATAGCGACTTTCCGTTCTTTCCTGTTGGATCCTTTGCCACTTTGGAATCCTTGTCGGTTCCGAAAGTAGCATTAATTGCGTCACCCTCAAAGTCATACTTCAGATGGAGATCAATATTCTCGCCATCCACCCAAGTATCCTTGCTCGCCTCTTTCATCACGGTCAAATTCCATGCGTTAGGTGCAAAAAGGGAAGCTGTAGGAACGAGTCCGGCAGCAATAGCTGCATCAACTGCATCTTTTGGACCATCGGCACTGACCATACCATCATCAGCAACCACTGCAGCATGGGAGAAGCCATCTGCGACATTCACTTCATTGAAGTTGGCCAAAACGGTACTAAAGTTAGTATTGGCAGCTTTCAAATCTGCAATGGTCAAGTTAGCTCCCAACTTCATGCCGGTATAGTTCTTCAGAACTTCATAACCTCTGGTAAGGTCGTCCATGGCTACACTCTCAGGCTTTTCGCCGGCAGGGTAGCTTGTATCGAAGTCCTCCACACAACCAGTGAGCAGCAAGGTTGCTGCTGCACTGGCTAAGAGGATATTATGTATTTTTTTCATAATTCTGATATCAAATTAAAAATGTTCTTACTTCTCAGGAGTGAAAGTCTGGTACCCAATGCCACGATTGCGGACCACCATGGTATCTGTGGTTTCAACCGTACCCAAAGCATCGCTCTTGATGTTGTAGTTCAAATAGAGCGTGTTGCGCTTAAACTCGCCCAAGAGCTGGTCGTTCTTGACAAACTTACCACTACCCGAAACCTGAACTCCCTCACTACCGGAAGAGATGGTGCAGTCATCACCGTTGAAGGTCATCAGCACGTTCACCTGATGGTCTTTACCACTTGCATCTTTCACATCCACAGTCATCTGTGCCTTGTTCAAGCCTTTGGTCACCACCTTGATTACCTCAGCCTTCTCAAAATATGGATAAGCACGGTGAGATTCGTTACCGTTGCTCACATCCTTACCCTGGCGAAGATAAGTGGCAGTCCAAGGATTGACAAACTTCACAAGGCAGAATGTAGTATTCTTCGACTCCAGCACCTTGTCAACGCCCTGGGCACCTGTCAGCTTCACAGGAATCACATAGCCCTGCTCATAACTCTTGTCATCGTTGAAGAACGCATCGGTAAGCTTCACTCTTACGCCTCCCAGCTGCTGTCCCTTGGCAATGACAAACTGGTTAGGGTTCTCAATCTGATAGTAATTGGATGGCATCACCTGGATGGCAGCGCCATTGATTTTATAGCCATCACAAAGACTGGCATCAGATATATAGTCCACGGTAACGTCATTGTTGTTGCCATAACCACCGGCACAATTGGCCTTGATGGTGATGATGTGGTTGTTATCGTCGGTAAGGTCAGCTTCCTGATCCTCACCCAGCTCCACGGTGCGCACATAACCAGCATTGGCAAAATAGACAGTAGTTTCTCCGTCATATCCAAATTCCTTGTTACCGCTCTCGCAGGAAGCGGCCATCAACAAAGTCATGGCAGCAATGCCTATTGTATTCAATAACTTAAAACTTTTCATTTTCATTATCATTTTTAACTGGTTTATTTCCATCCCTTGTTCTGATGGAGATTAGAGTACTTCAATGCTTCTGAATATGGAATATAACCATAGTTCATATAGCTATCGAAATGGCGCTCTTCTACATTTGGCAAGATGGTAAACGTATCGTTGTTCCAATCGATGCCCTGTACAGAAGTAAGCTTGTCCAACTGGTTCCAGCGGCGCAAATCCCAGAAGCGGAATCCCTCGAAGCAAAGCTCCAGACGGCGCTCGTTGCGAATCAGCTCACGCATCTTAGCCTGGTCGCCGGCACACTCGTCGAGATAAGTGTCGTCTGTCAAGCCTGCACGGTGGCGGATTGCCTTGATCACATCGTATGCTGAGTAAGCATGTGTGCCAGGGTTCTTAGGACCCCAAGCCTCATTGGCAGCCTCAGCATAGTCGAGGAAGAACTCGGTGAAACGTGCCTTGCAGCTATACTTGGTTACCTTGGAAGTGTTGCTAGGATTACAGTTGGCAGTCATGCGCAACATCTTCTTCATATAGTAACCGGTGCGGGTAGAAGCATCACGGCGACCGATACCGTCATCGCCCGAAGAACTACCAGTCTTGATTACCTTGTTATCAACTCCCGCTGTTGCTCCATTATAAATAATGTATTTAGCCAGACGAGGGTCACGGTTGGCGTATGGATTATTCTCATCATATTCACTGCGTGAATCGGTGATAGGATAACCCTTGGCATCTGGGAAGGCATCTACCAGATTCTGGGTAGGATTGGTTCTGCCGCTTCCGTAGAGTGATGGAGGGAAATTGTTCTTCTCATCATTGATTTCGTCTGTCTGCTTGGAACCACGCCAGATGATTTCAGGAGGATTGGAACCATTCTGCAAGGCACTCATCTCTGCATCGTTGTCGTAGTAGGTAAGACCTGTAGAAGGCAAACCTGATGGACCGCCTACATAGTCAACCACCTCGGCAGCAGCATCGGCAGCCTGCGCCCAGGTTACATTGTTCTGGGCAGGATCCTGGAAGGCAGGACTTGCAGCGAGCAGCAGGGTACGAGCCTTGATGGCACGCAGAATCAGTCCGTTGATCAACTGGCGTGCATTCTCGCCCATCACCTTATTATAAATACCCATCTTGCCATCCTTAACCGATGTCACCTCAGGCACATTCAGGATATCATCATACTTGGCTGGCACCTTGTCGTCGCTTGTCACTGGCTCATAATCCATAGGCAGCAGCTTGTCAGCCTTCTCGATGTACTCCAGAATGAAATCCACATGCTCCTGGAATGTCTTGCGAGGCTGATTGAAATCAGCATCCGTACCAACATATCCGTCAAAGAGCTGTGTGCCGAGCAACTTTCCTTCATTGTCAAATCCGGCATGGGCACGAAGCAGATAATAGGCATGGGTAGCCAGAAGTCCGTAGGCCTCACCTGTCAGGCGTCGCTGCATCAGCTTGTTCTCATTGGCATTCTTCAGGAACCCGATGTTCGAAATGTTTGAGTTCAGGAAGATATACAAATACTGCATGGAAGACAAGTCGTTGTCCCAGCGGCCCGTAGGGTCCCAACTCTGAACGGTCCATGAGCCTGTGGCATACTTAGACCAGTTGGATCCCTTCTCATTCGTCACGGCATCATCCGTCGCTACATCCGTACCTGTACCCACCTCGTAATTTGGCAAGTTACGGTAAGCAGTGAGCACGAAGCCCTTGGCCATGATAGGATCATTCTCCATCTCGTTGATGTCCTTCATGTTTTCTGCAGCAGGAGTAAAGACATCATCACATGCTGTCAACAATGCCGCAGAAGCCAATATCATGAATATATTTCTTAATTTCATAATTCTTTATTGTCTAATTTTTCAATATCTAAGATATGATTTCATCAGCCTTTAGAACATCATCTTCAAGCCCAGGTTGTAGAAACGGCACTGTGGTGAACCATAGCTGGTTTCCATATACTTGCGATGCTTGCTGATGGTGAGAAGGCTCTCGCCCAATACGTAAACACTCATACCCTTCACTACCTTGTTCTCAAACCACTCTTTTGGCATATCGTAGGTCAGCTGCACCTTGTTGAGGTTGAAGCAGTCTGTGCTGTAAATCCAGAAGGTTGAGTTGCGGAAGTTGTTGGTATTGTCCTTGGCTGTCAAACGTGGATAAGTAGCAGTCTCGGCAGTCTCTGGTGTCCAGCGTCCACGAACCACAGAGGTATATTTCTTCTGGTTGTAAATCCAGTCGTTGCTCTTGAAAGCCTTGGCACCCATCTGACCTGTACCGGCGATGAAGAGGGTAAACTGCTTCCAGTTCAAGGTGATGTTTACACCATAGAAGAAAGGAGTTGCACTCCATCCATACTTACCCATCACCTGCTGGTCGTTGTTGTCAATCTTGCCGTCACCGTTGATATCCTTGTACTTCAGGTCACCAGCCTTGATTTCACCGAAGGTATGGTTTGGCACGAAGTTAGGGTCGTCCTTGTCGAGGTTTGCCTTCATGTGATCTACGTCTTCCTGTGTGAAGAAGCCTTCGCAAACATATCCGCGCATCACGTCGAGAGCCTGACCCTGTGCGTTCATGTAGCTATATTCGTTTTTCTCCTCACGCTTGTTAACCTTTGAGTCGAACACCATACCTGTGAGTCCGAGCTGTGCCTTCACCTTGCCGATGTTCTTCTTGAAGTTTACGGCGAAGTCGAAGCCCTGTCGCATATCCTCGTTGTAGTTCAGGGAGGTGATGAAAGAACCGTCACTCTTCATCCATGAAGGATAGATGGTAGCAGTTCCCGCAGTAAGCAAGCCCGAAGTAAGCTGGTGGAAATAGTTCATGTCGAAGCTTACGGTTCCGTTGAGGAGTGAACCCTCCAGACCTGCTCTCCATTCCTTACGCTTCACGAAATCGAGACCGTAGTTGCTACCACGCTTAGAAAGTGTGGTGTAAGTTGCGTTGCCACCACCCTCGTTCCAGGTGTACCAGCCACCCTTCACATCATAGTATCCCTGGTAGAGATAATAATCTGAGATATCTATGTCCTGGTTGAGCACAGAGTAAGAAGCATTCAGCTTCAGATCGTCGAAGCAAGGAAGTGCATTCTTGAACCATTTCTCCTGACCAATTCTCCAACCCAATGTTCCTGATGGAGAAAGAGCGTTGCGATGACCCTCTGCCAACTTGGATGAGTGAACCAGAGCACCGCCAAACTCTGCGTAGTACTTCTGAGCATAATTGTAGGCTGCTCGAAAGGCAAGGTTGGCATTGGTGGTGCGGTGGTAAGAAGAACCCTTTACACCAGATGAGCTCTCATGATTCTCGTCCACGGAATTCGACTTGGAGTAACCCCAGCCAGCCAAAGTAGCATTTACGTTGTGCACACCGCCAAAGGTATTCTTATAGTCAAACTGAGCACGGAAGGTGGTGTTCTGGTAATATTTGGCTGCACCGATATACTCGTTCGTACTACTTGATTCCTTACCATATTTCTTCAGGTCGATAATCATGTCCTGTCCGTTCACATTTGCCCAGGTAGGCTCGTAAACGGCATAGTCGAGCTTGTAAGCCTCAGAGTAGTTGTTCCAGTAATCGATGCTGAAAGCTGTCTCGAAGCTCAATCCCTTGACCCACTGATCGAAGTCGGCTTTCACACCCACATCAAAGTTGAAGGTACGGGAGTGATTCTTCACGTAGCCGGCAGCAAGCGCATCACCAAAGAAAGTAGACTGGTTATCGTTGTTTCCACCCAGCAGATACTGACCATCGAGCACGTGGAATTTTGAGCCAGCTATCATCTGCTGCAAGGCTGAATTGTTAGCATCCATCATGGAGATTGGCAGCAGACCGGAATACCAGTTTGGACGAACGCTGGTAGCTGTTGACCAGTAGTCCTCAGGACGTCCACGATAGTTGTCCGAGATGTTGATGCCTACATTTACATAAGCCCCCAGCCAGTCGGTGATGGTAGCATCAATGTTAGAACGCACGCGGAAGGAATTGTCCTTGTCCTTCTTGTGCTCGCCAAACTTCACCAGGCTGTTGTTGTAGGTCATGCCCAGGTTGGCATAGTATCTGGCAAATTTGCTACCGCCCTTCACTTCCATCGTAGCATCCGTACGGTTGTTGAACTTGCGCAGGTAGTCACTGCTGTAGAAGTCCATATCCGGATAGCGGTAAGGATTCGTACCTATAGCCGTATTGTAGATCTGCTCCTTAGAGTATTTCAGCGGCTGTGTAGGGTCATCATTGGTCATCGCCTCGTTATAGAGCGACATATACTCAGCCGCACCCAGATATTCAGGATAAGCCTTAGGTGTATAGATGCCCGTATTGACGGTGGCGGCGATGCTCAATGGCTGCACCTTACCACGCTTGGTAGTAATGAGGATTACGCCCTTGGCAGCCTTGGCACCATAGAGTACTACGGCAGAAGCGCCCTTGAGCACGGTAACCTTCTCCACCTCGGTGGCATTGACGGTGCTGGCCTCACGGGGAGCTCCATCTACGAGAACAAGTGCACCCTGTCCCCAAACATTTCCGTTATAACCACTGATGAGCGACTGAAGATCATTGAGTGCATTGGCGCTGTAGTCCTTTTTCAGCAGCTCTTCGACATTCACCTCGCTGACACCGCCCATCAGGTCGGCCTTGGAAACCTGACCGAAAGCCACGTTTACCTTGGTAGTGTCAGCCATTTCCTGGGCGCTTGCCACACCACTGGCGACTAGCATGGAAGCTAGCGCCAATGACATTCTCTTATTAAATATATTATGTTTCATAATAAATTCTCGAATTGTTTAATTATTCCCAACCAGGGTTCTGAGAGAACTCAGGATACATCTTGACATCCTTTCTCAGGAATGGGAACCAGTAATGCTTTGAAGTAAACTTACGGGTAATCAATGGCTCCTCCTTGAGGTTGAGCACGTGATTTTTCTTTGGATCGTCGTAGCGGTCAACATCCTTCTGGTCGGCTGCACGGTCGAAGTAAACAGCCATCTTCTGGGTGTAAGGAGCCTTGTCTATCAGGAGCCAGCGGCGAAGGTCGGTGAAACGGTGTCCCTCGAATGCCAACTCTACGGCACGCTCACGGCGAAGCTCGCTCATAAAGCCATCCAGATTGGTAAGATACTCATCAGCAATATTATCCACATGCGCACGATTGCGGACTATGTTCACGGCATCCACGGCACTCAGATTGAATGCCTGGCTTGATGCCTTGTAGCCATAACTCTGAGCCACCGACTCGGCATACATCAGATAAACATCTGCCAGACGAATCATACTCAAGAGTACGCGCATATACTTAGAACGTTCACCACCGTCATCAAATCGATTACGATATGGATCACAGAACTTCTTCAGGCAATATCCCGTAAAGCAGTCCTTGGAAGGTGTTGCCGTACGATACTTTCCTCCCGTATAAAGAGAAGCATACTGCACATCTGCATCCTGTCCTGCACTCTTCACACACTTCACACCATCGTAGATGAAGAGGTCGTAGAAGCGAGGGTCACGGTTCTTGAACGGATATTCCGGATCATAGCCGCTGTCGGCATCCTTCTTCGTGATGTCCTTGATAGGCTTACCGTTTGCCATACCGAAGTAATCCACATAGTTGGCTGTAGGATAAACCTTGATACCACCTGCAATAAGGCTGGTAGGACGATAGTCTGTCACCTGATTCCAGATCCAGTTTTTGTTACTTGAATTCTCGTAGAAGATAGCCTCCTTCTCACCTGGAATCTTTTCACCCTGATCATAGGTATAGAAGATATTCATGTAATTATCAAAAGAAGACAACTGGTAAAGTCCTGTTTCCTTATTGATCTTCAAAGCCTCGCCGAATGCCTCAGCAGCCTTCTGGCAATACTCCTTATTATATCCGTTAACATTCTTAAAATCAGGATTTTCCTTACTTACCTCATTCATCAGCGGTGAACCAGCCCACAGATAATTCTTACCCAGGAAGCAGAGAGCAGCTATCTTGTTAGGACGGAACTTGTTCTTGCCCACTGTCTGCTTACCCACGGTAGTCTTATCCCAATCTACAGGCAACAGCTCAACAGCCTTCTTGAAGTCTTCGGCAGCCTTGTCGGCACATGCCTGATAGGTGAGGCGCGGATAGTTGAACACGGCATCAGAAGGAATCAGGAAGTCGATATATGGAATACCGCCCCAATACTGCATAATCTGGAAGTGGAAGAATGCACGGAAGAAATAGAGCTGACCTGCAATCAGGTTCTTCTCTTCCTGGGTAGCATCTACCAGATTACCCAGATTTTCCAAGCCCAGGTTGGTGGCATAGATTCCCTGCCAGCACATACCCCAGAGGCGGCCCTTGGTATCGCGTTCCACATCATGATTGCCGTCCAGGTCGATACCCGAATGGAATGGAGAATACTGCACCTCGTCCCATGCCCAATAGTTTCCCTGGTCGATGGCATTAGTGAGCATACGGACCTCTGATGGTTGCCAGTATTCATCCTCACCATAGTTCCAGCAGCCATGATACCAGGATGTTGAGGCAAGACCAGGGATGTCATTGTAGCACTGCTCCAAGAAACCCTGAAAGTTGGTATAATTCTTATATGGCTCCGTTGGGGCAATATCACTGCCCGGTGCCTTGTCAAGGTAATCAGTACATGATACTGAAGAGAGAGACAGGGCTGCCGCAAACAGCAATGTATATATTTTATTAAACTTTTTCATATTTACGATTCATTTAAAATGTCAGGTCGAAACCTAAGTTAAATCTGCGTACTGTTGGGTAAGCACCTTCAGAAGCATTGCGGCCAAAGTTGTTCTCACGGTCATCCGGCATATTGGTCCAGAGCAGCAAGTTGTCACCATTCAGATATACACGGAGTGAATTCAAGTGCATTCGTTTCACCCAAGCACCCCTGAAGGTATAAGCTATCTCGGCATTCTTCAGGCGCAGGAAAGCACCGTCATAGTAGTAACGGGTACCGGCATTTCCTTCGTCTGCCACTGTGGTCCAGCGTGGCAAAGACAACTCGCCGCTCGGATTGGCTGCAGAAAAGTAAGAACCCTCCTTGAAGGCAATGTGGGTTTCACGCTCGAAGGTTGGGAAGTTCACCTCGCGGGTAACATTGGTTACACCATAGAACTGTACCGTCACGCTCAAGCCCTTCCACTCTGCTCCCAAGGTTGTACTGAAGGTATTCTCAGGAATAGAGGTGTACTGATAAGGAGCCTTGTCATCTGCTGTAATCTGACCATCACCATTGAAGTCGGAAATGATGGCATCACCCGTATATTTCTCTGAATCATGGCTACCCCAGGTAGGTACGGCATAGAGATCATCCCAGTTGCGGATAAAACCATGATCAATGTAACTATGGTTCTGACCGATGGAATAACCCGCCTTGTTCAGATAACTTGCCTGAAGCTTTGGATCATCGGCAAACTTAATCTCGTTGGTAGCATGGGTCATATTGAAGTTTGCCCATGTACGCAGATTCTTGTTCCATGCCTTGTTCACCTTCAGGCTCAACTCGTAACCCTTGGCATCCACCGAACCTAAATTGGCAACCGTGTAGTTCATACCATAGTAAGAAGGGATGGAACGGTTGGTTAAGAGCACGTCGGTACGCTTGTCGCTAAACACATCCAGCGAACCGGTAATCAGTCCGCCCAGGAATCCGAAGTCGAAACCCAGGTTGCGCTTCTCTGATGTCTCCCAATGCACGTTAGGGTTTCCGATGCGGCTAAGGCGATATATAGTATAAGGTGAATCATAAGTGGCATCACCACCCAGATAGGTCTTACCACCATAGGAATACTGGTCGGAATAGAGATAAGGACCTCCGGTTGAATCATCACCGATGCGACCCCAGGAAGCACGTACCTTAAACATATCTACATATTTCTTGATGTTCTTCATGAACGGCTCCTCGGTGATAGTCCAACCGAGAGAAGCTGATGGGAAGAACTTGAAGCGATAGTCAGGTCCAAACTTCTCAGAACCGTTGTAGCATCCGTTCAACTCGAGCATGTAGCGCATCGCATAGTTGTATGTGGCACGGAACACCCAGTCTTCACGGTAATGTCTGAAAGAAGAACCGCTGGCATATTCGTTGCGGTTGAATACACCCATTGCACTCACTTCATGATTGCCGAACTTGCGGTTCCAGTCGAGCTGAGCCAGATAATAGAGACGGCGATAAGTAGCATCCGTTTTTACCTTACCGCCATTGATGGTCCAAGCCACAGACTCATGGTAATCCACGCTCTGGTCATAGGAAACCGAACCGTCATCAGGGTTAACCCACTTCAGCTGTGGGTCCATATACTGGTCGCTGATACCACGCTTCTCCTCTACCATCGTATTGTCAAGAGAAACTTTGGCAACAAACTTCAGACCCTTGGTCAGGAAATCGAGTTTCTGGGTAAGGATAAAGTCGGTGGTAATCTGCGTATTGGTACGATTCTCCACACCGCTTCGGGCAAGACTCATCACAGAGTTTGGACAGTCGGCCTTACGTGGAGCATAATATCCATAAGTACCGTCAGAATAAATAGGACGCATGGCATCTGGAGCTGCATGATAGACAGAAGCCCAATAAGCACTGGAATCGCTCGCCTTGTCCCAAGGGAAATGGCGGACACCATTACTACCGAAAAGGTTGGTAGAGAACTGAGTGGTCTTGGTCAGATTGAAGTCCAGGTTGGCACGCATGTTAATACGGTTGTAGCCGAAACCAGCCTGATAGCCACGACCGCTGGTGAAGTCCTTGAACAGGTCACCTTCATGAGCGAAGTCTATCGCTGCGAAATATTTCACGAGTTTGGTACCTCCCGAAACATCCACGCTGGCATTGTAAGACATGGCTGTGTTGTTGAACAGCTCCTTCTGCCAGTCCACGTTAGGATAGCGGTCCCACTCTTCTGCATTGGCAGGATGACGATACTTGTCGATGACGGCCATAGGCTTGTAGGAGCCCCATGCTTTTTCGTCGTTGATGTTCAGCTCGCGCTCCACCACTCTGTTCAGGAGTCGGAAAGTATCATAAGAATCATATTTCTCAGGCAACTTGGAAACCACCTTCATAGTAGCATTCGCCTTCACGTGTACGGCAGCCTTACCTTCCTTACCACGCTTGGTAGTAATGAGGATGACACCGTTACCACCCTTCACACCATAAACGGCAGTGGCAGAAGCATCCTTCAATACGGAGATGCTCTCTACAGAAGAAAGGTCAACGGTGTTCATGGCACGCTCCACACCATCCACGAGAACGAGAGGGTCGTTGGAACCGTTGATAGATGTCTGGGTACGGATTACGATCTTAGGATCTTCCTCACCCGGCATACCTGTAGAAGAGAAGGTAACGACACCAGGAAGATTACCTGTCAATGCCTGACCCAATGATGAAACTCCGGCATGACGATTCAAAGTCTTTGAATCAGTCTGGGCAATAGAGCCGACTACAGACGCTTTCTTCTGCTGACCATAACCAACCACTACAACCTCGCCCAATGTGTTGTCATCGGTCAAAGTAATCTTAAACTGTCTTTTCTTACCTACTTTAATAGTTTGGGAATCCATACCGATGTAGGTAATGACAAGGGATGAATTTTCTGAAGGGACAGAAATCTGGAAATTACCATCCATATCAGAAATGGCACCCGAGGTGGCATCTCCCTTCACTTTCACAGTAGCACCAATCAGAGGCTCTCCTGTGCCGTCAACAATACTACCCTTCACGGTAATCTTCTGGGCTTGTGCGTTCAAGCTGCAGAAGGCTCCCACGAGGCATAGAGCTGCTGTCCGTTTAAATGTAAACACTTGTTCAATCATGTTGTATCATTTTAATTAAGTTTTTTGTTTCTAGGTATTGTTAATTCTTGTTTAAAGAACACGGCTGCAAAGGTAGCTATTTGGTTCGAAACCGTGTTTGTCTGATGTTACAATTATTTTTGCTCATGTAACATATTGCCCTAACAGACACATTTTCTGCCCTTTATAATAACTCCCCAAACTTCCACCAATCCAGGATGAAGAGGTTCTGTTTCTGGATGTCACCTCCCTTGAAAACGAAGTAGAGATCATGCACACCCTTTACCTTCTTCACCTGAGTAGAGAAGATTTTGTATTCGTCCTTGGTGTTGCTGATATCCACCTTGCCGATACACTGACCGTTTACCCCATCAAGACGGATTTCGATGCTGCCGCCCAACATGTGGCAAGAGGCTGACACCTCAAAGTTGCTTGCTCCCTTCTTGAAGTCAACACCCTTCACGAGGATATACTTTCCCTCATCAACATTCGTAACCACCTGGTTCCATCTGTCCTTCTGCGCCCATTCGTTCTTAGGCTGCGTCTTCAATCCATAGCCCCAAGCCATCGTCTCAGCCTCAACCTGGCGATAAGGGTTGAACCATTCTATCTGCTCCAACTTGCAATCCTGGAAGTATGGCAACTCCTGGATGGTTCCGTCAGGATTGTAAGTCATTTCGGCCGCAGATACAGAACGCTGCTCGGCATGACGCCCCGTCTTCAAACGGAAGATGTCATAATTCAAGCCGAAGCAATAGCTCTTGCCCTTATAGTCGATGATGCCCGGATGATTGCCACGAGTGCGAGGCGTATGGTTCATGATATGTCCCTTATATTCCCATGGTCCGAGCGGATTCTTGCTCATCGCATAACCGATGCCCTCAGGACAGCAGGTAGAAGCATAAGCCAGATAATAATTGCCATTGCGCTTCCAGAACCAAGGACCTTCCTGATAATCCTGAATCTTCGGGAAGTGCATGATGGAATCAGAATAAGAAATCATGTCCTCGTTCAGTTTCACTGCCTTCAACTCCGGGTTGCCCCAATACATGTAAGCCTGGTTATCATCATCAATCCATACGGTAGGGTCGATGTCGAACCAGTCGCCCTCCCATGCCAGAGGCTTTCCGATAGGATCCTTAAACGGTCCGTATGGACTATCTGCTACCAGCACTCCGATGCCATGACCGTGGATAGGACAATACATATACCATTTGCCATTGCGCTCGATAACCTGCTCTGCCCAGGCACCATTCTCACCCTTAAACCACTTGAAGTCTTTCAATGAAGCTACGGCACCACGGTCTTGCCAGTTTACCATATCCGTAGAGGTATAGAGCAGCCAATCTTTCATCAGGAACCCCTCAGCCCCATCCTCATCGTGGGTGGTATAGAGATAAACCGTATCGTTGTGCACATAAGGTGCAGGATCGGCAGTGTACTTGGTCTGAATGATTGGCAAGTTGATGTTCTGTGCAGTTGCTATAGTTCCCATGCCAGCAAAAAGCAGGGATAATACTATTTTGTTTCTTCTCATTTTAAGAATTATCATTGATTGATGGTTGTCTGAAATTCCATTTAGAAACTATCACTATTGAAATAGGATATCCAGTTTCTTCAAGTCCTTATCAGCTGAACTGCTGCCGTAATAAACCTCATACTTTCCTGCCTTGGCACGGACGGTATTGG
>ERZ1031885.433-NODE-433-length-17692-cov-5.607870_pt1 | contig 17692 bp, 18 predicted proteins | sample MGYA00518168_ERZ1031885 | MGnify/ENA primary metagenome ERZ1031885 (study PRJEB33719, sample SAMN04261269) | wastewater metagenome | biome: rural village; feature: human; material: feces | host: Homo sapiens | place: El Salvador | collected 2014-01-14 ...
AGGTGAGCCTGGTGCAGATGATGCCAGCATCTTGATTCGTGGTAAGGGTACATTGACCGCAGGTCTCGGTCTCGCCATCATGAACCGCCTCACCAAGGCGTCCGGGTATCATATCGTGGTGGAGAAGAGGTAGGAGCGGACGGGTTCAAAGGGTTTCTCGGTTTTGTGAATTGACGGACTTTTCCATCGGCATCATAGAAATCCGGCGCCTCTTTTTACCTATATGTACCGCACCATATCCGTTGGGTGCATAGAATATGTTATGTGAAAGGAACAACTCGCCCATTGCCGAGCTGTTCCTTTTTATGTGCCGCTGTTGTATACTGAAATGGTACAATATTCCTATTTTCCAAGGAGGGCGAAGATTATGAAAATTGCTATGGCGAGTGATCACGGTGGGTTTGCACTCAAAGCTTCTCTTATGAAGCATCTGGACGAAGAGAAGATCGAATACATAGATTGCGGGACATACTCGGAAGAGTCCTGTGATTATCCGGATTTTGCAGAGAAGGCCTGCAAGCTGGTGCAGCAGGGTGAGGCGACGTATGCGATCCTTGTCTGCGGGACAGGCATCGGCATGTGCATCGCTGCGAACAAGATGAAGGGCATCCGCGCGGCGCTCTGCGGCGATACGTTCTCCGCGCATTTCACCCGTGCGCACAATGATGCAAATGTCATGACGCTTGGCGCGCGTGTCGTCGGACCGGGGCTTGCGGAATTCATCATGGACGAATTTTTAAAGACTCCGTTTGAAGGTGGCCGCCATGCCAGAAGAATTGCAAAGATCGCTGCGATCGAAGAGGCGCAATAATGTTTGAAGACTTACAGGAACAGGCCGTAAAAGCTTTCCATGAGCTTTGCGAAATTTCTCATTTCAGAAAAGGGAGCCTCATCGTCATCGGCGGCTCGTCGAGTGAGATCCGCGGTGGACACATCGGGAAGGACAGCTCCTATGAAGTCGGCACGGCTGTCGTGACGGCTCTGATGGAAGAAGCAGAGAAGGAGGGACTTGCTCTGGCTTTCCAGTGCTGCGAGCATCTGAATCGGGCGCTCATCATGGAGCGCAGCGAAGCAGAGAAGCGCGGCTATGAGGAAGTTACGGTCGTCCCCTGGCTGCATGCCGGCGGTGCCTTCTCGACGAATGCTTTTTATCATTTCAAGGACCCGGTCGCCGTGATAGAGATCAAGGCTGACGGGGGACTCGATATCGGGCTTACGATGATCGGGATGCACTTGAAGCGCGTGGCTGTCCCCGTCCGTCTGGTGAATAACCATATCGGGGCGGCCCTTGTGGCAGCTGCCCGCACCCGCCCGCCGCTCATTGGCGGAGAGCGAGCGCACTATGTGAGGGAAAATGACAAGTGACTGGTGACTAGGGATTAGTGGCTAGTGACTCTCTCGTATCGTCATTTCGAGCGGAGCGAGAAATCTGTTTCGTTCGCGGTCAAACGGACGATGATAGGAAGGCCGAAACGGGAAATCTGGGATCAAGCCCCTCATATATTCGCGGCGAAGCTGCCACCCTAATCCCTAATCCCTAATCCCTAATCCCTGGTCACCAGTCACCACTATTCATCCTTTATTTCCGTTGGAATGGTAGCGATCGTCTTCTGATGTGTATAATTCACAAGACCTGGTGGTCCGTTGGGGATCTTCTTGACGTAGCGGATGAGTGTGTAGTCCACATCCACCTTGCCGGAGTCTTTGCCCTTGCTGTTCCATGCGGCCAGGGCAGCGGCTTTTTCGATGGTTGCGAGGGGGACGGTCAATCCTTCTGTCTCGATCACGACGTGCGAGCCGGGGATCTGCCGCGCGTGCAGCCACAGATCCGTTTTGGCGGCTTTTTTGAGCGTGAGGAATTCATTCTGGGTATTGTTCTTCCCCATGAGGACGCGGAAGCCGTCGATGGTGAGTGTGGTCAGGAGAGGTTCATTTTTACGCTTGCGGTTCACCGGTTTCTGTTTCCGCCCACCGATGCGCTCGATGCCGGTATCTTTCAGCTCTTCTTTCAAAGCATCCAGATCCTTTTTGGTTTTGACCTCCGTCGCAAAATACAGTACATCTTCAAGGTAGCCGATCTTTTCATGACATTCGTCCAGCTTTTCACGTCCGATGATAAGGCGCGTTTTCATTTTATTGTATTTTTTGAAATAGAGCTGGCTGTTTGCGGTGACAGAAAGAAGCGGATCGACAGGGATCGTTTCTTTCGTAGGGGGATCATTGAAAAGGTTCTCGACGGTGAGCGCTTTTCTTCCATTGATCTTTTCATAGGCGTAGATCGCAAGCAGATTGCCCCAGAGCTTGTATTGCTCCGTCTTGGAGGTCTCCTTCATTTCTCCTTCGATCTTCTGGATCTTTCGCTCTTCCCTTTTGATGAGGGTGTGGATCTTCTTCTGGTAGTCAGAGAGCTGTGCGGCCATGGTACCGCCGGAAGATTCGGCTTCCCTTTCGAGCCACGGGATGATGGGGCTGCATTCGATCTCCTCGCCGAGGAAGGGCAGGGCGATCGGACTGACCATCGGCTTCCCCTTGGCATTCTGATAGATGTGAAGGGCATCCGAGGCCATAATATCCTCTTTGAGGAGAAGGATGGCGGAGAGCAGGGAGTCCTCCTCGGCCTCTGTCAGGGAGGCGAGGGGGGATGTCATCAAGACCTTGCTCAGATGGCCCAGCTCATCGACGAGGAAACGGGAGAAGCCGTTGAAGGTATGGAAGAGCCATTCTTCGATCGTACTCTCTGTTCCCTTACCGTAGTCGAGTATATTTTTCAGTTCCTCTTTGGAGAACTGCATGAAATTCATACGCGCACTGTTTGTCGGAAGATGGTATACTTCCCCGGGGACGAGCAGGCGGTCGCCCTTCCTGCCGCGCAGACAGGCATCGATGATCGTATCCCCTTCCGTCAGGACAAGATTCGGCGAGGAGGGGAGAAGCTCGGCCCAGAGCGTTTTGGTGACGATCTCTCCGGCGGCCTCGATGCGGTCGAAGGAAAAGGCCAGGATGCGGTCCATGTTGATCTGCCGTACTTCCGAGAGACGGCTTCCTTCCAGATGCTTGCGCAGTGTCATGCAGAAGGTCTGTGACGGGGTATACTGATTTTGCACCTTGCTCTTCGATGTGAGGTATACGACGGGCGGCGTGTGGGTATTCGCGATCATGTGGACAGGCTTTGCGTTCGGGCAGAACAGCTCGATGTCCATGATGCGGTTGTCGATCTGATGGATCTGCCGCACCTGTGCAGGGATGAGGAGCTTTTGCAGCTCTTTGACGAAAAGATATAAAGAGGCACTGTCGATTTGCATGGGAGACTCCTTTTGAGGGAAAAGATTATGGGGGACAAGGTTCAGGGTTCAGGGTTAGCCCACGGGGCGTGCCGTCCCTTGATTGCGTACGAAAGAGGGGTAGTGGGTTCTACAGGTTCAGCGGGTTCAGAGGGGGCAGTGGGGGTGGTGCAGCGCATTTCGTCATCCTGAGCGGCGAAAAACGTCGTATGTTAAAAATGGCTTATCTGAAAATATGAGAACTGAGTCGAAGGATCTAAGCGCCGCGGAGATTTGGAACTAGCGGTTTTCTCATATCGTAAACCTAATCCCTAGCTACCCAGTCACTAGTCACTTCTACTCCCTATTCCCTGCTTAATCGCAAAGCCTATGAAATACTTCTATAAGTATATCACGAAAGTGAAAGCGTGCGGGAAATATGGTAAAATAACAATGATAGTTAGATATTTGATCTGTGTTTCTCTAGACTGTCATATAGAAAGGATGAAACCACTATGCACTTTACCAAATGGCATGGCTGCGGCAATGATTATGTATTTGTGAATGGCTTTGAAGAAAATTTCGATGATGTATACGGCAAGATCGTCGCCATTAGTGATCGACACTTCGGCGTAGGCTCTGACGGCGTGATCTTCCTCCTGCCTTCGGACAAGGCAGATATTCGTATGCGTATGTTCAACAATGATGCTTCGGAAGGCGAGATGTGCGGGAATGGCATCCGCTGTCTTTCGCGCTGGGCGTATGAACTGGGGCTGGTGAAAGCGAAGCGCTTCTCCGTCGAAACGGGGGCAGGCATCCTTTATCCGGAGATTCTCGAAGATGGGAATGTACGCGTCGATATGGGCAGACCGCATCTTCTGGCGGATGAGATCCCGGTCACGGGCTATGGCAAAGGACCTGTCATCGCACAGCCGCTCACCAATGAAGCGAATGGCAAGACCTATACCGTCACCTGTGTTTCCATGGGAAATCCGCACTGTGTCATCTTCGTGGACGATATCAAAGACGTCGATCTCACCGGGGAAGGCCCGCATCTGGAGGTGGATGCCCATTTTCCGAAAAAAACGAATACGGAATTTGTAGAGCAGCTGGGCGAGCACCATTTCCGTATGCGTGTGTGGGAAAGAGGCACAGGGATCACCATGGCCTGCGGCACCGGCACCTGTGCGACTGTCGTCGCAGCGATCCTGAATGGCCGTACCAAAGACTATGCTGACGTCGATCTCGACGGCGGCGTGCTCCATATCGAGTGGGACGGAAAGCCGGACAGCCACGTCTTCATGACTGGGCCGGCAGTCAAAGTCTTTGAAGGAGATTATTTTGGATAAGAAGGAGGCGTGACCACGCATCCGATGTAAGGGAAACGCTGATTCCATCGCGGGATCCGTGTTTCCTTTACTATTTCATAAGGAGAATTATGATGAACAGCATGACTGGTTTTGGCCGAGGGATCGGCGAAAGCGAGATCGGCTGCGTGACCGCAGAGATCAAAGCGGTGAACAGCCGATTTTTAGAGATCAATATCAGAAGTGACCATTTTTCCGGTAGTCTGGAAGAGATCGCCCGCGAGGCGGCGAAGAAAACACTTTCGCGCGGAAAGCTGAATATTTTTCTGTCTTTTACACCGACGGCCTCGGCGAAAGCGACGCGCGTCGAGGTGGATGAAGGTCTGCTCTCTGCCTACCTTTCTGTGTTAGACGATATCAGCGGAAGAAAAGGCGTGAAGAAGGGGAAGGTGCATGTATCTGACCTGCTCTCTTTGCCGGAACCGTTTCTCACGATCAGAAAAGAGGCTGCGACTGAGGAAGAGATGGCACCGCTGGTGAAAGCAGCGATGGAGGGGGCGCTTGTCTCGCTCATCGAAATGCGCCAGCGTGAGGGTCATAACCTGAAAGTCGACCTGAAGCAGCGTCTGGCATTCCTCCGGGAAAAGCTCGCCTTCCTGCTCTCCCGGCAGGATCTCGCTGCCAAAGCCTATGAAGAACGCCTGCGCCAGCGCATGGAGAAGATCCTGGAACAGATGAACTTCGAGGTCGATGAAGGCCGTATTCTGGAAGAGGTTGCTCTTTTCTCCGAAAAAACGGACTACACAGAAGAGGTCGTCCGTTTTGCAAGTCATCTGGATCAGTTCGATGCCATGCTCGAGAGCGAAGAACCCATCGGGCGCAAGCTCGACTTCCTTCTCCAGGAGATCAATCGGGAAGCAAATACCACCGCTTCCAAGGCGAGCGATGCGGAAGTCATCGATACCGTCATCCAGATAAAGACCGAGCTTGAGAAGATCCGCGAGCAGGTACAGAATATTGAATGATCGGTGAGCAGGGATCAGGAAAGCATCAAAAAAGCAGCGAACGGGTCGCTGCTTTTTTGATGCCTCTTATCTATTATTCACCATTTCCGGATTCATATCATGATGCAGGAGACGGAAGCGGGCAAAGTCTTTCCATTCGGTATCCGGTGTGCCGTAGTTGCAGTACGGGTCGATGGAGAGCCCGCCGCGGGGGAGAAATTTGCCCCATACTTCGATATAGCGGGGATGGAGAAGCTCGATGAGGTCACTCATGATGATATTCACACAGTCCTCGTGGAAATCGCCGTGATTGCGGAAGCTGAAAAGATAGAGCTTCAGGGACTTGCTTTCCACCATGTACTGATCGGGAATATAGGAAATATAAATGGTCGCAAAGTCCGGCTGTCCTGTCTTTGGGCAGAGACTGGTGAATTCCGGGCAGTTGAACTTGATGAAATAGTCACGATCTGCGTGCTTATTGGGGATACGTTCCAAAAGCGAAGGATCGTAATCATAGGTATACTTGGTATTCTGGCTTCCCAGCTGCTTGAGCTGATCCAAGCCTTCGCGTGTTTCTGTCATAGGTGAAGTCCTTTACTATAAAAAATAAGGGGAATGCGTACAGTATGCTGCCCGATTCAGAGGGTTAGCCCGTGGGGCGTTTCGTCCCTTGATCGTGTATGAAAGCTCTGCATGGATGAGAAATGAAAAATGCTGGTAGCGGCTTTGCCGCCTTGTATGAATAGCCTTCCCCTCGAGGGGAAGGTGCCCCGAAGGGGCGGATAGGGCAGTGGCGGTATGAAAGAGAGTGAGAAAATGCGTTTCAAGCAAGCGATTTACGACAGCAGGCAAGTTAAGGAAACGCTGATTTTTTTAACGGAGATGCCCGAAGGTGGTATTCAAGTCACTAGTTACCAGTCACTCGGCACCCCTGATCCCTAGCCACGAATCCCCAGCTACTCATCTGAAATCTGATGTCTATCAGTCTTTTTGCCTCTTGGTCTTTCTTACATCTCACAGCTTTTGTGCTGCTTCGACGAGCTCATTCCTGTGGCTGCTTCCGGGGAACCACTGGATGCGGAAGGGAAGATGGAATGTTTTTTCAAAGTCTTTGACCAAAGACGCTGTCGCGTGAGCAGGGACATCGAAATTTTCCCGATCCGTATAGACGCGAAGATCCATTGCAGCCTTGTAGGAGGTACAGATGACACGGGTGATGCAGTGCTCCTGACTTTCATCGAGGCCTTCCGCCATGGCAAGGAAGAGGGAGAGGATGCGGACCTGACGCATCTGTGCAGCTGTCAGGATATGTGCCTGCCCATTCGCTTTGAGGTACTTTCCGGAGTATCCATGGTGAAAAGCGCAGATCAGAGCGCACATCACTTGTTCGCTGTGTGTCCAGCCGAAGATATGCGCATTCGCTGTCATGTAGCAGCTGTGGCGGGCGTGGCTGTAGTAATTGATCAGATTTCCTATGTCATGCAGTCGGGCTGCCGCGGCGAGAATATCACGCATGCGCGGGTCGAGCTTGTGGACCTTCTGCCACTGATCGAACATGGCGAGTGCGGTCGCGGTGACATACTTGGTGTGGAAATCATAGGTTATCGGAAGGGTATCGAGATAATTCTGCACCGAGCAGCGGAGCATGTCGTGCTGCTTGTCTCCGTTTTTGTCGTAGATGGGATCATAGTAGTGGAAGAATAGCCCTTCACGCAGACCGCAGCCGGAGATCGTGAGATACGACGCCTTCGCTTTCCGCAGGATTTCCTGAATGACGAGCGCACCTGCGATGATGATGTCGGCGCGCTCGGAAGAGAGCCCGCTGATCTTCTGCCGCTCCTCATAGGATTTCCCCGTGATCATGCGGACTTCTTCGAAGACATCCTCGACGGTGAAACGATAGTTGTGGAGCTTCGGCAGCGGATAATTCACTGCGCGCTGGTGGATCTTGGCGAGATTTCGGACAGTACCGCCGATGCCGATGACCGGCAGGGGCTCGCTGGGAAACCACTCAACTTTGGAAAGCACATTCTGGATGAAGCGCTGTATGGTCTCGATCTTATCCTGATTCACCTCGCGGGAGGATTGAAACATCTCCGTCAGCGTCACCGCACCGATCGGGATGCTGATAGAATGGATGCGTTTTTTGTTTTTGACGAGGGAGATCTCTACGCTTGCCCCGCCAAGATCGAAGAGGAGGAAATCCTTCTGATCGATGGTATGGCTGACACCGGAAAAGCCAAGCGCAGCCTCGGCCTTGCCACTGATGATCGTCATGGGGATGCCGGTCGACATGCGGACGCGCTTCAAGAAAGAAGCCCCGTTGATGGCATTTCTGACGGCTGCTGTCGCGACAGCGAGTACCTTTTTGATCTTTTGCACTTCGATGATATGGGAGTAGACGGCAAGACAGCTTAAGGCTCGCTGCTGCGCTTCCTCTGTCAGAAGGCGAGAGGTGAGCGTCATCCCCTCCGCCAGGCGGATAGATTTCTTTTCCTGATAGATCAATTTATAAGCGCCATGCTCTCCGATCTGCATGATGATGAAGCGGATGGAGTTCGAGCCTAAGTCAATGATCGCGATGCGTTCCATGGAGTCTCCTTAAAAAATAAGAAATGGAAAAGCCGGAGGAGAGATGCTTCCTCTTTTTTAAGTCATTTCTCTCTATGATTGTATTGCGGTTCTTTTCTATTCTACATCATTCGCGAAATGCTGAAAAGGGGCGCGATGGTCGCGAATTTCCGCTTGTTGTGATATACTTTTGTAGAAAAGTGCTTCCATGATTGTTGATAGAAGGAGGATAAGGAGGATTATATGAATTCCGTCACACCCATCTGGCCCGCTGTCTTTTTAGGCATGTATCTGTTTCTGGAATTGCTGGACTGGGGGCTGTCACTCGCTGCCCCTTTTGTAGCAAGGAATCAGGAGGAGAACAAAGCGGTGCTCTCTCTTTTAAAACCGGGCGTCGATCTCAATGAAGCCTGGCTGATCTTTGGCCTGTCGCTCGTCGCATCGGCGATGCCTGCGGCTGCGGGAGATACGATGCATGACTCCGTCATGGCGGTGCTTTCCGTGGCCGTCGTGGGCGGCGCGCTTCGCATTCTCGCGGCTTTCTTCAAAAATGTGTTCGGAAGTGCGCTGATTATGAAAGGGATGAGTCTTTATTCCGCTCTTGCCCTGTTTGTGATCGGACTTTCCAGCGGTTCTATGGTGACAGGCGGAGATCTGATGTCCGGGGTGGGGATCGTGATCTCACTCTGGCTCATTCTGGCCGCTTTCGAGCTCGCTGCTCTCTATGGCGCGGTGAAGATCATGAACCCGCTCGGCGAGCGCTGCCGCGCGGCCTTCCTGGTATCGAGCATCCTCCAGCTGCTCTTCTTCCTCGGCATGGCATTCCTGCTGAAAGGGGACATCGCAGACGGTCCGCTCTCCGGCCTCTTCTGGATCGGCCTTGCCGTATCGTCCGTTTTGAGCATCGCTGCCTTCGTCCTCGCCCGCATGCGCCGCACGATGGTCGCTCTGGCTGCACTGTATATTGCGACCTTCTTCTCCGTCAGTCTGTATGCGGCCGGGCTTTCGTCCAAGCTGCAGGGCGCATCGACGCCGGATCCCATGGTCATGGCGGTCATCACCGGATGGACTATCGCTGTTCTCCTGTGGCGTCTCTATCGGAAGAGAGTGGCCTATGAGTGGAAGGATCATATCTAAAGAAAACGCGGATCAGCATATGGCCTTTGTTGGTTATCCGTCAAAGGTACCCGCAGAAACGAGGTGAATCACATGGGTGAATTATATAAGACACAGCATACCATCGACGAAATGCTTGACCGCATGGGCGTGAAGATCGTCCTTGACTCGGAGCATCTTTCTGAAGAAGATCGATTTGAAGCGGAAAAGCAGGGGGCTTCAGTCGTACTGAAAAAAGTATCCGATAAAGAAAAAGAGAAAGAGTAACTGGCTTACCTGCTTTTCAGGCCATAAAAAAGAGGAGATCCGGAATGGATCTCCTCTTTTTGCTTGCTCTCAATGACCAATCACATCCAGAATGGCCAGGATGAGCGTGCCGGGGACACCGAAAATAGCGACCACGATGCCATGCATCGTATTCCATACCATGTGGGTGATGCCGAGCGTATTCAAAAGCCAGAAGAGTACACCGCCCATGATGATATTTCCGATGATTTTTTTTACAAATTTGGCAAAGAGCAGGAATGCCACGACGACCATGAGGACGCTGGCAATGCCGTACCCGCCAAGTCCGCCTAAAGATTCAAGCATATGCGTCTCCTATAAAAATGCCGGGGAGCAGGGGCTCTTCTGATGAAGTGCAGAAAAATGCTTGTGGGATCGAACTCTGCGATCGCGCAAGCGTTTTCGGACATTTCCTTCAGGAGCGGATACCCGTCCACCTTTGACAAGCCGCTTAGACTTCTTTTCTGTTTTCCACCGCGCCGGCAAGGGTCATGCTGTCAGCGAAGCCAATATCGCCGCCGACAGGGATACCGCGGCCGATGCGGGTGACCTTGATGCCGGACGGTTTGATGAGACGGGTGAGATAGAAAGCCGTGGCCTCGCCTTCCGTATCGGGGTCCGTTGCAAGGATGACTTCCTTCACCGTCTCATCCTTCAAGCGTTCCAGAAGCTCTTTGATCTTGAGATCTTCCGGGCCGATACCATCCAGCGGGGAGAGTGCGCCATGCAGTACGTGATACAGACCATGATACTCATGGCTCTGCTCGAGCGCCATGACATCCTGCGGCTGTTCGACGACAAGGATGACCGAATGGTCACGGCGCGCATCGCTGCAAATATCGCAGGGATCGCTCGTGGAAAGATTGCAGCACACCGAGCAATAGCAGATCTTGCTCCTGGCTTCTTCGATGACATGAAGAAAATCGCGGACCTCGCTTTCCGGACGCTCCATCATGAAGTAGGCCAGACGGCGAGCACTCTTGACGCCGATGCCAGGAAGTTTTCTGAATTGCTCAGCGACCAGCTCAAGCTCCTGATTCATTAGAACATGCCGCCAGGAAGCCCCAGGCCGCCTGTCACTTCGCTCATGCCCTTCTGTACCATTTCATCCGCCTTCTTGCTGGCTTCGTTGAAAGCGGTGGTGATGAGGTCTTCGAGCATTTCCGGATCTTCCGGGTCGATCGCATCTTTTGCGATCTTCAGGGAAACGACCTGTTTGTCTCCATTCAGAGTGAGGGCAATAGCACCGCCGCCGACGGAGACGTCGACGGTCTGCTGCTTCAGTTCTTCCTGCTTTTTCTGCAGGTCTTCCTGCATTTTACGTGCTTTTTTCAGCATATTCTGCATCTGGGCTTTATTTCCGAACATAATGAGATCCTCCTTTAGGAATCTTTTGAATAAAATATGGACTGCTTCTTGAAATAGACAAGAACATGGCAGGGGGCGCGGGTTTGCCGATAGCTCCCTTACCGCTTAGAACTATTCCGTAACCTTTTCATATATATCACAGTCAGGCAGGATTTTCAAGGCTTCTTTAAAAGACGGGTCATCCCGATCAGGAGCTTTGATATCCTTTTCCGTTACCAGCTGGTAGCCATCTCGCAAAACCGACTTCCTTCCGGGGGCTGCCTCTCTTGCGGGGGATGCAGGCGTATCCTCTTCCCTTACCTGCTTGGCTGCGGACAGCAGTGCGAGGGCATCCGCCTCTTCTGTGCTTCCTTTCAAGACGACATGAAGTTCGACGGAAGAGCCGATGATTTTTTGAAAAGCCTCGGCAGCCATCTTTTGGTACGATTTGTTGTTTCCGGCGGATACCAGCCACTGCTGCGGAGAAGAAATGACGGCGCGCTGCGGCGTGAGATAGAGGAGTACGCCTTTCTGATAACAGGTCAGCATATCGATGCGGCAAATGTCGTGGAAATAACCGAGCACCTTCTGCCAAATAGCAGGATAGGTCGCAGGGTCAAGCAGAGTGGCATTGGCGTTATTCTCTGCTTTTGGCGCCGCTTTGGCCGGCAAGGTTTCCGCAGGTTGAGACGGCGCGGGAGACGGTGGCTCTCTTCTCCCTGCCGGCTTTGGCTTAGGAGAAGGCGCAAAGGCAGGCTCTTCCGTAGGAAGCGGCTGAGACTCCGGTAAAGGCGGGGGCGGCGGCATCATAGATGCCGGCTCGCTCTTCACCGCAGATACCGTGATCGGGGTGGGCGGCTCGAAAGAGGGGGCCGCAGCAGGCGTTTGCCCGGAGGCGCTTCCTTTTTTCAAGGCATCGAGCTCTTTTTCCAGCATGCTGATCCGTTCTGCCAGACTGTCTACGGCAGCAGAGCCCTTCAGACGGCAGAGATGAAGAAGCCCCATCTCCGCGCTCATGCGAGGTGACGAACTTCTTCGCGTCTCATTCAGTGACTGGTGGAGATAGTCGAAAAGACTGTCCAGATAGGCTTCTGAGATCTTGGCAGCATCATCCCTCAAAAGGCCGATATTTTTTCCATAGGCAGAAAGCTCCGGCGCATTTGGCTCAATGCGGCAGATCATCAGATTTCTGAAATGCTCCAAAAGGTCACGGAGAATGGCTGCCGGCTCTTTGCCGCTTTGCAGAATGCGGTAGAAGAGGGTCAGTGTTTCACCGCTTTCTCCGTTGAAAATATGATGAGACAATGTAATGATCTGGTCTTTTCCTGTCAATCCGAGAAGGTCGTAGACTTCTGCCGCATCCAGCGTCGCTGCTTCGGTTGCAGACGAGCACTGGTCAAGGAGGGAGAGTGCATCTCTGAGCCCGCCATCAGCGCGGACAGCGATGAGGTCAGCCGCATCTTCTGTGAGCGGCATGCCGCTTTCTTTGGCGATATAGAGAAGGTGCTGCTTGATGTCTTCCACGGAAATGCGGTGAAATTCGTAGCGTTGGCAGCGGGAGAGAATGGTGAGCGGGATTTTTTCCGGCTCGGTGGTGGCCAGAATGAAAAGTACGTGGCTCGGCGGTTCTTCCAATGTTTTCAGGAGAGCATTGAAGGCTTCCTTCGTCAGCATGTGTACTTCATCGATGATGTACACTTTCTTGCGGCAGGCGGCGGGAAGCGTCCTGACAGACTCCTTCAGCGCACGGATCTCCTCGATGCCCCTGTTTGATGCGGCATCGATCTCATAGACATCGAGACTCGCGCCCGCATTGATTTCCCGGCAGATCTCGCAGCTGTTGCAGGGATTGCCTTCTTCCAGATGTTCACAATTCACGGCTTTTGCAAGAATTTTTGCCATACTGGTCTTGCCCGTACCGCGCGGACCGGAGAAGAGATAGGCGTGCGCCAGCCGATCCTGCTCGATGGCACGCCGGAGCGGGATGGAAATATGCTTCTGCCCGACCACTTCACTGAAAGTGCGGGGACGCCATTTTCTATAAAGTGCGAGATAGGCCATAAGAACGGATGCCTCCTCATAGTAAAGAGAAAAAATAAAAGGGAAAAGATGCCGGGATGAACGAGGCAGTCGGTGCAATAAAAAAGACTTATGCAAGCGTGATTTATGACAGCCTCCAGGATGCACCGTGGCACATGGAAAGAGCCACTTATTGCTGCTTCCTCTCGGACCTGACAAGATTCATGGGATCCCATTGCACGGGACCCGGAGACTGCCATAAATCACGACTGCATAAGTCGATAGCGCTATTATACTATATGAAGATCGTTTTGTAAATGTGAATTTAAGAAAACGCTGATTGGGCCGCACCGCGGCCCTTTTTTTTATTTCGTCTCTGCGCCTTCTGCCGGGCTCGGGTAGAAATAAACGATGCGATCCGGGGTGAAGACATTGCTGGCGAGCTTTTTGGCAAGGATCGGAGTCATCGCTTCTTCGAATGCAACGACTTCGATCGGCTTCAGTACCGTATCTTCGACAAGGACGAAAATCATCGGATCGACGACTGGTGCATTTTCCGGAACCTCTTCGCGATCGAGCGGAATGCTGAAGATCAGACGTACTGTCGCTACATACGAGTCTCTGTAATCAAAAATCGTGCCTCTGAAATTGTTTTCCCAAAGGGTACGCATCATTTCGATGCGATAAGGATCCTGCTTTTCTAAATCTTCCATGGTTGACCTCCTGGTGTGTTTTCTTGAAACATTCTGTATCGGTTCTCATTGTACCCCATGAGGAATGAGGAAAGCAAGAGGGATAGGATGCGGCTGTCAGGGGAGGAGAGGCAGACAGCGGATCCGATCTCCCTTTGCGATAGACTTAAGGTATGCCAAACATTGATCGCATGAGAGATGAACAGTTAAAAAATGAAAAAGCTGAGGCAGAAGACTCGTCTTTTTTCTACCGTCAGACAGATCCGCTCACGTAATTGGCTATCTAGTCTCAACTATGGTAAAATATAACGGTAAATGCCCGTCAAGGGACGAAAAAATGAGGTGATGAGGAAATGAAGAATCAAATTTTTCTGGTTCTGGGCGGCGCGCGCAGCGGGAAAAGCGAATTTGCGGAGAAGCTGATGTATCATTCTACAGGGAAAAGGAAGGGATATATCGCCACCAGCCAGATCTTTGATGATGAGATGAAGTATCGTGTGATGCTTCATCGCGAGAGACGGCCGGTTGACTGGAAGACCTTTGAGGTCATGCATGAGGCAGGGCCGATGATGGATGAGATCCTCGCAGGCGCTGATGACATTCTTTTCGACTGTCTGACCATGTATGTGAATAACCTTCTGATGGATCATATGAAGGGGATCACGGTAGAGACATTGGGTGTGGAAGATCTGACGACGCTCCAGAAAGCACTGGAGAAGGATCTGGATCGTATGTTTGATTCGATTTCCAAAGTCACTGATAAAGAGATCATTTTTGTTTCCGATGAGCTAGGCATGGGCATCGTTCCTGCCAATGCCATGAGTCGGGTATACAGGGATCTTGTCGGTCTGGCGAATCAGTATATCGCCAAGCGTGCTGACAAGGTATATCTGTCCGTGGCAGGGATTACCATTGAACTCAAAAAAAGAGGAGTGGAGTTATGATGACAAAGATCGCAAAAAGAGTCATGTTTCAGGGGACCAGTTCTCATGTAGGGAAAAGCATCCTGTGTACCGCATTTTGCCGCATTCTGACGCAGGATGGATATAATACAGCTCCATTCAAAGCGCAGAACATGGCGCTGAATTCCTATGTTACCCGTTCCGGCGGCGAAATTGGACGTTCGACGGTCGCACAGGCGGAAGCAGCAGGTGCGGATCCGATCGTACAGATGAACCCAGTCCTTTTAAAACCGACGGGCAATTCCTGCTCTCAGGTCATTCTTTTGGGGCAGTCGGTCGGTAACTACAGTGCTTCCGATTACCAGAACAAGTACAGCCAGCAGGCATGGGCGAGCGTGAAGGAAGCCCTGGCCTATATGGAAACGCATTATGATGCGCTCGTCATCGAAGGGGCCGGCAGTCCGGCGGAAGTGAATCTGAAGAAAAATGATATTGTCAACATGCGTATCGCGAAGGAATGCCACGCGCCTGTCTTCCTTATCGCCGATATTGACCGCGGCGGTGCGCTTGCTTCGATCGTCGGTACGCTGATGCTGCTCGATGAGGATGAGAGAGCCCTCGTGAAAGGGCTCATCATCAATAAGTTCAGGGGCGATATCACCCTGCTTGAACCGGCGCTCTCCTTCCTCAAAGAAAGGACAGGCGTACCGGTCTTGGGTGTCATCCCCTACCTGGACAAACTGGGTATCGATGATGAGGACTCGGTATCCCTGCAGGATATGCCGAGCGATCACGTGATGAGAGATATTCACATCGCTGTCATGCAGACTCCGAAGATCTCGAATTTTACCGACTTCGATGCACTGAATCATGAACCGGATGTGAATGTCCGTTTCGTACAGCAGGGGGATATGATCGGACATCCGGACCTCATCATGCTGCCGGGCAGTAAGAATACGACCGAAGATCTGCTGTACCTGAAGCGACAGGGCTATGCGAAGGAAATCTGTGAGCTGGCAGAGGAGGGTGTACCTGTCATCGGCATCTGCGGCGGCTACCAGATGCTCGGGGAAAAAGTCTGTGACCCGCTTCACGTGGAAAGTGAAAATGATGAAGTCGAAGGACTCGGCCTTCTGCCATATGAAACTTCGATGCATGGCAAAAAGAATACCTATCAGGTACTCTTTGACTGCGAGGAGCTTCCTTTCCTCGATATGAAATTCTCCGCCAAAGGCATGCGTGGGTATGAGATCCATATGGGCGAGACGACGCTCACCAAAGAGGCACAGGCGCTCTTCCATATCACACAGAGAAGCGAATCGCCGGTCGACCTCATGGACGGATTCATCAATGAAAAACACAATGTTTTCGGTACCTATTGCCATGGCATATTCGATAATGATGAGATCCGCCGTGCCGTCATCAATGCGCTCCGCCGGAGAAAAGGACTCGAAGATCTGCCAATCCAGTTCCGCTACAGAAAGTATAAGGAGTCGGAATTCGATCGTCTGGCGAATACTGTCAGAAAGAACTTCGACATGGACGCCTTCTATAAGATTCTGGAGAATGAATAAGTGAGCGGGCTTCTTACTTCCATCACAGAGGCGGCGATCCCTTTCGCGGCTCTCGTGGTGGATACGGTCTATGGCGATCCGCGCTCGAAGTGGCATCCGGTGGTACTTATCGGAAATCTGATCTCCTTCTACGAGAGCCACCTGTATCCGGAAAAAAAGACGTCCGATGGAAATATGTTTCTTCGCGGGATGATGACAGTGCTGCTCGTGCTGCTTACCGTAGGTCTTCTGACGGCTTTTCTGATTTACCTTGGACATCTTGGCGGACTGTGGTTCTATGCAGCCATCAGTATCATTGTCCTTTATTTCACGATGACGCCGCGCTCGCTTGCCAGAGACGGTCTGGAAATCTACCATCTTCTGAAAGATGATAAGGATCTCGTGACAGCGAGAAAGCGACTGAGCTGGATCGTCGGCCGGGATACAGAGAATCTGGATGAAAGCAATATAGCGCGCGGCACGATCGAGACCATCGCAGAGAATACGACAGACGGGATCATTTCCCCACTTTTCTATTTTCTGCTTTTCGGTCCGGTAGGAGCGATGGTCTATCGAGCAGGAAATACGATGGACTCTATGCTCGGCTATAAAAATGACCGCTATCTCTTTTTCGGGCGTTTTGCGGCACGTCTCGATGACGTACTGAATTATATCCCGGCTCGTATCACCTTTCTGCTCTTTGTGGCAGCGGCATTCCTTTTGCATCTGGACTGGCGTCATGCCGTGGAGATCTGCCTGCGTGATGCGAAGAAACATCCGAGTCCCAATGGCGGCTATGCGGAAGCGACGGTCGCCGGCGCGATGCATGTGCAGCTCGGCGGGTATAACTACTATGAAGGGAAACCGGAATTCCGTGAATACATGGGGGATGCGGAGACACCCCTGAAGTCGGACCATATCATGACCTCGATCATGATGATGTACGGTGCGACGATTCTTTTCATTGCGCTTGAGACGGTGCTGATTTATATCTTCTGGTGATTTCATGAATGCATTTTTAGTGGGTCTGCAGTTTCTGACCCGTATCCATATTTCCGACCGCACCGTATGGAATGATGAGGAGTTCGGGAAAAGCGTCACTTGGTTTCCTGTGATAGGATGGATCATCGGCGCTTTTATGTGCTTTATCTATTTCTTGATGAAGCCGCTCGGTGTACCGCTCTTGACGGGATTCCTTCTGGTGGTGGGAGAGCTTTTCCTCACCGGGGGGACACTCGCCGATGGGCTGATGGATTCTTCGGATGGCCTGTTTTCTGGCCGTTCAAAGGATCGCTGTCTGGAGATCATGAAGGATAGCCTTATCGGTTCTTTCGGTATGCTGTCCATTCTGATCTTTGTGCTGGTGGAAACGCTCTCGCTTGGCTCGGCGGATGCGCCGCTCTATCTGGTTCTTATGGCGATGCCGACGCTGGGGCGGCTCAATATGGTGATCTCTATCTGCGAGTACCCCTATGCCCGGCCATACGGCATGGGGAAAGCGTTTGCCGCTTATCGTGAGAAGTATGCACTGGAGAAAGCCTTTGTGCTGGCATTGCTGCCTGCCCTCTACTTCGGATGGACCTACCTTCTGCTGGCGGGGGCTGCCATCGTACTCGGGCTGCAGCTGAACCGCTGG
>ERZ1031885.434-NODE-434-length-17680-cov-14.138156_pt1 | contig 17680 bp, 16 predicted proteins | sample MGYA00518168_ERZ1031885 | MGnify/ENA primary metagenome ERZ1031885 (study PRJEB33719, sample SAMN04261269) | wastewater metagenome | biome: rural village; feature: human; material: feces | host: Homo sapiens | place: El Salvador | collected 2014-01-14 ...
CCATTCTTGGCGGTGGCAACGTTGTCGTGGAGGCGGACGGCGATATGCTGACCGCGGAGATTCCCGCGACAGACGTCGCCGGCCCTCAGGTCGTGCGTTTTGCTCGACACTAATCAGCCCTTATCCATGAAGGCGGTCGCAGCCCGGTCGGTGCATTCCCGGCCGGCGCGGCCGCCTCGCTCATGAGTGGAAAAATTCTAAAACAATATTGAAGAATTTCCTTACCGTATATTATCCCTTACTGTAAGAACCTATTGCAAGGCGAAGGAGCCTATCATGAGTCGTTTTACCAAGTGATCCCTTCCTACGACGAAGTGCTCGTGTATTACGGCGAATAGTGCATGACCAAAAGCGTCAGTCAAAAAAGAGAGGGCCCACAGAAAGGCCCTCTCTTCATGTCGGATTACGAACCGCGCGTCTCACCGCTTGCCGTTGTAGATCTCGTTGTCGATCACATCGGCGAACACGCGATTGACGGCCGGGCGCACCACTTTCAGCGACGGCGTCAGGCACTTGTTCTCCTGCGTGAACTGCGTATCCAGCACGGCGAACTTGCGCACGGACTCGGCGCGCGAAACCGTCGCATTCGCCTTGTCCACGTACTGCTGGATCTCCTCGCGCACCGCCGCGTTCGTGGCGAGCCAGTCCACCGGCGTCTCCGTGGACAGTCCATGCGCGGGCAGCCACAATGCTAGCGACTCCGGATCGAGCGTCACCAGCGCGCCGATGAACGGGCGCTGGTCGCCCACCACCACGCAGTGCTCCACGATCGGGCATTTGGCGATCTCTTCCTCCAGCGGAATGGGGGAGACGTTCTTGCCGCCGGCGGTGATGATGATGTCCTTGATGCGTCCGGTGATGGTGATGCGGCCTTCGTCGTCGATGGACGCGAGGTCGCCGGTCCTGAGCCAGCCGTCGGCGGTGAACGCCTCGGCCGTCTTCTCCGGCAGATTGTGGTAGCCGCGGAACACGTTCGGGCCCTTGACCTGCAGTTCGCCTTCGTCGGAAATGCGAATCGAGGAGCCGGGCGCGGGCTGGCCTACGGTGCCGATCACATTGTCGGTCACGCGCGTGGCGGTGAACGGGGCGGCGGTTTCGGTCATGCCATAACCCTGAATCATCGGCAGTCCGATGCCGTTGTAGAAATGCGCCAGATCAAGCGACAGTGGTGCGCCGCCGCAGGCCACGTACTTGATCTTCGGGCCCAGAGCACCGCGCACCGTGCGGTAGACGAGCGTTTCATACTTGGCGCGCTCGGCGATTTCGGCAAACGTGTGCTGCTCGCCGGCCTGCTCCTTGCGGCTCCAGACGCGCGCGGCCTCGGCGGCCTTGACAAACAGGCGGCCCTTCCAGCCGGCACCGGCCTTGTGCGAGGCGGCGTTGTACACCTTCTCGAACACGCGCGGCACGCCCAGCAGGTAGGTCGGTTCAAACGAACGCAGGTCCGGCAGCAGGGACTTGGTATCCGGCAGATAACCGACCACGCCGTCATCGGAGGCGATGGAGGCGTACTGGATAAATCGTGCGAAGCAGTGGGCCAGCGGCAGGAAGAGCAGCAGGCGTGGATGGTCGTCAAGCACCACTTCATGAAGCGCCTGCGAAGCGGTGATGGTGATGGACACGAAGTTCTTATGGGTCAGTTCGGCACCCTTCGGGTTGCCGGTGGAGCCCGAGGTGTAGACGATGGTGGCCAGATCGTCGGCGCGCACGGTGGCCACGCGCTCGTTCAGTTCCTCGTCCGAAACAGCCACGCCCAGACCTTCGAGCGCGCCTAGCGCGTTGCCCTCGAGCATGAGAATCTGCTTCAAGGCGGGGCAGTGGTCCTTGACCGAGTCGAGCCGGTCGAAGCGCTCGCGGTTGTCGGCAAAGGCCAGCTTGACCGCCGAATCGTTCATGATGCGCTGGGCTTGCGGGGCGGAGTCGGTGTCGTAGATCGGCACGCTTACCGCACCCACTGCGGCCAGTGCGAAATCGAGAATGCCCCATTCGAGACGGGTGGAGGAGAAGATGGTTACCGCGTCGCCCTTGGCGATGCCGAGCGCGATCAGGCCTTTGGCGGCTGAGACCACGCGCTCGTGGAATTCGCCGGTGGTGACGTTCTGCCAGCGGCCGGGGTCGATTTTCTTGGCGGCGATTACCGTGTCCGCGCCGGTGCGGGCAAGGCGATCGGTGAGCAGCGAATAGATAGTTTGGTCATCGCGGATCTCGATGGATTCGCCGGGCGTGGTGTAGTGGTCAAGCATAAGCGGGCCGTGTCCTTACGTGCGTTGCGTGATGGCTGTTGACAAATCGAGCCATCCTGACAAGTTAGGCTACGCTGGCGTAAGGTTGCGCGCGTTGTGGGCAATGGAGAAGTTGTCTGTCTGGTTTTGTGGATTGTATACAACGCCGTGTCTAACCGGTTTGCTCTACGGTTATGACCGTGTCCATTTCGGGAGCCATCGACTTCCTACAGGACAAGTACGCGCTGAGCCCGGCCCTGCAGGGTCTGGTCATCAGCTCCATCATGATCGGCGGCGTGATCGGCGCCGGCTTCTCCGGCTTCCTGTCCGATAAGTACGGCCGCCGCCGAAGCACTGGTCGCCGCGCAGAAGCAGCACTAGGCCGCGTTTGCTGCGTCTATTGGCGAATTGATCATATGGGTCGTCTGCGTGCAGACGACCCTTTTGCGTTCCGTCGGCTTCTGACACCGTAGAAACGTGCTTTCTCGGCTTCGAGGGGCTGATTTTGCCTTATCCGGAAGTCTACTTCCACTTCGAGGGGCTGATGCCCAAGTAGACGCGGTCCTAAAACGGCGGAATGACGTTGACGTGTAGCCGTTTATACTTCCGATTACATGGATGAGGAGCCCCTCAAAGCGGAGATAGACTTCCGGCAAATGCGAGATCAGCCCCTTGAAACGGAAGTAGACCTCCGGCAAATGCGAAATCAGCCCCTTGAAACGGAAGTAGACCTCCGGCAAACGCAAAAATTAGCTTCCTCGAAACGGATAAATGCACGTATTGGGTGTAGTTGATGCTTCAGCCCCTGATATCGAAGCATATTTCTTCTGGTTGGCGCGTCTAGCATGCGCACTCCGCAATCGAAAATTCTGTGGCCTCTCTCACTTTAAAAGTCTGGCGTGTGCGAGGGCATTCGCTTAAGGTGAATGGGATTGCGCGGAATGTGGAGCGCAGGGTCATGACCATGCGCGTGTTGCAGATCCAGCTGCGCTCGCTGACCGCCATGGATATCGTGGCCTGCGGCGGTGCGGCGGCCGGCATTGGTGTGGCTCTATGGCAGTATGCGCATACCACCGCAGCCGCCGCAGGAGCCAGCGCCGCCGGCTGGTCGCCGATCATGCTCGCCGCCCACCTGCCCGGAGCATTCGCCTACCTGGCCTACGGCCTGCAATACCTGATGCCGTTCGGTGCGGGCTTCCCGCTCACCCTCGCCGGACTGCTGCTGATAGTGCTGCTGTCCGCCGAATTCTTCATCCCCATGCGCCAACTCGGCTCCTACTTCCCCGTGGCGATGAACGGCATGACCTCCACCAAACGTATGGACACCCCCGAGCCCGCCCATGGCACTGCCACGCTGCCGGCCACCACTGGTACTGACGTCGGGACTGATACCGGTACCAAGGCCGGGACCGAGGCCGATGGCGGAATCACCGTCAGCTTCGACCACGTCGGCTATTCCTATGACAGCGCCGATTCCGGTGCCGCCGTTCAGCAAATGAATTCCGCGCCGGTACCTGCGCTCACCGGCCTCACCTCCACTGCCTACCCCGGTCAACTCACCGCCATCGTCGGCATCTCCGGTTCCGGCAAATTCACGGCTGCCGCGCTGCTTGCCGGCACGCTGACCGGATACCAAGGCTCGCTTACGCTGAACGACGTCAAGGTATCCGACCCGTCCGGAGAGACGCTCGCCCGAACCATCACCCTGATCGGTGCCAGTAGCCATCTGTTTGCCGGTACTCTGCGTGAGAACCTTCTGATGGCTTTGCCCGATGACGGCCAGAACGGTGACGTTGCGTCCGACGTCGCCAACCTGTCCAGTGGCCAGCTCCGGCTGCAGCGCCGGCCGAGATGAGCACGTTCCAGGTCATCAAGCGGCTACTCGGGGAGGCCAAGCCGCTGGCCGGGCTTATGGTCGCGGCTTCCACGGCCGGCACCATCGGCCACCTTGCCGCAACCTTCCTACCAGTGTTCGGCATCATCGCCGGATTCGCACTCGCCATCAGCCCCGTGACCACCACCATCGTCTACGCCATCGTGGCGGCCACGCTGAGCCCCTGGATGGTGTTGGCGCTGATCGCCGCCTTCACGCTGCTCGCCAGCTCGTTCGGGCCGACGCTGGCGCTCGCCGCCCTGCCCGCGAACCTCACCCAGACCTTCGCCTCCGCCCGTCGTCTGTTCGGTCTGATGGACGAAGCGCCGGGCGTGGTGGAAACTGGCACTGCGAACTCGGATTATGAAGGCATGCGCCTTGACCGCGTCACTTTCGCGTACCCGGGGGAGGAGAGCGAGGCGATTCTCGCCGACTTCTCGCTCGATGTGCCGCAGCACGGCATCCTCGGTATCCAAGGCCCATCCGGCAGGGGCAAGTCCACTATGCTGAAGCTGCTGATGCGCTATTGGGACCCGCAGCGTGGCCAAGTGACGCTGTTCGGCACGCCGCTACCGCAAATCGATGTGCATGCCCGCCGCCGTATTCAGGCCATGATGAGTCAGGAGACCCACCTGTTCGACGGCACGATTCGAGAGAATCTGCTTATCGCCTTGCCTGAATCGGAAATTCGCAATGGGGGAGCGGCCGGTGTTCTTGACGCCCGACTCCGCGAAGCCCTCGCCAAGGCATCCGTGCTTGACTTGATTGATTCGTTGCCGGATGGGCTCGACACCCAGGTGGGTGAGCTGGGCGACCGACTGTCTGAAGGCGAACGCCAGCGCATCGGATTGGCTCGCGTATTCCTGCGCAATGCCGACTTGGTGCTCTTTGACGAGCCGACCAGTCGTCTGGGTGCCTTGAATGAAGCCATCATTCTGCGTTCCATTCATGAGCTGTCCAAGAGCGTGCAGAATGCGGATAAGGGGCAAGACGTGGCTGTGGTGCTGGTCTATCACCGTGAATCCGCCATGCCGATGCGGTGCTGAATCTGTAAAGTCACAAAGTCACAGGCCGCAATACTCTGCAATACAGGATTCCCGCCTTGCGCGTCGGTGCGTTTCGGCTGCGCAAGGCGGGAATCCTGTATTTCCTTATATATCAGCCTCTGATAAGGGCATCCAGAGAGTCGAGGGCCGCGTCGATGGCCTGAGCCTCGCGGTCGTCATCCGTCTCGGCGAAGGAATGCTCGCTGTAGGAATCCTCGTCGGCACTGGGCAGTAATACCCCGCGAGGTGTATCGGCACTGTGCGCGTGCTCAATAGAGGCCATATGTGCCGGCTGCATGGCATTTGTCTGCTTGCGGTTTCGATTCGCGTCATTCGCGGAATCAACGGCATCTGCGGCATCAACGCTATCCGTATCATCCGCACCACTGCGCGTAGTCGGCCGATTCGCCAGCGTGCATGGGTCGTCGGGCAACGAATCGGCCAAGGCCGCGACTGCTGCGCTGGCCGCTGCCTCGGCCGCCGCGCCGTCCAGCATCGCACCGGCCGCAGAGCCAGTCACGGAGCCATCCGCAGGGCCATCCGCAGGGCCATCCACAGGGCCGCCCGTATACTCGCCGTCGTGCCGTCTACTGGATGACTTACCAACCAGAACAGCGCCCCTCATGCGTCGCACAAGCGACGGCATGTTCTCATCCGTCGTGACTTCCGAGACGGTCGCTGCCGTGTCCTCTTCTGCAGCCATATTCGCCGCTGCCTTGGCGGCTTCCTCGGCAGCGCGCTGCGCCGCCAGACGTTCTGACTCGGCCCTTTTGGCGGTCTCTATGGCGAAAATCTTCTGCTGTGCCACAGCGCGAGCCCGCTCAGCCGCATCCATAATGCCCAATGCCTGCTGACGTTCGTTTTCAATACGACGCAGCGTGGCTTCCGCGTGGCGGATATTCGCATCAGCCGTGCTCAGCGCGTATTTTGCGGAGGCCAAATCGGTTTTCGGCTGCCATAGATGCTCGATTTCCTCCAGCGTGCGTCCCATTGTCTCCGGCACCAACGCCACGATACCGAACAGGCAAATCAGATCCAGAACCGCGAAAATCGCGAACGATATGCCACCGCCCAATCCATCGATCATCATCGGCGTGAATTGTGCGATGATCCAGTTGGCGAACAGCAGACACATCACACACAATCCAGTGGCGCGACCGCGCAGATACGTGGGGAAGAGCTCGGGAATCACAATCCAGGGAATCGGCCCCATCGAAAAGGCGAACGATATGGTGAACGCCATGACGAATATAAGCGTCAGCAGCGAATTGCCCATGAAATACGAGCCCGAAATGCATAGCGCGAACGCGCACATCATGCCGGTGCCTATTTCCATAAGACGTTTACGGCCGAACGTGTCGATCAGGTACATGCCTACCACGGTGGCCACCAGCTCCACGCCGCCTACGCTGGCGGCCGCGAGGAACTGAGTGTCCCCGCCGAACCCGAGATCCGAGAACATCACCGGCCCATAGTAGGAGATGGCGTTCATGCCGATGAACTGGTTGAACACGGCGAGAAAGATGCCGATGACGAGTGCCCGTCGCAGGCCTGGACGGAACAAATCATGGAATTCGTGCGACATCTCGGTTTCCAGTTTGACCGAGGCTTGGATGTCATCGGTGCGCAGGCGTGCGCGTTCGGTGCCGAGGATGTGCTCGAGCACCGCGAAACCTTCATCGGTTCTGCCTACCTGAATGAGGAATCGCGGGCTTTCCGGTGCCCTCCGCATAGCCAGCAGGAAAGCGGCGGCCGGAATCGCGCCTAATCCCAGCATCCAGCGCCATCCAATGGCGATATCCCAGTCGTTTGATCCGTAGGAGGCGATGATGTAGTTGATGACGTTAGTCAGGAAGAGGCCGCAAACCGCAAGCAACTGATAAGAGAAGGCGAGCAGACCACGGATGTTGGCCGGAGCCGATTCGGTGATATATGTGACGGCCAGCGCGGCGGTCAGGCCGATGCCGTAGCCGCCGGCCACGCGCGCCACGATAAGCGCTATGGGACCTATCGTCAGCGCACTCCATACAGCCGCAACGAGGAAGAACGCGCCGCCGATAATAAGGATACGTTTTCTGCCGAATCGGTCGGAAAGGAATCCGGCGGTGGCCGCTCCGATGACGGCACCGAGCATGATGGAGGAGATGACGAGGCCCTCCATGAGAGTACTGAGCCCGTATCTGGCGCGCAGGAATTCGATGGCGCCGGAGATAGAGACGGTGTCGTAGCCGTACAGTAATCCGGCAAGACCCGCACTCAAAGCCAGTCCGAATGTATATTTTCCTGATCCGCGGGTGCGTATGGCTGTCCCTAAAGGGTTGGGCTGCTTGGAAGCAGTCCGAAACAGTCCCGCCATGTGCTCTTCCTCTCAATACAGCTATGGGGGTGCCTATTCATACTAGCCGAACTGGCTCCGTCTGGCGCTGGTCCCGGCCCGTCACGCAAGACAATCCATCCTGGGATGTGAATCAGAGGAATTCGCCAGTCTTTCCGAATGCACTCTAAAGCAATTCGCCAGTTTGCAGTCAGCAAGGGTGTTATTGCCATGGTATAGAAAGACGGAAAATGCTCTCCTTGCCACTATTATCCTTTGATAATGTCCCATTTATGTCCTTGGCTTTTATTCTAAGCTGAGATAGTCCTCTACCACCTGTCATAGCTCGTGCGGTATAACATGAGGACTTGGTATTACACGTATTGCTTGATATGACTGTTATATTTGCCACTGTGATATTGACGATAAGACTGCATTCTTTTATCGGATCAGCGTACTTGATCATATTGCTGGTGAATTCATCTATGCCCGTATGGACTATATCCAGCACTTTGGGATCGTAGCTGAGTGGCATAGTGCCCAGAAGTTGTGTGTTCACAGCAAAACCAAGTTCACGCATCTCTTCCTTGGCCTGTGTAAGATGTGCATCAAGCATTTCCTGCTCAGTCTCAGGGGCGGGAGACATTCTGGACTTAGGAAGCTCGACTCTATCGTGTGATTCATTGTCTGCGATGGTTTCGGAACCGAGTACATCGATTGTCGCCCGTATTTTTTCGAGCAGATCTTGAGATATGTCAAGTAGTTCAGAGATTTCGGCTTGGTACTGTTCAGATTGCGGTGGTTGCTCACACCAAGTCCGTATGTCGTGCTGCATGCGAAGTATCTGGTAGGCGAGTCGGTTGGTCACTTGGTCGTGGAGTGTTGCAGCAATTAACTCGCGGCTGCGACGTTCCTCGTTAATCTCCCTCTGACGATCCAGCTCATGGCGGATCTGCTGCATGCGCATGAGCCTAATGCGCCATTGCATGCCGACGCCGATACATGAAGCAGCGGGGAGCGCTACTACGGCAATCATGTCAAAAATAGGCGATGGACTCGCGCCGGACATTCCCAGCATAGCGTGGGAGACGACAGTTACGGATGATTGGACTATGCCTAAGCCGATGCCTAGTCCTGTATATCGAAATGAGACCAGCATTAGAGTGGCGGCAAATGAGAGGAACAACGCCCAAGATAATTCAGATAATGCGGGAACCATACAAATGCACGCCCAAAGCAGAGTTTGCATTATCGCCGCCACAAGTGGAAAACGTATGGAGATGATGGACAGAACCATCGCTACCACGCCAATCGCGAACGCAATCCATCCAATTACACCCGAGACAAGACTGGCGACCAGCAGTATACTTCCGTATCCGCATCCTGCCATGACCGCGATTGCGCGCATGTACATCCAACTGCTGGTACCTATTTCGTCGTTCTGATCCTGTGCAAGTCCATTCCGTTTGGTGTTTTCATGGTTCATAGCAGTCCGCGTTTCTCGCACATGATGATGGCGTGGATTCTGTTCCGTGCATGCAATTTGGCGACCGCACGTTTGACATACGTGCCGATGGTGAACTTGCTTAGGGACAAAGACCTCGCAATCTCCTCAGTTTCCAGTCCTTCGGAGTACATGCGCAGGATTTCAACCTCCCGTGCGGACAGTCGATCTCCGTTCATCCAACGCTTATCTGAAGCCTTAGTAAAGTCTGGAATAAGGTTGGAAGCAGTGTCTGGCACATCAGTGAAACGTGCTGATTCATCAGCAGCGCATTGCGTCGCCGAGCCCATCGATGCGCGTCGTACGGCGCTGGACAAGATGCGTAAGTCCGTTTTGGAGATCAACGCCTGAGCTCCGGCTTCGGCGGCTGCGCGAGCATAGCTTCCCAGCGAAAATGAGGTCATGCATACTACTCCGATGGGTAGCGAATGACGGCGTAAGGTCCTGCATACCATGGCACCGCTCGTGTTCTCCATGGACATATCGACCAATATCACTTGCGGACGCGTTCTCGGGGACAAGCAGTTGTCAATCGCATCGTCGCCTGAGATTGTCGTCCATAGGATGTGCAGCCAAGGCAGACTGCGCAGGATGCTCGACAATGCCGCCAACGTCAGCTGGTCGTTGTCCACAATGCCCAATGTCACTTTTCCTTCGCCTTGTTGGTTCATGTCTTGATGATATTGCGGATGGTCGCCAGCTTCCCACAATGTCACTTATGAAGTGACATCGGTGGTATTGTCCCGGAAGAAGGCGATACCTTGAAGACGTTCCGGAAAGATTCCGGAACGGCGAACGCGGGTTCCGGTCAGTGTTGACGGAATTCATGGGTAACGGAACGATCGGATACGAGAATGGAGCACACCATGTCCGTTCAAACAGGAAAACAGTCCAAGCTGAAGATGATGGCGGTTGCATTGGTGACCTGCGCATCGATGACAATCATCCCTGTGGCATCCGCCTCTGCTGCTGAGGCCGACGTCATTGCGCCGACCACGGAAAGCGGAGAGTATGGGATTCGGCCCATGTGGCTCAACCCGGAGGGTAAGCATACGCAGTACCCTGCTCAGGGCGGTATCTGGGAATGGGGCTTCTGGAACGTCAAGATTCGTTCCTATTACACGCATGACACACGGACGCATGGCTCTTCGGTCTCGTTGAACGGGGATACCGTGCGCAGCATCGATACAGTCGCAAAGAAGCAGTCCATTGCAGAGAAATACGCTGTGAACTATTGGGGCAATAACGACGCCTACTACTATCGGGTGTCCTGAAAGGTAATGATGAACGGCCGATGGCATATGGCATTCCCGTGTGGTATCGGCCTCTCCTGATGATTGGAGTGTACCATGCATCGTCGCCTGTTCTTCATGGTATCCACGTTGGTATTTCTGCTCGCCACGTTATTGTCAGTCATGGCCAGCGACCTACATGACAGAGCTTTACCCCAAGGAATTCATCCTACAATCTCGATGACACTGGATTTTCAATCACCTAACGTGGATGACGCTCAAATGCTGCGAGAGCTTGCTGATATCGGAGAACAGCAACAACTCGGCATCGTCAAGGTTATGCCTGACCTTGACGGGGATGCATCCGCTCAAGTATTTGTCGCGCTAGATTCCACTGCAAGTGAAAGACTGCCCGAGGGAACTTCAGTCCGTCGATTTGGAAACATGCCGAGTTCTAAGGTGGCAGGACAGTCGCGTCTGTCGGCGGCCTCTGCGAGCGGTCAATACTATCTACTGCAAGGCAACCAGTCTGATAAAGCACTGCGCGATTGGACGGTACGCAATGGGGTAATGGTGGCGTGGGGTGTGGATTCGTTGCGTGATGACGTGCGCTTGCTAGCCTCACAGTCAAGTTTCGTGATGTCGATGGCCGCGGCTCTTGCCCTGATGGTGACGATGGTTCTGTATTGGATGGCATCTAAAGTTCGTTCAAGGGCGTTGCGGGTATTAGCTGGCGTCTCGGTATGGCGCATACAGAAAGACGACATGATGGGCATTCTGACCCCATCGCTGTGTGCGGCATGCCTAATCGACATCGTCTCAGTCACGGTGGTTGGTGCGGTTAGAGGCGCGGTGTTCATACCATACTTCTCTCGCATACTACTGGTACTTGAAGGGACCGTGTTGGCAGGACTGTTTGTGGCGATGCTGATTGTCGGCATGCTGTCATGGCCTTCAGCAACGATGATCATGCGTCGCGCATCCGGCAATATCGGACTACGCCGATCTGCTTTGGCAATGAAAGCGATGGTATTCGTAGCGGTGCTGGCGGTGACTGCGCCCGCAATGTCGGCGATAGCATCGGCTGATTCATCGGCCCGCGAGCAACGTGTATGGGAGCGTTTGTCTAATCAGGTCTCAATAGCGCTGTCGTATGAAAATAACCCCCAACTGGATGCGAAGGTCGCGAACGTGATGCGTGAAATAGAAGATGACGGGAGAGGAGCTCTCTCCTACACGTTCACGCCAGAAATGACCGGAGCCCCAAGTGCTGAACCAGTAGCGTTAGTCACTCAGCAATGGCTCAATATGGTACAGGTCGACCCAGCTCACATGGAGCACTCAGTCCGCGTCACGTTCGATTACCTACCCGCGGAGGCGAAAGACATAGTTTCTCAGATACCAGCATGGAGTGCAGATTCCCAGACCAGTGTGAATATGCTCGAAAGAGCCTTGTATTATAGCGTTTCCGGCGATGCAATACCCGTGCTCAAAGGCGGCTCTGACACTATGCTTTTCCCGAAAAGGCTCACGCTCATAGTTCTCCCTGACTACTCGGGATTCTCCGACTCAGGATTTCTAGTGCCGGCGGCCACCACACGCAACATCGTGTTGACGGGTCTTCAGGATGTACGAGCAAGATTGCGACAAGCAGGGTTGTCAAGACAGGTCAAAGTGCGATACATCGCTGAAGAGCAGATTCTGCAGGCCCAGTTCTCTGCATATTTCGCTGGGCTGCAAGCCGCTGCATTTGTAATGCTTATTGTTGCGTTTGCCTTAACCGTTATGGTGCATGCGATGGTCCGCGCTGCGCTGCGCGCAAGACACGACTATCCGCTCATGCTCAACGGTAGCCCCGCAAGACGATTGGCGGAGTCCACGATACTTGTGGAGAGCAGTACGGCGTTAGTAGGAGGAATTATCTTCGCTGCAATAGCACTTCGCTCTACAGGCATCTCAGCTGCAGTAATGACCGGAGCGCTGGGTTTGCTGGCAATCTTCATTTCCGCACTTTCGCACATTCTGTCCGTACAGCGCATGTTTGTGGGCATCAATAATCGCACTCTTTAATCAACCGAGCCCAGCAGAAAGGACATGTTTATGACCACTATAGAATGCGACAACCTGACGGTACGCATTGCCGGGCGAACAATTTTCGAACACGTCGACCTACATATCTCCGAAGGTGGTATGGTCGCCCTCACTGGCCCCAGCGGATGCGGAAAGACCACGCTGTTGCACACACTCGGTCTTCTACAGGAAGCGGATGGTGGACGACTTATGATCGATCGCGAAAATGTCACGCACGCGACAGCCAGAAGACGTAGACGATTCTGGCATGACACGGCCTCGTTCATCCTTCAGGACTACGGCATTATGGACGAGGAAAGCGTGGCTTTCAATGTCTCCATGCAGCTTGGACCATTTGGACAACGTGCGGGAGGGGACCGCAAACAGATACGAGAGGCTCTCAGAGCTACTGGACTGGCAAAAAGAACTCAGGAACCCGCATCTCATCTCAGTGGAGGAGAAAAACAACGTCTTGGAATTGCGCGCGCTATATACAAGAACGCGTCTGTAATTTTCGCAGATGAATCCACCGCTTCTCTCGATGCGCATAACAGGCAAATCGTTATTGATTTGTTGCGGCACCGAGCTGATCAAGGGGCAATTGTGGTTCTTGCCACGCATGATCCCATTTTAGTCTCTGCATGTGACCAAAACTACCAAGTAGGCAATCATAACTAATCATTGATTGCTATACCTCGTGAAGTGGAATAGTGAAAACGCAAGGAGGAATGATGGTCCAGATAAACGCTGACGGTATGACGAAGCGCAAATCGCTGGCTAGGCGGGTGCTGTTATACGCTATCATTGCATTTATAACGTCGGCGCTCATTGCGGCTGTCTTGATCATGATTGGTCTCATTCCGCTGAAAAGAAATGGCACAAGTTTGCCGTGCAACGATTTGGCATCCTACCAAACAACGAAGCAGATATATGTCGAGAGCAGCGCAGCCATTGACAAACTCAAATCAGTAGGGAAAAGCGTTAAAGTGAACATTAAACACGCCGATTGCCCCTCCCGGATACAGGACAAAGGATATGTCGAAATTACATATGGAAACGATATCGAACGTGACAAAATCATGAAGATTCTTAATGATGATGGTTTGGGAATATATACTGTGCTTGTTCGACAGTAATTTTTAGTGAGGATATGAAAAAGGAATACTGAAGAATCAGTCACTATGCGCGCCAATTGACTTTTGCCTTGATTGGTAGTGTTTTTTCGGTTATTCGCTGTTTGTGGTGAGTGGTGGTCAGGCGGTGGTGACGGCTTTGAGGTCGAGTTTGCCGCAGGTCAGGTAGATCATGGTGGCGAAGTAGTCCGTGTTGCGGAAGCCGCGGGCCCGTCTCTTCACGTTCCGGATGACGCTGTCGGCGTCCTCGAGGACGGCGTTGGTGTACGGGTGCTCGAAGTATGCGACGATCTCGGCGAAGTGGCGGCGGATCGGACGGGCCGCCTCGTTCTTGGGCCACAGGCGTTCTGGTCCCAGCACGTCAACAGCTTTGCCGAGGTGCTGCTGCCACGCCACATGGGCGGCGACAGCATGGTCAACCCGCCCCAGCGGTTGGGTTACAAACGGTTCGGCAACGACATGCTGCTCGACTTCTACAAGGCCGAACGCGACGCCATCGAAGCAATCTGCCCCGGCAAGCCGTGGTACATGATGGAGCACTCCACCTCCGCCGTACAATGGAAGCCGTTGAACACGCGCAAGCGCGCCGGTGAACTTTGGGAGCTCGACGGCGTCCCCGCCATCACCAGTCACCCCCCACGGCCAAGGCACCGCCATCTACGTGGGCTGCGACCTTGGCCGCCACGACATCACCCACTTGCTCACAGAACTCAACACAACAGCCCCCTCCGACGAAAGGGCTCCCGACCAAAGGCCGGGTGGGGGAGAGATCAACGCCGCAACCACGACCGCAGCAGCCACGACTCATGACCCCCCGCATCCTGCACACCATCCGCCAATCCTCAGACGGCACCATCCGCTTCGGTTTCTCTCTGAACCGTTCGAAGCAGCCCGTTGCCGTCAACGGCATTGAGTAAGAGCCAATCATCGCCTGCCGGTGCGAACCCGGTCTAGACGATTTCATTGCCGGGAACGCCGGCCCCACCGGCTACGAGCTGGCCCGCAACGCCATTCTCATCACCAAAACCACGCTCTAGATGAGTGTCCAACCGGCTATCTCCGTTTCAAGGGGCTGATACACCGGTTGGGCAAATGTCTATCTCCGTTTCAAGGGGCTGTTGCCAAAGTAGACGCGGCCCCAAAATGGCTTAATGGCGTTGAAGCAAAGCCGTTTATACTTCCTCTTTCGCGGATGAAGAGCCCCTTGAAACGGAGGTAGATGTCCGGAAAGCCTCAGATCAGCCCCTTGAAGGCCGGATATGGCTCGAAAATGGTGCCATGTGGTCCTAAAATAGGTGAGTCGATGGTCTTTCAGAGATGAAAACGAGGTATGCACAGTGGGGAAAGCCGAATCGAACACAAGTCGTACGGTCGGCGCGGTCAAGGCTGCTTCCACTGCATCCCCTGCCTCCGCCAAGCGTCGAGTCACCCTGCGCGATGTGGCTCAAACCGCTGGAGTGTCTCTCAAAACCGCTTCAAACGTCATTAACGGTTCCGGCCGCATGACCGATGAAACCCGTGCAAAGGTCGAAGCAGTCGTTAAGGACCTCGGCTACCGCGTCAATGTGGCCGCCCGCAACCTGAATCGCGACCACACCGGTTTTATTACTCTTGCGGTGCCATCGCTCACTCCGCCGTATCTCGCTGAACTGGCCAATCGCACCATTGACGCCGCCCGTCAGCGCGACTACTCCGTATACGTCACCACGTATGCAGAGGGCTCGGCCAAAGGAGCGCGTGACCTGCTCAAGAACTTCAACTCCACCGTGTCAGACGGCATGATTCTCTCCATGAGCGAGGTGGAGGATATTTCGCCCGAAGACCTGAAGGTCGATTTCCCGCTGGTTATTGTCGGTGCCCGAACCACATGGGGTGTTGCCGACCACGTGACTCCGGACGATGTTGCCGCCGCAGCAACAGCGGCAGGCTACCTATACGATCGAGGTTCTTCTCGTCTCGCCGTAGTGGGCGCACGAGGCGATTATGATACGGCCGATTTGTTGCAGGCTGTGGAAGGCAACGCACAACTGCGTTTGCGTGGTGTCATTGAAGAAACGCGCCGCCGTGGGCTTGAGCTGGATCCTCATCTGATTGGTAATACCGCTCAGGATTGGTCCATCGGCGCTGGCGCTCGTGTGACTCAGCGACTGATTGATTCCGGCGTGCCGTTCGACGGTGTGATCGCCCTGAACGATCAGCTGGCCATCGGCGCATTGACCGCACTATGCACTGCCGGCTATGAGGTTCCCGCGCAGGTGCAGGTCATCGGCTTCGACAACAACGAGGAAGCCCCATACCTGCAAATTCCGCTTACCACCATGGATTCCAGGCTCGACTGGACCGCGCCCACCGCCGTGGACCGCATCCTCGGCCGTATCGCTGGAGACATTTCCAAGCCCGAACTGCTCACCACCGAATCGCAAGTAATTGCCCGCGCCTCCACGCGCTAAACAACATTGCTGTAATGCTGGTGCTGTTGCACGAAGTCGTTGTTATATAAATGTCCCATGGGGCGGTGAATCCCTCATGGGGCGGTAGCTGAAAATGGCTCTATTCTGCGGAAGGTGAAATTTTACCGACCGCCCCATGGGCAAGTTACCGCCCCATGGGTGTACGGGTAAAGGCGGCCGAATCGCCTCGCGCCGCCCCCGTGGATATGCAAGTTAAAGAGCACCGGCAGCATGACTTAATGCACATAGAGCGTCCCCCGCATGGTTGTGCCACTGATGCCGGCCTGTACTGGGTCGGCTCAGGTGTCGATAACCAAGCTTTGTTCGATTTCGATGGCAAGGCGCTCGCCTCTCTGCCGACGTTCAAGTACATTCACACCGGTGCCGTCACCGATCATGTGTTCACCAAGATAGATCCAGTGGAGATTACCGCGACTGACTCGGATTCCATCGACGTGATCAAAGCGCAATTGCCGAGTGAGGCGGCTGCACACTATCAGGATGGGGTGGACGAGACCGAAACCGTGACCTAGCAATCCGCTGCGCTTGACTGGATTCGTGGCGCGGGCACATACACCATCACGGGCAACCTGCCTGCCGACGCATGGGGCAATGTGGACAAGGTCTCACTCGTCAAAAAGACCGAAACTCCGGTGAAGCCATCCACGGAGAACTTGGACAAGGCCGTGGCCGAATCCGGGGAAATCAATCGCGATGAGTACACCAACGAGTCGCTCGCCAAACTCGATCAGGCGCTTGCCGCCGACCAGTTCATGCTCGATTACGATTTCTCCGCTCCCGCTGATGCGGCGAAGGTTACCGTAACGCTCAAGTCGAATCCGAATGTTACTGAAACCTATACGGTTGCTGTTGCCTCTCGGGCCGAAGGTGGTTCCGGCAGCGGCTCGGACGGTGCGGGTAATGGCGGGGCTACTATCAATCCCGATACGGGCGAGGGTGATAAGACCAACGGCGCGAATGGCGACGAGATTACTGGTGTGCTGAGCAATACCGGTAGCGCGGTGACTGCCGTGGGTCTTGCGGTTGTCGTTCTCGGCGTGGCCGGTGGGGTCTCGCTTGCTTTGCGTCGTAAGTGCTCCTGATAGAGACTGATGCGGCATTATGATGCGGTTGCCGGCAACTGGCTGCCAGATGCCATCTGTCGGTTTTCGTCTGCTGGATGCCATCTGTCGGCTGTCGTTTATCGGTTGTTGGCTGTCAGATGCGTCTGTCTCGGCGCAGCGATGCGATTCTGTCCCGGTTCGTGCATCAATCGTTTGATGTGGATGCCAGGACAGAAATCACTGTCCTGGTTTGCGAAAACGGGTGTTTTTCGCGTACCGGGACAATTCCCGTTGCCCCGGTTTGCGCGTCAATCGTTCTACGTGAGAACCGGGACAGTATGTTGATTTCGGGATTGGCTGTATTCTGCCGATTCTGTTTGTCGGGGTATGTGGACTTTGGGGATTGGCTTGTCCTGGTTCTCGAAAATGGCCCGAAATTGCGTACCGGGACAACGATTTCTGCTCCGGTGTAAACGTCAATCGATTGACGCCTGTACCGGGGCAAATTCGCGCCCGGGAACAATAGGGCGAGGGCCGGTCGCAGGAGTAGAGCGTGATGTTGTCATGATTGCGCCCGGCTCTCCCACACGGAAGGCCGGGCACAATCATGCCGTTTGGTTGCAGCACCCGCACATCGCCTGCATAACCGTGTACAGTGGCGTGTAGTTGCAGTACATGAAGGAGCATCGCACATCATGACCAACGGGCACATCAACCCCGCCAACGTGCCGGACATCGCCTTGAAAGACGGCCATTCCATTCCGCAGGTCGG
>ERZ1031885.437-NODE-437-length-17607-cov-6.951629_pt1 | contig 17607 bp, 9 predicted proteins | sample MGYA00518168_ERZ1031885 | MGnify/ENA primary metagenome ERZ1031885 (study PRJEB33719, sample SAMN04261269) | wastewater metagenome | biome: rural village; feature: human; material: feces | host: Homo sapiens | place: El Salvador | collected 2014-01-14 ...
ATATAATAGAATCCTTTATAAACCAAGACTCGTATATAAAATTTGAAGGGATATTATATGATTTTTTATATGAAAATGGAAATTTCAATGTAATTGACAAACACAAGGATATAAATGGCATTTCAAAAGTAATGTATGTTCCTGCTGAACGTTCCATAGTTAGCGTTGCAGAGAACAAATCAAAGCTATTAAAAGAGCTACCAGATTCAAGTGAGACATTTTCAGACGAATTTGTAAACGCAAAGAAATTCTTTAAAGACGGTTATAATCTTCCGTTTGAAGGATTGCGTTTTGAATATGATAGTCTTAATGATACTGGATGGATTTATGGAACAGACTATAAAGTTCGACTCATAAATGCATCCAGTGGTGTCCAGTCATCCCTACCAATGTGTATAGTTTCTGAATATTTAAGTCGTAAGATTGCAGAAAAGGAAGAAATTAGACTCTCAAAAGAAGAAAAAGACAAGTTGGAAAAACAGGTTGCTGAAATAATGCAGAATGCGGATTATTCTGATAGTATCAAAGATATGATGATTCGTCAGCTGTCATTTGCTAACAGATACGATCGGTTTATAAATATTGTAGAAGAACCAGAACTGAATCTTTTCCCTCGTTCGCAAATGGAAGTTCTTTTCTCTTTGATTTCCAACAATGCAAGCACTAATGAAAATATGCTTGTATTAACAACTCATAGCCCGTATTCATTGGCCATAATCAACACCATGATTATGGGCGCAAAAACGTATGCTAATGCTGATGAGGCTTTAAGAAAACAAATAAAAGACATCTTACCAGAAAATTGTCAGATTGAAGCAGAAAATATAGCAGCCTATCGTCTGTCTTATTCAGATAAATGTTATTGTCAATCTGTGATAAATGACCAAACCGGACTTATTTCAAAAAATGAATTAGATTCTGCATCTGACGACCTTATGCGAATGTTCAACTCTTTATATATGTATTATGCCAAGACTCTCACCAAATAAGGACTTACCAGTTGCCATCACAAATCTTAGGTTATGCACCGCATTAAAAGACTGCGGTGCTATTGGTGTCGCTAATGCTCTTGACAATAGTTCCGCAGAACATTTATATGTCTATGATGACAGAGAACTTGGTTATACAGATTGGACAGATATAGAACCAGAGTTCGTTTCAAAGTGTTTCAAGGCAATAAATCCCAAGAATATTTCTATCACCCTACTTCCACTTGACGGCAGAATAGTCACTGGAGCAAATGTTATTACCGGAGGTGTATGCGATGGAATGCTTCTGACAGAGAAAGAAATGTGTTTCATTGAGTTCAAGACAAATGTAACATCTTCAAATTACCAAACGATAATTCAGAGGTCAAATGAAGCTATCAGTCAATTGCTACATACATTTGACGGTATAATCAAGCCAAGATGTACAAAACAATCTAAAGATATAGAACAACAGCTTTCAGTAGATTTCTATGTTGTATTTGATAAAAGTTTACAGGTGACTGGAGTGAACTCTGAACTAATGAACTTGCAGGTTCAGTTTTTAATGAACAATAGTCATCCATTGTATTTTGACAGTGAAAAGACACTCCAATAAGCAATAAAATTATCGCGCAAGAAAATAAAAGATACTCAAATATAGCGAAGGCTGGAAGATACGTTTGTTATCTTCCAGCCTTCGCTTTTATCTACCAGCCGGAGAGAGTATCTACCAGGCAAGGCTTTGTCATTTTACTATATCTTTCACTCGCGTGTATGGCATACTATTTGCTACAGCCCGAAAATGGTCTATTTTACCGCTCAGGAGTGCGAGGAAAATGAAGAAAGAAAGGGGCGGACGAATTTTTGAGGGGTTTTAAAAGGGGCGTTTTTCACGCTTCGCAAACTTATCGTGAGACTTTACAGGGTAATAGCTATGCTTTTACTGGGTAAAACCTATGCTTTTACATGGTAAAAGCCCACGATAAGTTGGCAAAAAACAGCGAAAAACTACTGAAAAACATGGAAAAAGTGAGGAAAAACCTAAATTTTGGACAAAATCGGCTTGGAAGGGGTTGGTTCGAGGCGGCGAAAAGGCTCGGAAAGCGCAGCGAAAATCTCTAGAATGGGGATTCGCGCGGAAGTCGGGTGGTCAATATGACGTGAGCAAGTTACGTGGTTGGCGGAAATAATTTTACTGCGAATTTCGATGGAGGATGAGCTAGCACGAATTACGCGAATAAAGCGGATAACAGTTCTCCCACAGATGGCACGGATGGACACAGATGTTAGGGTGCGCAGGGATTGAACAACGGATTAAACCGATTGAACGGGTTCCTGCTGCTTGGGATTTTCAACAACGGATTGAACGGATTGCAGGGTGCTCAGAAAATCCGATTAATCAGATAAATCCGTTGTGAAAAAAATATATTGTTAGGGTGCGCAGGAACTTAACGCGGATTGAACGGATTGAACGGATTGTAGGGTGCGGAGAGAATCAGATTAATCAGATAAATCCGTTGTGAAAAAATATATTGTTAGGGTGCGCAGGGATGAACAACGGATTGAACGGATTGAACGGATTCGTGTGGGTGCGAAGGATCTCCCACGGATTGCACGGAACACACGGAACCTTCTGCTGAGAGAGACTCCCACGGATGGCACGGATTGGTACAGATGGTTAGGGTGCGCAGAGATGAACAACGGATTGAACCGATTGAACGGATTTTATAGTAGCGGAGGTATCCTGCCTCCGCCGCGGCCCTCCTACATTCGTGCTATTCGTGCTATTCGTGGTAGAAACATATTGGATGTGAGAGGTCGCCCACAGAACACGCTGAATACACGGAAGACGATTGCTGAGAGATGGACGAACACGAATAACTCGAATAACACGAATTTCGTGTGCCTCCCTACATCTGTGAACATCTGTGCCATCTGTGGGAGGCTTTTCTCTGCAAGAGGTTCTGTGAGTTCCGTGCGTTCTGTGGGAATCTCTTTCCTCACACAGATTTCACTCTGCACAGATGTTAGTGTGCGAAGGAACTTAATGCGGATTGAACGGATTCGGGAGATTCGTGTTCGATAGATTACGATTGAATATGTGTTGCTGCGTGCTGCGAAGGCAGGATACCTCCGCTACGGATGGGTGCGCTGAAAATCAGATTAATCAGATAAATCCGTTGTAAAAAAATAACACAATATAGTTTTTGTTTTCAATGCTTTGAGCGATAGTTTGGAATAGTTTTCGTAACTTTGCATATAGAGAAACGAACTCTGAACATTGGGAGAAACGAACTCTGAATATTGAAAGAAAAACAAACAGCATCATGCAATATACAATAACAGCACCCCAGACTATTAACGCTACTATCGCGCTGCCGGCGTCGAAAAGCATCAGCAACCGCGCGCTTATCATTCATGCGCTATCGTGCGGCGACATACTGCCGCAGAACCTCTCGGTGTGCGACGACACGGAGGTGATTATCGACGCGATGCAGCGACGCCCGTACGAGATTGACATCAAGGGGGCGGGCACGGCGATGCGATTCCTCACGGCGTTCCTCGCCACACAGCCGGGCGAGCATGTCATCACGGGCACCGACCGCATGAAGCAGCGTCCGATTGGCATCCTGGTGAACGCGCTGCGCTATCTGGGCGCCGACATCGAATACTTGGGCGAGGAGGGCTATCCGCCGCTGCGCATCAAGGGGCGCACGCTCGAGGGCGGATACATAGAGGTGGCGGGCAATATCAGTTCGCAGTATATCTCTGCGCTGCTGATGATTGCGCCGACACTGAAGAACGGATTGCAGTTGCGCATCACTGATGGTGCCATCTCGCGCCCGTATATCGACCTCACGCTGTGGATGATGCGCGAGTACGGGGCGGACGCCGACTGGAGCGATGCGGACACCATCACGGTGAACGCGAAGCCGTACGAGCGACACGAGTATACGATAGAGAGCGACTGGAGCGCGGCGGCTTACTGGTACGAGATGCTGGCGCTGCGAGGAAACGACGAGTCGGAGGTGCACTTCAAGGGTCTCATGGACGCGTCGCGTCAGGGCGACTCCATCGTGAAGTATATCTTCTCGCTGCTGGGCGTGAAGACAAAGTACAGCACGGTGGAGGGCGAGCGCTTCCCGACGGTGAGCATAAAGAGTCACCAGTGTATGCTGCCGCGTCTCGACTACGACTTCAGCAGTGTGCCCGACCTGGCGCAGCCGGTGGTGGTGACGTGCGCTCTGCGCGGCATACCGTTCCGCTTCACGGGTCTGGCTACGCTGCGCATCAAGGAGACTGACCGCATCGAGGCGCTGAAGCGCGAGCTGCGCAAGCTGGGCTTCGTGCTGCGCGACGAGAACGGCGACACGCTCATCTGGGACGGCACGCGCTGCGATCCGACGCTGGAGCCTATCGACACATACGACGACCACCGCATGGCGATGGCGTTCGCGCCGGCTGCTATTATGTTCCCGGGGCTGCGCATCAACGAGCCGCAGGTGGTGACGAAGTCGTACCCGCAGTATTGGGAGGACATGCAGAAGGCTGGGTTCGAAGTGAAAGGGTGTTGAGATGGTGAGATGGTGAAAGGATGTTGTGGTGGTGATGTGGTGAGATTTGCACACTACTTCTGTAGATTCCGCCAGGGGGTGCAGCTGTCTCAGCTGCACCAACCGAACAAGCGGTAAAGAAGCTCCCACGGAATGCACCGAATTCACAGAAGCAGATTGCGGTGAAGAAGCTCCCACAGATGACACGGATGCGCACAGATTAGGAGGGTATGGCATCCCTGCCATACCCACGCTGCCAACCCAGGGGGTGCAGCTGTCTCCGCTGCACCAACAAAACAATAGGCACCTATTGCTCGGTTGGTGCCTATTGCTCGGTTGGTGCACTTGAGACAAGTGCACCCCCTTGAAGGCCCCATAACATCTGTGTAGATTCGTGAAATCTGTGGGAGAATATCGATTTTGCTCGGTTGGTGCACTTCTTGCTCTGGCAAGCGGCAAAGCCGAGCGGAGACAAGTGCACCCCCTTGAAAGCACCCTCACATCTGTGCAGAGTGAAATCTGTGGGAGGACAGATATTCCCACTGAACGCACAGAACACACAGAACCTCTTGCAGAGAAAGGGCTCCCACAGATGGCACAGATGTTCACAGATGTAGGGAGGACACCCAATAAAACATTGAAAAGAATATGATAATATTAGTGATTTCGATAATTGCGCTCGGCATAATCGCAGCGCTGATCGCCAAGCTGAGCAAGCACGACGGCGAAGAGAAGATAACCGTGGTGGAGACCTGCGCCACATGCAACGGCACGAACGACAAATGCGAGCAGGACTGCATGATGGAAGCCGCCACGAAGGACATCGTCTACTACGACGACGAGGAGCTCGACGCGTTCAAAGGACGCCCGTCAGACAGCTACACCGACGAGGAAGTGGAGCAGTTCAGCGAGGTGCTCTACACCATGCGACACGAGGAGATAGCCGACTGGTGCCGCAGTCTGACGCTGCGCGGAATCAGTCTGCCCGACCAGATAAAGGACGAAACATTCATGCTTATGGAGGGCTAAGGCAATAAAACGCCACAAACAGAGTTATTTATACGTGAAACTATTTAAGACAAGACATATTATCCCAATCCTTCTCGCAGCTGTATTGGTGGTTGCGACAGGATGTTCTACGCAGAAAAACACCGCGCGCACACGCTGGTGGCATTCGTTCAAGGCCCGTTATAACACCTATTATAACGGCTCGTTAGCGTATATTGACGCCTCTCTGGAGAAAGAGGAGGGCAACAAGGACAACTTCACCGAGATCATTCCGCTCTACACCGTGAGCAACAAGAGCAGCCGAGAGATAGGCAAGTCGAACTACGACCGCGCCATCGAGAAGTGTCAGAAGACCATCAAGCTGCACAGCATAAAGCGCCGACCGCAATGGACGAAGCAGCGCAAGAAGACGGCGAAGGACCTGGAGTGGCTCTCGCGCCGCGAGTACAACCCGTTCCTCTGGAAGGCATGGATGCTCATGGGCCGTTCGCAGTTCTACAAGGGTGCGTTCGACGAGGCGGCGGCTACGTTCAACTACATGGGACGTCTCTACCAGACGCAGCCCGCCATCTACGCCAAGTCGAGAGCGTGGCTCGCCAAGTGCTACATCGAGGAGGGATGGCTCTACGACGCCGAGGACGTGATACACAACATGCAGCGCGACTCCATTCACTGGTCGGCGCGCAAGGAGTGGGACTACACCTACGCCGACTACTACGTGCACACGGGCGAATACGAGAAAGCTATCCCCCACCTGCGCAACGTGATAAAGCACGAGATGCGACGCAAGCAGCGCGCCCGCGAGTGGTTTCTCATGGGACAGATGCAGGCGGCGCTGGGCAACAACGTGGAGGCTACGAAGGCGTTCAAGCACGTGGTGAAGCTCAACCCGCCATACGAACTGGAGTTCAACGGGCGCATCGCCATGACGGAGGTGATGTCTGCCGGTCAGTCGAAGAAGATGATTGGCAGACTGAAGCGCATGGCACGCTCGGACAAGAACAAGGACTATCTCGACCAGGTATACTACGCAATCGGCAACATCTATCTGGCGCAGAACGACTCCACGCAGGCTATCAACGCCTACGAGCGCGGAGCGGCTAAGGCTACACGCTCGGGCATAGAGAAGGGCGTGCTGCTGCTGAAGTTGGGCGACATCTACTGGGACAAGGAGCGCTACAACGACGCGCAGCGCTGCTACGGTCAGGCTATCGGTATGCTCGACAAGGAGCGCAAGGACTACGAGGAGCTTGCAGCACGCTCGAAGATTCTGGACGACCTCGTGCCGTACACCGACGCCATACACCTGCAGGACTCGCTGCAGTCGCTCGCCAAGATGAGCGAGAGCGAACGCAACGCAGCCATCGACCGCACCATCGAGGCGCTGAAGAAGAAGGAGAAGGAGGAGCGCCGACTGCAGGCTGAGCAGAACGCACAGAACCAACAGAACGGCGGCAACGATATGGCGCAGAACAACCAGTTCGGCAACAACACGGCGATGCAGAACCAGCAGAACCAGCGCAATGCACAGTGGTACTTCTACAACCAGATGGCGGTGAGCCAGGGTAAGGCGGCGTTCCAGAAGCAATGGGGCAAGCGCGAGAACGTAGACAACTGGCAGCGTGTGAACAAGACGGTGGTGGCGTTCCAGAGCGACGAGCCCGAACTGACCGAAGAGCAGCAGGACTCAATAGCGCAGGCTGAAGCCGTAGCCGACTCGCTGGCACTCGTGGCAGACAGTGCGCAGAACGATCCACACAAGCGCGAGTTTTATCTGGCGCAGATTCCGTTCACGGAGGAGCAGATGGCTGAGAGCAACGCCGTCATCGCCGACGGACTATACAACTCGGGCGTAATCTTCAAGGACAAGCTCGACAACCTGCCGCTCAGCGAGAAGCAGTTGATGCGACTCATCGGCGGCTATCCGAACTTTGAAAAGATGGCGGAGGCTTACTATCACCTCTACCTGCTATATATGCGCAAGGGCGAGAAGCAGACCGCCGACTCGTACGTGGCACGACTGAAGCAGGAGTACCCCGAGAGCGAGTGGACAACGCTGCTCACCGACCCCTACTTCGTGGAGAACGCGCGCCTCGGAGTGCATCTCGAAGACTCGCTATACGCTTCTACATACGACGCGTTCAAGGCGGCGCGCTACAAGGAGGTGAGCGCCAATGTCGCCGTCTCCGAACATCGATTCCCGTTGGGAGCCAACCGCGACAAGTTCCTCTTCATCGGCGGACTGGGCAAGCTGAACGACGGCGACTATGAGGGCTGCATCGAAGACCTGAACATGGTGGTGAAGAAGTATCCGCAAAGCCCCGTGGCAGAGATGGCAGGCATGATTGTGAAGGGCGTGAACGAGGGCAGACGTCTGCAAGGCGGCAAGTTCGACCTCGAGAACGTTTGGGAACGCCGTTCGCAGGTGCTCAACGAGGACGACTCGACGGCTGTGCGCGAGTTCTCTAACGACCGCAACGCCGCGTTCATATATATGATAGCTTACAAGCCCGACTCGATAGACGCCAACCGAATGTTGTTCGAGCTGGCACGCTACAACTTCACGTCGTACATGGTGCGCAACTTCGACATAGAGATTGAGCAGGTAGACGGTCTGAACCGTATGCTCGTGAAGGGATTCCGCAACTACGACGAGGCGCTGCAGTACGCCCGCCAGTTGCAGAAGCAGAAGCTGCTGATGAAGCTCGTGGGCAAGAGCCGACAGATCGTTATCAGCGACGTCAATCTGCCTATGCTCGGCAAGCAGTTCAGCTACGCCGACTACGCCAAGTTCTACGAGAAGAACTTCGCTCCGCTGAAGATAGCTTCGGAGGATCTGCTGGAGATACCAGAGGTGACCGTAACCGAGCCTGACGAAAGCGAGACGAAGAAACCGCAGGACAACTTCGACGAGGAGCAGAACAGCAACCAGAACTCTACGAACACCTTCTTCGAGGAGGAGCCGCAGCCGGCAGAGAAGCAGACTACGGAGAGCGGCGTCGTGAACATTGAGGACGAACAGCCTACGGAGTCGACTACCGAAACCGTAATTGATGAAGAACCCACAACGACTGTTATTAAGGAAGAACCTGAAACGACTGTTGTTAAGGAGGAACCTGCAACAACGGTTATTGAGGAGCCGAAGCCTGCAGTTAAGGAGCAACCAAAGCCTGTCGTGAAGGAGCAACCGAAGCCCGTGGTGAAGGAGCAGCCGAAGCCCGTGGTGAAGGAAGAACCGAAGCAGCTGGAGGACGAGTTCTACTTCGGCGAGGACCCGCAACCTCAGCAGAGCACATCGAAGAAGAAGGGCAGCAAGACTCAGAAAGACAACTTCGACGACGATGAGTATTACGACCTCGACGGTTTTTAACTAAAAAAGAAAGAGCATTATGAGCAACGGATATTTACTATGGGTTGACGACGAGATAGAACTCTTGCGCGCCCATATCATCTTCCTGCAGAACAAAGGATACGAGGTGGTGACCGTTAGCAACGGCACCGACGCCATCGAAGAATGTAAGCAGCACAAGTTCGACCTGGTGCTGCTCGACGAGATGATGCCCGGTATAAGCGGACTCGAAACGCTGCAGCAGATAAAGGAACTCTCGCCTGCCACGCCTATCGTGATGGTGACGAAAAGCGAGGAGGAGAACATCATGGACCAGGCTATCGGCTCGAAGATTGCCGACTACCTGATAAAGCCCGTGAACCCGAACCAGATTCTGCTGACGCTGAAGAAGAACATTCACCGCAAGCAGATTGTGTCTGAAGTGACGCAGACGGGCTATCAGCAGAACTTCCAGGACATCTCGATGCAAATAATGAACTGCGAGACGATAGACGACTGGAAGGATGTGTATCGAAGGTTGGTGCATTGGGAGCTGGAACTTAGTTCTACGGACAGCAACATGACCGAGATGCTGCAGATGCAGAAGGAGGAGGCGAACAACGGTTTCGCCAAGTTCATAAAGAAAAACTACATGTCGTGGGTGGCGCCGGGCGTTACGGAGCGTCCGCTGATGAGCCCCGACATAATAAAGCGCAAGGTGTTCCCCGCAATAAGCGAGGGCGAGAAGGTGTTCCTCATCGTGATAGACAACTTCCGCTACGACCAGTGGCGCATGCTCTCGAAGGAGATAGGCAACATGTTCGACATCGAGGAGGACATGTACACCAGCATACTGCCGACGGCTACGCAGTACGCCCGCAACGCCATCTTCTCGGGTCTGATGCCCGAGCAGATTGAGAAAATGTTCCCCGAACTGTGGGTGGACGAAGACGAGGACGAGGGCAAGAACCTCAACGAGGAGCCGCTCATACGCACGCAGATAGAGCGCTACCGACGCCACGACTCGTTCTCTTACCATAAGATAAACGACTCGACGGGCGCCGACAAGCTGCTGGCGCGCCTCAACGAACTGACGAAGAACGACCTGAACGTGATTGTCGTGAACTTCATCGACATGCTATCGCACGCAAGAACCGAATCGAAGATGGTGCGCGAGCTTGCCAACAACGAATCGGCATACCGTTCGATAACGCTCTCGTGGTTCCGCCATTCGGTTATGGCAGACTTGCTCAACGCGCTCTCGCAGATCGACTGCAAGATTATCATCACCACCGACCACGGCAGTATACGTGCGTCGAAGCCGGTGAAGATAGTAGGCGACCGCAACACCAACACTAATCTGCGCTACAAGTTGGGCAAGAACCTCAGCTGCCAGTCGAAGGAAGTGTTCGTGATAAAGAACCCGCACGAGGCGCAGTTGCCAGCGCCGAACATCAGTACGTCGTACATGTTCGCCACCGGCAGCACGTTCTTCGCCTACCCCAACAACTACAACTACTACGTGTCGTACTACAAAGACACGTTCCAGCACGGCGGCATTTCGCTCGAAGAGATGCTCATACCGCTGATAACATTAAAAGGAAGAAAATAGAAAACCGGCTGCCAACAGCCGATTACATAAAAAGAAAAACTATGGAAATAAGAATCAACTCTCTGGCAGACATCAACGAGGCTGCCAAGACATTTGTCGAGAACATGGGCGATGGCAAGGTGTTCGCCTTCTACGGCAAGATGGGTGCAGGCAAGACTACGTTCGTGAAGGCTGTCTGCGAGTGTCTGGGCGTGGAGGATGTAATCACATCTCCGACGTTCGCCATCGTGAACGAGTATACTTCCGCCACAACCGGCGACGCGATATACCACTTCGACTTCTACCGCATAAAGAAGCTCGAAGAGGTATACGACATGGGCTACGAGGACTACTTCTACAGCGGTTCGCTGTGCTTCCTCGAGTGGCCCGAGCTGATTGAGGACCTGCTGCCTGAGGACGCAACGAAGGTTACTATCGAAGAGACCGAGGACGGTTCGCGCGTGGTGAAGTTCTAAGTGGTGAAGTTCTAAACTACTTGAATGCGACGCGATAGGTGCAGCCGTTCTTCCAGTTGCTGCATCCGTAAGCCGTCTTACCTTTAATAATAGTACCCTTGCCGCAAACGGGGCATGTGGTGCCTATAATGCTGTCGTCTGCCGACGGCTCGCTTGTTGCGGGCTGCGGTGAGGCGGCAGCATTTTTTGTTGATGCAGTCGACGACGTTGCAGCAGACTTTGCTGCGGTTTTCTTCGGCGCAGCAGTCTTTTTCTTTTTCGCCTTCTTCAGATCCTCGTCGGTAGTGATGGTGACACGGCGGTTGCTGTTGTCGCGCAGCACGTCGTAGACAATCTCCGTAACCTGCTGCTTCAGCTCGTTGATGAAGTCGGCAGCCTCATACTTCTTGTGTTCTATGTCGCGCAGTTTCTTCTCCCAAATGCCAGTAAGCTCGCAACTCTTTAGCAGTTCTTCGTGAATGATGTCGATAAGCTCTATGCCAGTAGCAGTAGCGATGAGGTTCTTGCGCTCGCGGCGAATATAGTGGCGCTTGAAGAGAGTCTCGATGATGCCGGCACGCGAAGACGGACGACCGATGCCGTTCTCCTTCAGCGCAGCACGCAGCGTCTCGTCGTCGACAAACTTGCCGGCGGTCTCCATGGCACGCAGCAGCGTAGCCTCGGTGTAATACTTAGGCGGCGTGGTCCACTTCTCGGTGAGCGTAGGCGTGTGCGGTCCACTCTCGCCCTTTACGAATGTGGGCAGAGTGCGCTCCTCGTCGCGTTTGTCATCGTCGTCAGACGATGACGGTTGTGGGTTGTTGGGTTGAGGTGTTGAGGTTTGCTGTTGAGCGTAGATGGTGCGCCAGCCTGGCTCCAGAATCTCCTTTCCGCTCACCTTAAACTCCACATCCTCCACCTTTCCGAGCACGGTAGTGGTAGAGAACTTGCAGTCGGGATAGAACACGGCGATGAAGCGGCGCGCAATGAGGTCGTAGACGTTGCGCTCCATGTCGCTGAGCGCCGACGCAGGCACACCGGTAGGAATGATGGCGTGGTGGTCGGTGACTTTCGACGTGTCGAAAACACGCTTCGACTTGGGCAATTTCTTGCCGGCAAGCGGCTGTATGTACTGCTCGTAGCCGCGCATACCGGTGAGTATGCCGGCACACTTCGGGTAGATGTCGTCGCTAAGAAACTGCGTGTCGACACGCGGATAGGTGGTGAGCTTGCGCTCGTAGAGCGACTGTATGAGGTTGAGCGTCGTCTCGGCGCTGTAAGAGAACTTGCGGTTGCACTCCACCTGCAGCGAGGTGAGGTCGAAGAGACGCGGAGGCGCCTCGTTGCCGTTCTTCTTCGAGACGCTCGTCACCTCGAACGGCTTGTCGGCGATGGTGGCGAACGCCTGCTCACCCTCCTCCTTCGTCGTGAACTTGCCCTTTGTGGCTGTGAAGAGCGTATCGCGATAGATAGTGGACAGCACCCAATAGGGTTCAGGCTCAAACGAGTCGATCTCCTTCTGGCGGTTGACGATAAGCGCGAGTGTAGGCGTCTGCACACGACCGATGCTGAGCACCTGTCGGTTCTGTCCGTACTTGAGAGTGTAAAGACGCGTGGCGTTCATGCCCAAGAGCCAGTCGCCGATGGCACGGCTCAGTCCGGCAACGTACAGCGGCTGATACTCGCTCTGGTCTTTCAGCGAGTTGAAGCCCTCGCGGATAGCCTCGTCGGTCATCGACGATATCCAAAGACGCTTGACGGGGCACTTAGCCTGAGCCTTCTGCATCACCCAACGCTGTATCAGCTCACCCTCCTGGCCGGCGTCACCGCAGTTGACGATGCAGTCGGCAGCCTGCATGAGACGCTCGATGACGCTGAACTGGCGCTTGATGCCGTCGTCGTCGATGAGCTTGATGCCGAAGCGCGGCGGAATCATCGGCAACGCCGAGAGACTCCAGTGCTTCCAGTTCTCGGTGTAGTCGTTGGGCTCTTTCAGCGTGCAGAGATGTCCGAAGGTCCACGTCACTTGAAAGCCATTACCCTCCATGTATCCGTTGTGAGAGGTGGTGGCACCCAATATGCGGGCTATATCCTTGGCTACGCTTGGTTTCTCGGCTATGCAGACTATCATTTTGTTCTTCTAAGTTTAAAAATTTAAATTCGGAGTGCAAAGGTACTTAAAAATATTGAGATAGGTGTTTTATGCTTTTCTTTTAGAGAAATTAACTTTTTATTTCGGTTTTACACCCTTTATCTGAATTATTTGGCTTAACTTTGCACTATGTGTTAAAGCAAAAGCACAAACCACAAAAAAAACGAACTACGACTGAACGTAGAATACATAGAGAGTATTCGAGAAATAAGTAAAAAATAAGTAAAGAACAACATTAGTATAACCCCCAAAAACAGAATATAAACATGAGCAATAGTATTCATCGTCCGCATGAAAACAATCTCTTGAAAGTATCGGTACTTCTTGGTGACATCGTCATCCTCAACCTGCTTTACTGGCTGTTCTGCAGTTTCATACCATTAGAATATTTCATACAGATAATGCGCCACACAATGGTGGCTGGCAGCATCATATACTTCGCTTGCACCATGAACAACGGTGTTATACTGCACCACCGCAAAGTAAACAACCACCAGATAGTAATGCGCGTAATGCGCAACGTATTCGTCTACTCGCTCTGCTGCTTCCTGCTGTTCTCGCTGGGCAAATTCCCGCATCTGTCGCTGCTACGAATGGGCACCTACTGGATTACCTCGTTCGTATGCATATCTATCTACCGCATCATAGTGAGAAAGATGCTGGTGGCATGGCGCCGCAAGCCGGCTAACAAGCGCAACATAGTGTTCGTGGGCAGCAACAACAACGCACGAGTGATGTACGGGGAGATGACAGATAACGACACCTTAGGCTACAACGTGCTGGGCTACTTCGACCATCAGCCCAACGAGATGTTCAAAGACAAATGTCTGTATCTGGGCACGCCACAAGACTTGCCGAAAGTGCTGGATGGACATCATGACATACACGAGCTATACTGCTGTCTGTCGTCAAGATTCAGCGACGAGATTCTGGAAGTGATACGCTACTGCGAGCATAACATGATTCACTTCTACTCGATGCCGAACGTGAGCAACTACCTGCACCACCGCATGCACCTGAACCTGATGGGTGACGTGCCCTACCTCAGCCTCTACAACGAGCCGCTGAGCCAGATGGAGAACCGACTGGTTAAGCGCCTGTTCGACATCCTCGTCTCGCTGACGTTCCTCTGCACGCTCTTCCCCATCATATTAGTTATAGTGACGGCAATCACGAAGATAACCATGCCTGGTCCGATCTTCTTCAGACAAAAGCGCACCGGACTTAACGGCAACGAGTTCTACTGTCTGAAGTTCCGCAGCATGAAGGTGAACAAGGACGCCGACACGCTGCAGGCTACGAAGAACGACCCGCGAAAGACGAAGTGGGGCAACATAATGCGCAAGACGAACATCGACGAGCTGCCACAGTTCATCAACGTGCTGCTCGGACAGATGAGCATCGTAGGTCCGAGACCGCACATGGTGAAGCACACCGACGACTACTCGAAGCTGATAGACAACTACATGGTGCGCCACTACATAAAGCCCGGCATCACGGGATGGAGTCAGGTGACGGGATTCCGCGGCGAGACCAAGCAACTCTCGCAGATGGAAGGACGCGTAGAGGGCGACATCTGGTATCTGGAGCACTGGAGCATCTGGCTCGACACATATATAATGTATAAGACCGTGGCAAACGTGATAGTAGGCGACAAGCAGGCTTTTTAACACACTGACATACAGAAGGCGTACCCATTGAGGGTGCGCCTTTTTTTGTGCAGCGTAACGAAATTGTAACACGTTAGTAGTATGTGTGAATACAATTATATATAACTTTGCAACCAGAACAAAGATATAGCAGTTATGAAACAGAATCAAAGAATTCTTGTGGTGGACGACGAGCAGGACTTGCTCGAAATCCTTAAGTTCAATCTCGAAACGGAAGGCTACGAGGTGCAGACAGCGACGTCGGCTGAAGAGGCGCAGACGCTCGACATAGCATCGTTCGACCTGCTGCTGCTCGACGTGATGATGGGCGGCATGTCTGGATTTGCCTTGGCTCGCTTGCTGAAAGCCAACCCGAAGACAGCCTGTGTGCCTATCATCTTCCTCACCGCACGCGACACGGAGAACGACACCGTGACGGGATTCAACCTCGGTGCGGACGACTATATATCGAAGCCGTTCTCGCTGCGAGAAGTGATGGTGCGTGTGCGTGCCGTGCTGCGCCGTACGGCAATTGACAACGGCGAGGAGGAACCGCACCTCATTACATACCAGGGCATCGTGATGAACCTCGACAAGAAGACCGTAACCATCGACGGCGAGGAGATAGCGTTCACGAAGACGGAGTTCGAACTGCTGCACCTGCTGCTCGACGAGCGAGGACGCGTGTTCTCTCGCCAGGAACTTATCGACCGCGTGTGGCCGAAGGATGTGCTTGTGCTCGACCGCACGGTGGACGTGAACATCACACGTCTGCGCAAGAAGATAGGACGTTTTGCGAAGTGCATCGTCACACGCCTCGGTTTCGGCTACTACTTCGACGCTTAGGAGGAGAGGTGTAAAACTACAAAACATTGGCTAAATAGAATAGCAAACGATTAGAATCGTAGGAGGCTACGGCATTCCTGCCGTAGCCTCCTACAGTTAGCCCTTCGCCTCTATTTCGTAGGTTTGACACGCTCTCCACGCAGCCTTCTACATCGGGCAGCGAACGCAATCTGATCGGGCGGCGGACGGAATCTGATCGGACGGCGGACGGAATCTGATCGGACGGCGGACGCAATCTGATTGGGCGGCGGACGCAATCCGATCGGACGGCGGACGGAGCACAAGACCAAAACCTTATAGTAAACATTCTATTCTGACTTCTTCAACATTACTAATTATGAAAATATCTGTCGGCAAAAAACTATACTTCAGCATTCTCTCGGTGTTCCTTGTGTTCGCCGTGGCGTTCATCGTGTTCCAGCAGGACCGCGAGAAGCAGTTCAAGATTGACACGCTCAACCTAAAGCTGCAAGACTACAACTCGCGCATGGAGGAATATCTGCGACTCTTCCCCGACTTCTCGGAGGAGGCGCTCAACCGCTATGTGCATACCCACTACATACCGAACATACGCGTGACGCTGATACGCAACGACGGCAAGGTGCTCTACGACAGCAAGCTGAAGGACTACTCGAACATAGCCAACCACGCCACACGACCGGAGATTGCGGCAGCACTGAAGCACGGCGCCGGTTCGACCGTCGACCGCAACAGCCAGACCGTGCGCGGCGACTTCTTCTACTCGGCAACCTACTTCCCGAAACAGCAACTCATCATACGTTCCGCACTGCCCTACACGAGCGACCTTGTACAGTCGCTGCAGGCTGACCAGCACTATATATGGTTCGCCGTGGGCGCCATAATGCTGCTCACCGTCATACTCTACCGCTTCATCGAACGACTGAGCGACAACATCACGAAGCTGCGCACGTTCGCCTCAAGAGCCGACCACAACGAGTCGCTCGAAACCGAAGACCTCGCCGTGTTCCCCAACGACGAACTGGGCGAGATTGCCGAACGTATCATCAAGATATACAAGCGTCTACAGACCACACGCCGAGAGCAGGACGTGCTGAAACGACAACTGACGCAGAACATTGCGCACGAACTGAAGACGCCGGTGGCAAGTATTCAGGGATACCTTGAAACTATACTCGAAAACCCGAATATCAACGACGCCACACGCGAGCAGTTCCTGCAGCGTAGCTATGCGCAGAGCCAGCGTCTGACATCGCTGCTGCAGGACATTTCGACGCTCAACCGCATGGACGATGCGCCGGAGATGATGAGCGAAGAGAACGTGAACATATCTGAGATTGTATCGAACATACAGAAGGAGACGGCGCTGCAGCTGCAGAGGAAGGAGATGACGTTCTGCAACCACTTGCAGCCGAACATCGTGGTGCGCGGCAGCACGAGTCTGCTATACAGCGTGTTCCGCAACCTTACGGACAACGCCATAGCCTATGCCGGTGTGGGCACAACGATAACCATCAACGCCGAACTCAGCTCGAACGAACTGTTCGACGACCACCGCAAGTGGCACTTCACCTTCTCTGACAACGGCGTGGGCGTGCCGTCGGAGCATCTGCCGCGCATCTTCGAGCGCTTCTACCGCGTAGACAAGGGCAGGTCGCGCAAGATGGGAGGCACCGGACTCGGACTCGCCATCGTGAAGAACGCCGTTCTGCTGCACGGCGGCACAATAAGCGCACGCAACAACGAGCAGGGCGGTCTGTGCTTCGAGTTCACGCTCAGAACCTGACAACGTAGCGGAGGTCTCCGGCCTCCGCAGCAACAAGTACGACGCTATTGTCTGTCAGATTGCTGCGGAGGCCAGAGACCTCCGCTACGGTTTTGCAGCCGCTCTTTTGTATTAATCAACCTAAATAATCAAAATAACCCCGCAAACATGCGCTCATTTTGCTAAAAAGTCGTAACTTTGCAGACAACAAAATGTTTTTTCATCCAAAACAATATACAAGCAGTATGATTCTATTTTTCATGACTCCAAGCACGACTTGATAACTGTATGAACAATGCGGTATGCCTTCAC
>ERZ1031885.445-NODE-445-length-17352-cov-4.485171_pt1 | contig 17352 bp, 11 predicted proteins | sample MGYA00518168_ERZ1031885 | MGnify/ENA primary metagenome ERZ1031885 (study PRJEB33719, sample SAMN04261269) | wastewater metagenome | biome: rural village; feature: human; material: feces | host: Homo sapiens | place: El Salvador | collected 2014-01-14 ...
ATCATTAGTAATAAATTTAAAAAAGAAAAAATAATGAAATACTTATTAGTAGTAGCCCACCCCGATGACGAAGTTCTCGGAGCTGGTGCATCAATGTGGAAATGGTCGCATGAAGGCGACGAAGTTGACGTAGCCATTATGTGTACAGAGGCGAAAGCAAGAGCTTTCCGTCCTTCGGATGCAGAGTTGGAAGGTGATACAGATGCTGCCACCAACTATGTTGGTGTATGCAAGAAGTATGAGGCGACTTTTCCGAACATCGAGATGAATACTGTACCGCATTTGAAATTGGTGCAGTTTATCGAGAGTGCTATCCGTGAGAGTGAACCTGATATTGTTATTACTCATCATCCTGCTGACACCAACAACGACCACTTACAGACCTCAATGGCCTGTCAGGAGGCTATACGTTTGTTTCAGCGTCAGCCGACAGTGAAGCCTGTGAAAGAGTTCTGGTATATGGAAGTACCATCGTGCTCTGAGTGGGCTATCAACGATGCCATGAACCTGTTCCGTCCTAACTGTTATGTAGAGGTTGGACAGAATGGAATACAGGCTAAGTGTAAGGCTCTCTCTATGTATCGTGGCGTAATGCGTCCATATCCACATCCTCGAAGTGTAGAGTATATCACAGGCTTGGCTGCTATGCGCGGAAGCCAGTGGGGATGTAACTATGCAGAAGCATTCCAAGCCGTGTTGCGTAGATATTGAATAAAATGAAAATATTAAAGGCTATTTGGGCATTCTGCTTCTACCTCTTTGTGCCAAGAAGGGCGAAGCGGATGCCCAATAATTGAATATAACGGTATGGAAATAAATAAAGAATTGCTTGACAGTTTGTTTGAACAAGCAAAAGAGAATCCTCGTTTACGTCAGAATTTGGATTTGCGCACGTCATCTGCTGATACTAGCCAGCGTATGCTGAATGCTCTGTTGCCAGGAACCGTTGTACCTATCCACAGGCATCCACAAAGTACGGAGAATGTTTTTCTCCTGTGCGGTAAGATTGTGGAGGTTATCTGTGATGAAAACGGAAACGAGATAGAGCGTATTCATCTTGACCCCACCGTTGGTAATTATGGCTGTGTTGTGCCACAAGGTGCATGGCATACAGTGGAAGTACTGGAACCATCGGTTATATACGAGGCAAAGGATGGTAAATATGGTGAGGATGGCAGTGAGACGTTTGATGCTTTCAAAGCAAAGGAAGCGGAAAACAAAGAACAGGCTTCAGCTACTTCAACCACATTCTCCAACAGTCTTGGCGATTTGAAAAAGAACATAGAGTATCTGATTGGCATGGAACGCCAGTCAGGAAGTATGGATGTCATTACACCACTTTATGTGTCGCGTATGTTGAATGTGCCTTTGGAAGAGGTGGAGAAGGTGATGAAGAACATTAATATCGTGTGACTAAATTTTAGTTAGAAAGAAATAAAAGAGCCTGAGAGATAAACTTTTGCACCGTCAGTCGTAGATTTGACTGATGTTCTTCAGTTTTGGAGAATAAACAATGTTTAGACGTTCACGCCATCGCTTTCGCCTTGTCGCGTGTGAAATAAAGAAGAGAAATCTCGAAGGCTCTCTTTTTAAGTAAAAGGAATAATTATGGATGATAGGATAATCAGAAAAAGGATAAGTACCATGACAACGTCAAGGGATTTACACAGTGTTCTTAATTTCATTAAACAAAATATGGCGAAAGAATATGGTGTTGAATACTATCCAATTTCTTGGGATGACTATTGCTATTTCTCCTCACCGAGAAGATCTGTCCGTAATTATGTCTCTTTCGAAATTCCTAAAAAATCAGGAGAATATAGACATATTTCAGCTCCAGTAAGAGGGTTGAAAGAGATACAGAAATGTCTTAACTATTTATTGGAATTGATATATTATCCTAAAGACAATGTAACAGGCTTTGTTCGAGGTAAGTCTATAGTTAATAATGCATCACCTCATATAGGAAAGAATTATATCTTTAATGTTGACCTAAAAGATTTTTTTCCAAGCATAGAGCAAGCAAGAGTATGGAAAAAACTACAACTGAGACCTTTATGTCTGACCAAGGAGGTTGCAAGTGCTATTGCTGGTCTTTGTTCTATGGAGATTGAAGACGAGAATGGAAATAAACGATATATTTTGCCCCAAGGATCTCCTACATCGCCTATGCTATCGAATATTGTATGTGAGCGTTTGGATTGGAAACTTTCAGGTGTAGCACGAAGGTTTGGATTGACATATACACGTTATGCTGATGATATAACATTTAGTAGTATGCATAATGTATATCAACATGATGGAGAATTCTGTAAAGAACTACGCCATATCATAGCAGAAGAACATTTTACGATAAACATATCAAAAGTTAAGTTACAAAAACGTGGAGGGCATCAAGAGGTTACGGGGCTTGTAATAAGTGATAAGGTTAATGTTTCGAAAGCGTATGTTAGGGAGATTCGATCATTGTTATTCATGTGGGAATGTTATAGCTATGCGGTTGCAAGTCAAAAATATGCATTCTATCATAATGCATATGTAAAACATAGAACGTATGGTGAGTTTGTTTCATTAGAAAATGTTCTTGACGGAAAAATAGAATATCTGAAAATGATAAGGGGAGGTAAGAATCCCTTGTATATGTCTCTGCGGTCACGATTGGATAAACTGATAGGAAAAGTCACGAAGAAGAACATTGATTGTGAAAATGTAATAGAGGTAGTGAATAAAAAGAATGAGGGCAAGAAACATGATATTGAGGCTACATATGAAGTTCTGCGTTTATTCGAAGAGCCCAATGGACTGAAATTTTTGACTCATGATTTTCCTGATACAAGTTGGACTGTCGGACCGTTTATCGAGCAATGTCGAACCTTTTTTTACGAAGAAGCAAATAGACATCCCAATATTTCACAGTCATTATACAGTTTAGTCAAGACTTTTATATCAGGTGTCAGTAACAATATTAAAGGATGGCTTGGTTATGACGAGAAACTCCATACGGAGACATGGGATGATTGGGAAAAATTGGAAGAACATCCAATTAAACGGCATGGAGGCATAATTGACATATTCAGAAATACAATAAGAGTAAGATCGCCCAAGCTGTTTGATTTGATAAAATATATAGAAGGACAGTATACACAGTTTGTATTTGAATATGATTCAAAAGAATTAATAAAAGCAGACTTTTATACAAATGTATATATTTTGCGCTGTTGTATGGCGCGTGTGTTGTCAATGTTTTGCCAGTATCAAGAATATAAAAATATACATGTTTCATGCTCCAAAAAAACAATGAATGGATGGATTGTTTATGCAATTCAGCTTACACAAATCGGGTCGTTCCCGTCAGTAGATATTAATGATGCCATAAAAAGGTTGAGTGAAGATGCAGGTGACTTGGGGGTTATAAAAGATAAAATGCGAAGTTATTGTGACTGGTCAATTATATCTAAATGGAATAGTGAAAATCTGCGTTGGAATATCTTAAAACGAGATGATGAGAAAGAAGTTGAGAAAATAGAGGAATCTGCGATAGGTTTTACTCATGAGTTCATTTTCTATAAAACTAAATATAACAATTAAATGATGGAAGAGAAAGAGTATATCTACATTATAGATGACAACCAATTTGGTGAATTGACAAACGCTTGTCAGTACATTGAAACTGGTATTTATGATGATGTTATAAGATGGGTGAAGCCATGTAAAGAAACTAAAGTTGAGGACTTTAAAGATGCTGCATGTATTTGCTATCATTCGTCTTTGTCAATAAATGACAACGGAAAATGGAAAAGTGCTTCTATATTGTTGTCAGATTTAGAGGATATGGTTGGTGACATTCCTCTGGTTAAATACTCTAAAGGTTGTAGCTTAGTTAATTTTGAACGAGAATTTCATGTAGTATACGAAATGCCTAAAGAGTTGTTTTATAGACGATTGAAACTTTTTATCCAGCACTATAAAGATAGTGCTGATATAGACTTAAATCTATTACTAGATGACCAAATCAATATGAGTGCTCCCGACAACATTGTTGTATTTGGCAAAAAGGAGAAGTTCAGTAATTGTTATTTGTTGAAGGAGGCGAACAATTGTAAATACCATCAAATTATTGTCAATACGAACATTGATGTGGTCATTAAGTCTTCATTAGATTTAACGACAGACACCATTATTATAGATTTGGATGAATATGGTATACGTGGTATGCAACTGGCTTTTACTCTTAGGCTGATGTGTCCACAGTTGAAACATGCGATACTATCACGAATCATAGGTGTAACAGACCAACCAATTTCAGATTTTTATCGATATTTCCCCTATTCTCAGATTTTGCAAACAGAAGGCTTTGCTCTCTGCCAGATTGAAGACTTAGATGCGACATTGACAAATACAGTTGTACTGACTTGTGAAACCTATGAAAGTGGTTTTCTGAACAGAATTCACGTAAAAGAAGATGCGACATACGGACATCATTCGTTGGCAAACGAATGGGGATTGATGGCTCTCAATCGCTTTGTATCGAAAGATCCAAATCGTATCTCTGAGATACTGCGAAAAGCTGAAATGAATTTGTTTTTCAGATATTCTATAATAAAGAATTTGGATATACGTGATGTGTTGGAAGATACGTCTGACAATGATAAAAAGGATACCAATCTTATTCCTAAGCAAGAGAAACAAAAAGGAGGAAAGTATCTGCTGATTGACGACAAAGGAAATGAAGGTTGGAAAGAGGTATTGAAGTGTTGTGTGAGAGACGTAGAAGCATTTGATGTTCACGACAAAGAGACAGCATCGTATAACGCTCTTCCAAAGGCCATTAGGGACAAACTGAAAGAAGGTTATTATGATGTAATATTCTTGGATTTGCGTTTGATGGCTTGTGAGGAGAATAAGGATTTAAATGTTATGGAATTCTCAGGAATGAAAGTTTTGCAAGGTATCAAACAGGCCAATCCTGGAAATCAAGTGATAATATTCACGGCTTCCAGCAAATCATGGAATCTGAAAGCTCTAATCGATAATGGAGCAGATGAATATTACTTAAAAGAGTCGCCGCTATTTCATTTTTCTAAAGAAGAATCAAGAGAAAACGCAAAGCATCTCGTAAAAACTATAGGATATTGCTATCGCCGAAGTTACTTACGTGAGAGTTACAGCTTGATGGAGAGCATAAAGAAAAAGATTAATGCATCAGCTCGATTGAATGAGAACAATAGAAACGAAACTATCGCCCAATTAGATATGGCCTTTCATCAGTTGTTGAAAATAACAGGAACAAACAATCGAGACAGTTTTGCTTACACCTTTGTGGCTTTTGAGTTCGTTATTCCGTTGTTGTGCAAACGTTTGTCAGCAGTAGGAAGTAATACTCCTAAAAAATTTGAAGACCTAATAAATACACAATTAGCTACAAGCAACACAAAGTTAATCTATGATGGAAAACAAATGATTCAGGCGAGAAATGCGTATATGCATGGAAATAAAATTGCATTAAAGAGTAACTTTTCATTTGTTTTTCATGAGGAAGGAATATTGAAAATATTGAGATTGTTGGATAAAGTATCTCAATTATTGTAAATACCGCAATAGTAATTTTGAGCTATACTAATATGATTTTTTAAAACTACCTGTTGGCGGAATTAATTTAGTGCATACTTAATTCTAGCAATAGGCTTGTTGTTTATGAGATTTACGTATTGGAGAATGGTGAGTGCACTAATTTTTGGCACCTGGTTTACAAGATGAACTTTTTAAAAAGTAAGTCGTAAGCGAAAATCTGCCAAGCCTCTGACAAATAGCTTGACAGGAATTCAGAAGTAGATTTTCGAGATTAACAATAGAGACGAATAACTATAGTGCTTCTTTACACAAAGAAGCACAAATGACAGAATAAACAAAACATGCACAAAGACTCATTCGATTTCATCTACAACGCCGAAGACGATTATTACGATTTAGTTGTAGACAAGAAAATACAGAAAGTCGTAGAAGAGCTGAAGGCATTGCCTCATGAAGTACTAATCCGCTATCTGACCTATTGGTCGGAAGCCATTGATAGCCGTAAATATGTTGTGGAGAGTGACCTTCCGCATGAAGAATGGTACACAGACTGTTGTGACTATGCAGCCAGTGATACAGATGAAGAACGATATATGTATGCCAAGTGTATGACAGAAACACTTGGACACATGCTGCAAGACATCAAGAATAATTATCCTAACAAGTATCCTGCAGCTATGCGCACAGTGAAGTCATAGAAGAACTACAGTTTTATAGGGTTCACCCCCTACCATGCGTGAGGAAATTGACAAGGTTTGGATAGAACCGAACATGTGGAATGATTGTAAGAAGGCAGCTATGGCATATGTTCCATTGCTTGAAGTCTTTATGAAGCAATATGAAGAAGGCAAGAATGAGGAGGCGGCAGGAAACGCTTTCTATCTTCTTGAACGATTTGCAAGACTACACTGTAAGAATGTGGATTACTTTGAGCCAGACAGAGAGAGTTATTGCTCGTATTATGAGTTTCTATTGGAGATTGTATGTCATATCCTGACACTTGTAATGAAAGACAAGCGTATAGAGCAACGATATAGTAATGCTATGGTTTGGCATATTAACACGATCAATATGCTTTATGGGCAGATGTTTCAGTCTTCATTTACAAGTTTTGAGGATTTTCTGTATGGCGAAGCAACGGAAGACACGTTTGTGTTTGGGTTTGAATACTTGTTGGAGATGGATAAAAATAAAAACCGATAAAAACACCGCATCTGTTTTCCGAGTCTTCGACTTGTTTTTCATTCATATAAAGCTGTGGCACGATGTGCCACTCGGAAAACAAATACGGTGATAAACAGAATAAAAACCGTTGGGGCTTGCAAATCACTCTATAAGATCCAAATTGCAAAACTTTGATTATCGGATGAATCAAATATATCTATGAAAAATTATGAATAGTGTTGAAATAGAAAAGAAGATAAGGGAATTGGTGGGACACTATCTGATAAAGGACTATATGTAACCGTAAAGCGTGGAGATGTAATACTATGATTGCCGGATATATGTAAGGATAGCCCATTCAATAAATTGATGGATGAGGTGTATGGGGCGTTGGATGACAGCATCCAAATAACCGTGATATACCCGAACAACGGAAAGAAAGTCAGTGAGTTCATCAAGGAAAACATGGAAGAGATAAAGCGCATGAATTTGATTTAATGCGTAGATAATAATTTGTGGAAAAGACACAAATGAGAAAAGAAATACAGTTGTACGAATACCAGAAGGATATGTTACGGCAGATAGAGGATGCGTTTGGAACGCACCAATCTGTGATGGTACAGATGCCTACTGGAACAGGAAAGACCGTTCTTATTTCGGCAGTAGTAAAGAGAGAAGAACGAAGAGTGAAGAATCCATGTGTATGGATTGTGGTACATAGGCGTGAATTAGTAGAGCAAATAAAGGAAACGCTTGAGAGACGATTAGGCACTTCTCTTGATGCAGAAAGAGAAAAATCAAACGTTATAGAAGTTTTCTCCATCCAGTGGTTGTCAAGACACTATCAAGAGCTGGAAGAAAGACCATCCCTCATCGTGATAGACGAGGCACATCATACCCTGGCAAAGACCTATGCCGAGATGATGAATGCCTATCCAGAGGCAAAGAAACTCGGAGTGACAGCCACCCCTTGCCGACTTAACAAGCGAGGCTTCACCGATTTGTTTGAAGTACTGCTTACTTCCCACTCCATTTCAAACTTTATCAAAGACGGTTATCTGTCAGACTTCGATTATGTGTCGCTCAATCCGAGCAGTGAAGACCAGAAGAAGATTGACAGAATGTCAAAACGAGCCACCGATGGAGACTATAGCATTGCAGAGATGCAGGATGTGTTGGACTGCAAGCCATCCATTGGGCGGTTGTATCAGACTATAAAGGAATTTGCGGCAGAAAAGAAAGGCATCGTGTATGCCATCAATATAGAACATGCAGAGCATATTGCTGCGTATTATCGAGAGCAAGGAATAGAAGCTGTGGCGATAAGCAGTAAGACACCGTTGGCAGAAAGAAAGAGCATCATTGAGAGGTTTAAGGGGACAAGCATTGATAGTAAGCCTAACTATGCCTCTTTGAGCCTTTCTATGCCGATGGAGAGGAAGGCTGATGCTGATAACAAACCACTGGGTACGGAAAATGGTGACAAGACAGATAAGACAGGTACGGCATCAGAACAAATGGGCTACATTCAGGTATTGGTGAATGTGGACTTGTTCGGTGAAGGCTTCGACTGTCCCGATGTAGAGTTCATCCAGTTGGCAAGACCCACACTGTCGTTGGCGAAATATCTACAGATGGTAGGACGTGGTCTGCGTGTGGCGAAGAGCAAGGAATGTTGCATCATCCTGGACAATGTCGGACTGTACCGACTGTTTGGACTTCCCAGCACGGAATGGAACTGGACAGCGATGTTCCTTGGCAACCAGAGCGGCATGGGCGAGGTGAATATGGCAAAAGACTTTGCTTTGAAAACCATTGGAGCATGCTACAGCGGTCAGAAGCGAGAACGGATGGACATGGACAACGACACCATGGTAGTGATAGCACGTCATGATGCCCCCAGAGTACAGGCACAGATGGTGGAGTTGGCAGGTATGTACCACACGATACGCAACTTGCGCAAGACGGAATGTGGATATATCGGTGATGGAGTCTATATCCGAACGATAGAAAAGCAAGGTATCTACAAAACCACCAATGATGTGCGTTTGGGATGGAGAATGGTGTACAGAACGGTGGATGGTGTGACACGCTATTATGCGCTGCAAGAAAGAAGTGAGCGCATGGAGTATGTCGGTAGGAGAAATCCATGGAGTGAACGTGCCACTGGCATCATCAAGCAGTACTTCTATCCGTGTGAATACAACGACAACCAGTTGACCGAAATACCCGTAGAAGAACCTGCCTACATTACAGGCGAGAAGCGCAAACAGCAGCAAGGCAGCATACAGCAGGAAGTGAATGGTGAGTACTATATGGTGACATACGTCTATTATGGCGTAAACAAGAACAAAGGAAAGGAGTTCAACAGCAAGGACGCATACGTCTGTGAGCATTTCATGCGCAATGAGTATGCCATCAGCAACAACAACAATCACATCATCCTAAGAGGACTGGAGAAAGTGAAGCTCTCCGATGACAATATAGCAGAGGTAGTGTTTGAAGGAGAAAAGAAGACAACATGGGTAAACCTATATACCATGCAAGAGTTTGACAAGCGTCCGCAAGTGGAATGTATGGGATTTATGGAACTGCTGAAGGTAGGTTATAACTACTATTTCTACAAGAAAAAGGAACTCGCCGGCATACCGCTGCGCGATTGGGGATGTGCCGTGAACAATAGAATGTTCATGTTTATGGAACAATATGTGATATTGCAGGAAGAACCAGACAAAGTGTACTACGTGGAGGGCGAGTACAACAAAGGAAGACACTGGTATCTGAAGTTGCAGGACGTATGGGGAAAGAATCCACGAAAAATGAAAGAGATACCCTCAGCATATTTGCCGAGGAAATACTGATATGAAGGATATTCAGCTATACGACTATCAAAGAGAAATGAGTGAACGGATTGAGGCGGTTTTTCGGTCGTGTCAGTCCGTGATGGTGCAGATGCCGACAGGTACGGGAAAAACTGTGCTACTGGCAGAGCAAGTGAAGAGAGAAGAACGAAGAGTGAAGAATCCGTGTGTGTGGATTGTGGTACATCGGCGTGAATTGGTAGAACAGATAAGAGAAACGCTTGAGACCATGATGAATAGCTCCTCCACTTCTGGCACTACACCTTCCCTCTTATTGGATGATTCTCGCATAAAAGTAATGTCGATACAATGGCTGTCGAGGCATTATCAGGAAATGGAGGAAATTCCATCATTGATAGTAATCGACGAGGCACATCATGCCGTGGCGAAGACCTATAAGGAGGTGATGGATGCTTTTCCTGAATCGAAAAAACTGGGACTGACAGCCACGCCCTGCCGACTGACCAAACGAGGGTTCACCGATTTGTTTGACGTGCTACTGCAGTCGTGGTCAGCAAAGAAGTTTATTGCCGATGGGTGGTTATCGCTGTATGACTATATGTCCATCAGAGAGGACAGCGATGACTGGCGCTTGGTGAACTCGCTGAAGAAACGAGGTGCCGACGGAGACTTCTCGCTGAGAGAGATGAGCGAGAAGCTGAATGTGCAGCCAAGTATCGAGAGGCTTTGCGATACGGTGATAAGATATGCAGCAAACAAGAAAGGCATCACTTACGCCATAGACATAGCCCATGCGGAACATATAGCAGAAGCGTACAGACAGCATGGCATAAATGCAATGGCGATAAGCAGCAAGACACCGCTTGAAGAAAGAAAGGCAATCATTGAAAGGTTTAAGAAAACAAGTGTAGGAGATTATTATGGTAAGCCTTGTTGTGCCTCTCTGGGCCTTACTAAGCCATTAGGTGAAACATTGAGTGCAGACTCTAAGGCAGACGTGAGGGATAAGACAGTGGAACAGAAAGCCAACATACAAGTGTTGGTGAACGTTGATTTGTTTGGTGAAGGTTTTGACTGTCCCGATGTAGAGTTTATCCAGTTGGCAAGACCCACACTGTCGTTGGCGAAGTACCTGCAGCAAGTAGGACGTGGCATGCGTGTGTTTGAGAGCAAGAAGTATTGCTTGATATTGGATAATGTCGGGCTGTACCGTTTGTTTGGACTCCCGTCAGATGACAGAGACTGGCAAGCCATGTTTGAGGGACGTGTAGCAGGAAAAGGCATTCTGGCAGAGAAAGTGGAAGGGCTGTATAACATAGCCTATTCTATTTGTAACGAACAAGAGAGAATCACTTCGGACGCACGAACAGAGTTAATTACCGTGATGACACATGAGGGGCAACGTATGGACTTGGAGGAAGCATACGGCTACAAGATAGTCAGCAACAAGGAAGGTCTGTCGGGTGTTGTGGATAAGGACGGCAAGGAAATACTGCCTTGTGAATATAATAAGGTAGAACTGAAAGCATACGGAATAGCCAAGCTGTATTCTCGACGGAAGATAGACAGAGAACGTCCATGGATGGACTTGCGTAATGGAGTAAGATTCTTCAAGCGACCGAGAATCGAGAAGCGTGGTTTTTTAGAGTTCTCCACTACAGACGAACTGCGCCTCTATCCGAGAGTAAAGACACGTCGGATGGACGAGAACAGTTTTGTGTTGCGGAATGCGTTGGACAATGGGACAGACGAAGGGTTGCGGTTCCGCAATTTCTTTGTGCAGCCATCAGAGCCAGACAGACTATACATGTTCAAGGAGAAAATCGATGAACTTTCGATTTGGGAAGACGAGCAAGGAGGTTTGGCTTGGCGCAAGGCTTGGGATAGCATGTTACATCCTATGACAGCTGAAGAATTAGTAGAAAAGAGAAACACATGGGAAGAAGAAGTCAAGCAGTTTGAAGAGGAAAAGAAACAGTACATAATTTTTTTCAGACCAGAAATAAAAATAGATTACATCGGATGCAGAACACAGTTAGCTGACTATAAAGAACCTGCCAATCTGAGAGTCACCTGCGTTACGAAGAATAATTACCAAGTATATTATAGAAGAAATTGGCTGGATAAATGGGAGTCATTAGGCAGTTATGCTAAGATATACCCGCAAGCATACGGTATAAGAATAGTTCAGAACAGAGAAGGCAAATACCTTGTACGCACAGAACTGTACAAACCAATGGAAAAGCCAGAACAGACGTATGAGTTTGCAGAACTTCAGGACAACGCCCTGCTTCGTTTCACGGAGCAAGGCAAGGAATACTGGGTATATTTGGAGAATATGACATGCTTTACCCGTAAGCCAGAATTTGTCACCATTGGTTTCATGGATTTCCTGAAAATCGGGGGAGTGTATATGAGACGTGGAAGAAACAATGGTGAAACTTACAGAAGAGCAGAGATAAGGATGTACGATGACATTTGCTTCCTGGGATCAAGAGAGGTATTCGTCAAGACGGCATATAGAAAATACCATTATTACATACAGCAACGGTCATTGGACGGCAAACATTTTGTGCTGAGTGATAGTATGAAACCAAAAGAATCGTCAACATGGTTTGATATGTACTATGACGGGAAGAATCCTCCGATAGTAGAAAGACGAAAGAAGGACTATGAGATATACGGAGTGAAGAAGTAGTTTCATAGAATGAGTATAGGCAAAGGCGGATGTGCAAGATGGAGGGGCTTGGGCATCCGCCTTTGAGGTTTATAGCAATGGAGTCATATAAATTGGCATTAGCAATACGTTCCCGTTTTTATGAAAATCCTTCGTATAAAGTAGATATGGCTGACTTATTCTATCTGAATATTTAAGACAGAAAGCATCTAACGACGCATGAGTCTTATATCCAGACGATTTTACTTCAATAGGGCAAAGTTTGTTGCCTCTTGACAAGAGAAAGTCAACTTCATAAGAATGGGTATCATCTTTAGGAAAAGTATAGTAAAACAGTTTGTTGCCTGAAGCACGAAGCATTTGCGCAATCAAATTTTCATATACATATCCCAGATTAGCAGATAATTTATCATTAAGCAGTTTCTGATATATGATATTTTCCGTAAAATCCTTATCCCAAAATGCCAATGTCACAAACAATCCAGTATCACTTATATATAACTTATATTTTCCATAATCAGCAGTCAATGACATTCCAACATTGGGATCATCCGCATGATAAGCCACGTTTACAGTCTTACTGTCTTCCAAGCAAAGAATCATCTCGTCGATTTTGTCAGCCCCCATTTTTCCAACTACAGGTGTTGGTCGGTAACGCAACAGATTACGACTCAACTGAGACGGTATAGCCATAAACAATTTTGAAATTCTCCCAGTAGGGTCTATTTTTCTAAAATCATCTGCATATAGTTGTATGATCTGTCGTTTAACCATATCAACATGTTGCAAATTGTTTGTGTCTAAATAGGCATTGATTGCCTGTGGCATTCCTCCTATCAACATATACAATCTCAATTCGCGCATTTTCTGACGATTCAAGCTATCACCTAATGACATCTTTCTTTCAAAGAACTTTCGCATCAGAGGCATAGTTGTATCATCATTCATTGCCCACCGAAACTCTTCATAATCCAATGGGAACATTTCAAGTCGATATTCTTCACTGGGTATGCTGATATCCTTTGTGTTCTTTCGAATACTAATAAGGGATCCTGTTTCAATATAATCATATCTACCATCTTTGATTAGATATTTGATTGCCTGACGAGCCTTTGGACATTGCTGCACTTCATCAAAGATAATCACAGACTCTCTTTCATATAATGTGGTCTTATAAATATTCTGCAAGTACAGAAAAATATAATCCATGTCCATCAAATCATCAAACAGTCCCTTTACTCCTTTCGAGGCTTCATTAAAGTCTATCAAAATGTATGAGCGATATTCCTTTTGAGCGAATTTTTCCACAATAGTAGACTTACCTATACGCCTCGCTCCCTCTAAAAGCAATGCAGTTTTGCCTTTAGAGGTCTCTTTCCATTCCTTTAGTTTGGAATAGATTTTACGCTTGAATATTATATCTGCCATTATTCCCTTTTTGCCCACAAAATTACATGAAAAAAAGCCTAATACCAAAATTTATTTTGCCAAATTACACCCTGACACCAAAATTTTGAGTCTTTGGAATGAACGATATAATCCAATAACACCTTGGCATCTATAGACTTACGTTTGTATTTTATTGACAGATGAAGATGTGGGGCTGTGGAGCAGCCAGTGGAACCAGTGATAGCGATTGGAGTACCTGCTTGGACAGGTATACCCTGTGGAACGAGAATGTGCGAGAGATGGCAGTAGCTGATGGTATAGTTACCATGACGAAGAGTAATGAAATTGCCAGAACGTTTGTCATTGCCGATGCGTTCTACAATACCATCAAGTATGGCATAACAAGGTTCATAGTTGGCACGCAGGTCAATACCGTTATGAAACTTTCTCTTGGCAGTGAATGGGTCATTGCGGTAGCCATATGGTGACGTAATATAGATATTTTGAAGAGGAAACGAGATTTGTGAGCTTGCAGTAACAGGCTTGTTTGTTATAAATTCATTGGTAGCCGTCGAGTCAATGACTGATGGCTGCTTAAAAGAGGTATCACGAGAAAGTGGTGCCTCTTTTTTTGCATGTGGTGTTACGACCTTAACCTTGTAACGACGATTATGATTATCTACGGAGTAGAACTGAGCGTGAACTGTTGTAGAAACAGAGAGTCCGACAGCAGTTATGAAGACCAATAAAAACTTTTTCATGTAGACAAAAGTAGTATTAGGAAAAGGAAAGGCAAAACTGAGAAGATTGAAGGAACGAAAATATAACATCAAATAAGAATCAAGTATGATTATTCGTTGATTATCATACTTGAATTATAAATTAGCATAAATGTAAGCTCCAAGAATGAGCGATATTCTTGTAATGGCCGCATTCCAATATATTTGGGGCGTATAGGTTAAATTGCAGGATATTTTAGACCTACTTTTTCTCTATAGGTCAAATTGTAGGATGAAAAATCGCCTCCCCAATGCGATCCTATTCCACATTGTCGCTATCTTTGTAAAGCGGTCTGAAGCGTAGTGAAGCTCTGCAGGGGTGCAACTTCATGAGGAATAGGACCGCGCACAACGAAAGGCATAAGCCATTAGCAGGATTCTTCACTTGATGGATCCTGCTTTCTTATGCCATGAGTTGCTGCCAATGCCAAGAAAAACCCACTAATGAGTCGCTTGCGACTCATCTCCGTCATACCGCTATGTACGTTCAGCCTTTTCTTCAGATTGGTAAAAGTTCCCTCTATCTTGTTGTTCGTATTTGGCATGCCTTCACAACTTTCTTTTTGAAACGTAAAGAGGTATGGCATATAGAAATCCAAGCTGTGTATCGCAGAACGCAAGCGCTTGTGAGTATAGTTTTTTTCCACATTTCAGCAGAGAGCGCTTTTCAAGCGTGTCTTTCCATTTTTCTTTCCACTGGGCATAGTTAATCTTGAAGTCCCTCCCAGAGGAAACAGTCAACGTGTCCAATAGGCCCTTAAGTTCTCGCGCTGCCTTAAGCCTTGGATTCTGTGTGAGATAACGTCTGATTACCTGCTTCATGTGAAACTGGCACATTTGTATCTGATAGTCAGAGAAGAGGGTAAAGAGGCTTTTCTTGCCGTCTATGATAATACCAAAGATCGTATAGCCACGTTCCTCTATGCTTCTTATCGCTTTCTCATAGTCGCTTGCCGTTTCGTTCTCGATAAAGGCAAGATAGAAGGGAAAGCCACTATGCTCGTCTAATGCTAGCAAAACCCCCCCGGTGCGCCCCCCCCCCCAGTAAGTTGCGTCCATATGGACATAACCACAACCTTCAATGGTTGGCTGTTCCCAACTTTTGCTGACATCTTTCAGTCGACGCTTGATTGTTGATTCACTTACGCCAAAGCGATGCGAGAGTTCCGAAATGGTTTGTTTGCCTTCCATGTACAAATTCCATATCTCATCATTTGAGGGAATCGTGGAGTTACGGAACTGATAACCGCAAGCTTGGCATTTGTATGTTGGAACTCCTTTACGCTTACCATTCTTTACTGTTTGCGCGGAGCCACATACAGGACATTTGCTTTTGTGTATTTGAATGATTTCTTATTATTTTTAAATGCTTGTAAATGTAGTGTATATAAGGCTTCGCGCTATATGCTATCCTGCAATTTGACCTATAGGTCCAGATTTATTAAACATTTCTACGTGAAATCGCAAAATGGTGGAAGATTTTCGGGAGAAGATGATAATAAATGCAAGAAAAAATGTACCTTTGTAGCACGTTCCGTATTTTGACGTGCAAAATACGGATGAACGGATAGAGACACCAAGCCAAATGAGAGGGTAAAGCCAGAACTATTGACACTCCTCTCAGACTGGACAAACATACAGTTTAATAGTATGATTTTATGAACAATGTTATTGTAAATCTGGCACAGTCATCCCAAGTGATGACAGCCAATAGTGACATAAAGTAGATAAGAAAATGACGCAGGTCAGCTCACTTTCTTCTTCTACAGCCGACGTAAACGACATGTATAACAACAAGCGTTTACCAAAGGGCATCCACGTTATTCGGTCTGATGAAAAATCGGCTCGAAAAGTAGAAGGAATGTCCGAGAGTGAAGAAGAAGGAACGCCATGGGGATATCTCTTTATCCAACATTTTGCGGCAGAAAAATTTGAAAAAACACTTGAAACCGTCAAGTTAGAAGGCGATTTCAAACCTAATTGTTTTATCCATCGTACCATCACTTATAAGCGTAAACCAAATGGCAAAGGCGTTATGAAAGAAGAAAAGCCAAGTGTCAGCGGTCTTGTATTTTTGCAAGGAGAGACAGACAAACTTAAAGTCTTTCTCCAAAAAAACTTTCCACGATACCACCTCGTAAATAATTGTATGGATGGAACCCCGGCTTCTATTAAAGACAGCGTAATGCGCCCCTTTATGCAAGTGATGGAATCAGAACCAGAACGTATTACTTTCTTGCGTGATCCGTTTGTGAAGTTTGCCAAAGACCATGTAAAGCTACGCGTATTAACAGGAATCATGGCAGGACAAGTAGGCTATGTAGTGCGTATATTGAAAAATCGTCAACTCGTTATGGACTTCGGTGGCTATGCTGTAGCTATCAACGATGTGCATAATGAGGATTTTGAAATAGCAGAATAATCCACTCACCATTATTTTTCACAAGATGAAAAATGATTTCTTTACGTATTCTTGTCGAAAAATAGAAAAAGACAAAGCTGCTGGCAGATGTGATGTCGCCAACAACCGTGGTGCGGCACTCAAATGCCTGTCCAAATTCTAAGGCAAAGAAGAATTGACGTTCGGCGAACTGTCACCAGAAATGATGACACAGTTCAAAGGAAGGCTAAAGGCCAATGGGCGCAAGGAATCAACCGTCTGTCTCTATTTGTACCAGATTCATACCCTCTACAAAGAAGCGGAGAAAGAAGCCATTGCCCCACATCTGCCGTTGCTGAGTGGCATAAAGCTGCCATTGCCATTCAAACAGAAGTGCGAGTTGCTTACGGAGGAAGAATTGCGTAGAATGCGTTATGCCGACCTGTCAGACTCCATGTCACAGACTTTTGCCCGTGACATGTTCTTCTTCAGCATCTATTGTCGAGGAATAAGCTTTGCGGATTTGGCCCATAGGAAAAGCGACATTAAAGGCTTCACGCTCACTTACAC
>ERZ1031885.446-NODE-446-length-17350-cov-25.340040_pt1 | contig 17350 bp, 11 predicted proteins | sample MGYA00518168_ERZ1031885 | MGnify/ENA primary metagenome ERZ1031885 (study PRJEB33719, sample SAMN04261269) | wastewater metagenome | biome: rural village; feature: human; material: feces | host: Homo sapiens | place: El Salvador | collected 2014-01-14 ...
CGGCAGGCGCATCGCTGAATTTCTTATTGAGCTCTGGTACGAGAGACTCTATATTGCTTTGATCATTTCTCATTTCTCATTTTTCATTTCTCATTACTTAATAAGTCCCGCTCCCACAGTCTCGTTGGTATCAGGATCGATGAAGATGAGGCTTCCCGTCACCTTGTTCGCCTGATATGGGTCGAATACCAATGGGTTGGCGGTGTGGATAGTGATTTCGGCGATGTCATTCATCTTCAATTCACTTACTCCCTCTTCCTTTTCCAAAGTATTGATATTGCGGCGGTAGTTGATGCTGCGTATCAAACCCTGTGTTTCGAAAGTAGCCTGACGGATTACATATTTATTCCTTACGGCAGCTGGGCGCTCGTTGAACCAGCAAACATCCAGCGTAATATCCTGTTCGATACTTGGCTGCTTTTCGTCTGCCTTCACAATCGTATCGCCACGAGAAATGTCGATGTCATCATTCAGGGTCAGCGTTACGCTCATTGGTGAATAAGCTTCCTCTAAATGCTCCTCTACAAAGTCGATGCTCTTGATGGTACTTTCTGTACCTGAAGGAAGAACCCTAATTTTGTCACCCGGACGGATGATGCCGCCGCTTACTCTACCTGCATAACCACGATAGTCAGGGAACTGACTGCTGATAGGACGAATCACATACTGTACAGGGAAGCGGAAGAAATCACTCACCGTCTTATGACCTACCGGAACGGTCTCCAGGTAGTTCAGAAGTGTTGGACCGTCATACCAAGGCGTCTTTTCACTCTTGTTGACTACATTATCTCCATCCTTGGCGCTGATAGGGATAAATACCACGTTCTTGATATTGAGTGTCTCAGATATCTTCTTGTAGTCTGCGATAATCTTGTTATATACATCTTCACTGAAATCAACCAGGTCCATCTTGTTGATAGCCACCAGAATATGAGGTATTCCGAGAAGCGAAGAAATATAGCTGTGACGAACGGTCTGCTCCAATACACCATGTCGTGCATCGATGAGAATGATGCTCAGGTCGGCAGTACTTGCACCCGTCACCATGTTGCGGGTATACTGAATATGTCCCGGAGTATCAGCGATGATAAACTTGCGTTTCGGTGTAGCAAAATAGCGGTAAGCCACATCGATGGTGATGCCCTGTTCACGCTCAGCACGGAGACCATCCGTGAGCAAAGCTAAGTTCACCTCTTCATTACCACGGCTTTTACTTGCCGCTTCCACCGCCTCCAACTGGTCTTCGAAAATCGACTTGCTATCATAAAGCAATCTTCCTATCAAAGTACTCTTTCCATCGTCCACGCTGCCCGCAGTAGAGAAGCGGAGCAGCTCCATATCTAAATAACCTCTTGTAGATTCCATCTTGTTCTCTTTTAAATGTTCCAAATAAATGTTGAATTGACTTTTGCCTCAGAAAGTGTCGAATTCTTCACTCTTCACTTTTCGTTCTTCACTTTTTAGAAATATCCCGCCTTCTTGCGGTCTTCCATTGCCGTTTCACTTCGCTTGTCATCGGCTCTTCCTCCGCGTTCAGTAACACGGGTAGAAGCAATTTCGTCGATGATATCCGCTACGGTTGTCGCCTTTGATTCCGTGAGTCCGGTGCAGGTAATGTCACCGATGGTGCGGCAGCGAACCAGCTTCTTTACCACTTCCTCTGTAGGCTTGCGCTTGATGCAAGGCAGGGCTGCGAGCCATTGTCCGTCACGGTTGAATACCTCTCTTTCATGAGTGAAGTAGAGCGAAGGCATCGGGATGTTCTCCAGGAAGATATACTGCCATACATCCATCTCGGTCCAGTTGGAGATAGGGAACACACGGAAGTGTTCGCCCATGTTCTTTCTGCCGTTGAAGATGTTCCAGAGCTCAGGGCGCTGGTTCTTCGGGTTCCATTGTCCGAACTCGTCACGATGACTGAAGAAGCGTTCCTTGGCACGGGCCTTCTCCTCATCTCTTCGTGCGCCACCGATGGCTGCATCGAATTTATATTCTTCCAGGGTATCGAGCAGGGTAGTGGTCTGCAGTTTGTTGCGGGATGCATAATAACCCGTTTCCTCCTTTACTCTTCCCTTGTCGATGCTTTCCTGCACGCTGCCCACGATGAGTTCGGCACCGAGTTCCTTCGCCAGTTCATCACGATACTGGATGGTTTCCTCGAAGTTATGTCCTGTGTCGATGTGCAACAGCGGGAATGGAATCTTTGCAGGATAGAAAGCCTTGTAGGCGAGATATGTAATCACGATAGAATCCTTGCCACCCGAAAAGAGGATGACTGGACGCTCGAACTGGGCAGCTACTTCGCGGAGCACGTAGATAGATTCTGCCTCCAGTTCCTTGAGATGTTTGATAGTCTTATTGTCCATAATCTATGTCTTTTTTTATTATTATTTTCTGGGTGCAAAGGTACTGTGATTTCTCCAAGTGGGCAATACCACATGGGGTGTAAAAAGACTACCATACAGGGAGTAAAGAACATACCATACATTTGGTATAAGGCTGCCAAGCGTATGGTATGTATGATGGATAACGTATGTGTATCCTATATATAAAAGGTGTAATTACTTTATAATGAAGGGTGTAATTACGGTGTGTCATGGATAGATCTCGATATGGCTGCTGCCGGAGTTGCCATTCTTGATAATCCTTATCTGGGTGGTGATGCGCTCGCTCATCGTGTCGGTATGACTGATGACGCCCACCTTCTTGCCTTGCGAACTTTGCAGCATGGCGAGGGAGTCGATGACGGTGGCGAGGGTATCAGGGTCGAGGGTTCCGAAGCCTTCATCGATGAACAGATTCTCGAAGGAAATGTTGCGGGAGGATAACGCCGACAAGCCCAAGGCGAGACCGAGACTCACGATGAAGGTTTCGCCACCTGATAGGGAGGTGGTGTCTCGGATATCGTCGGCACGGTCGTGGTCGATGACTCGGATGCCCAGCGAATGCTTCACCTGCTGCAGTTCGTAACGGCTGTTGAACTTTCTGATTTCCTGGTTGGCATGAGCAATCAGGAAACTGAGCGTATAGCATTGGGCTATCTTGCGCAGCGTCTTTCCGTCTGCTCCGATGGCATCCGTGATGGCTGTCCAGTCGTCCTTTTCCAGCGTTACGAGTTTCAGCGCCTCAGCCTTGTCACCCAACTGCTTCACGGCTTCCTGATGGTTCTGCATCTTGGCGTTGGCAGCAATCAGTTCGTTGCGCTGGCTTCTCTCCTGATACTCCTGCTGAATGGCTAAGAGAGCATCACGGGTTTGGGCAGGCTGATGTTCCAAGTGCTGCTGATGCGCCTTTTCTGCGCTCTGGTAAAGGGCGGTAGTTGAAGCCACGGCTTTCTCCTTTTCGTCCTTTTCCCGTCGGATAGCGTTCCAGTCTTCGGCAGAGTGAAGCATCTCTCGGATGATATTTCGGTCGATAAGGCTTGGTTCGATACTTCTTTCCTCGATGCCTTCCTCTTCGGAGTCTTTTCCTTCGATGCTCTTTTCTTCAAGCTGCTTGTTATATTCCTCAATCCAAAGGTCGAGTTCCTTTTCCTTCGCCAGCAGATTCTCTTTCATCGTCTTGTTCTGAGACAGCATGGTTTGATGCGAACCTTTACTGTTGGCGAGTTCAGCCTTCAGTTTGTTGATATTCTCGTTCTGGTCATCTGCTGCTTTTGTTGCTTCGTCCTTAGCTGCAGTCAGTCTTTGTTCAGCAGCATCAGGCTCTTCACCATTCAGAATCTGCTGGTATTGCGCCTGCCATTCCTCCATTTCTTTCTTGGTGTTATTCCACGCTTGAAGAGCTTTCTCGTAAGCTTCTTTCTTGTTCTTTTCTTGTGAAATGAGATTTGTGGTAAGTACTTTGTGTTCAGCCAGTTTTGTGGCGCAGATTGAAGTGCTTTCTTGAGCGTTATTCAGTATCGTTGAAGCCTTGCTTTCATACGCAGCTTCATCCTTTACAGCCTTATCCTTGAGTTGGGTCAGCCGTTCTATCTCTTTCTGAATCTTGTTAAACAGGCTCAGTTTGCTGCTCGCATCTTTCGCCTTGTTTTCATAGATAGGCAAGAGCGATTTCAGTTCTGCCTCAGCCTTCGGAATCTTTGGATACTGGGCGATGAGCGCCTTCCATTCCTCTTCGTAAGTTGCTATTTCTCCCGACAGCTTTTCCTGTTGTTTCTGGAGCGTCTGTACTTCGCCGTCGTTCTGTTTTCTCTCGCCGGAAAGATCCTTCTCCTGTTTCTGCTGCAGTTTCAGCAGATCCTCCTTGGCTTTCAGAAGTTGCGAGAGTTCCGTGGTGGCTTCCTCAAACTGTCTGTTGTCGGTATGATAAGGATGGGTCGTGCTGCCGCAGAGCGGACAAGGCTTGCCTTCGGTCAGGTTGGCACGATGAATCTCCCATTTCTCGCTCACCATGAGGGTATAGGCATTTCTCAGCGTTAGGGTCTCTTTCTCCAAAGCCTCGATGAACAATTTGCCCAGCGCCTCATCTATCTTGGCATTTCTCTCGCCCAAGACCTGGATTCGCTCCTCATTCTTCTGCTTTTCTGTTGTGGCAGCATCGAGATGAGCTACTACCTTGATGGCTTGCAGAACATCTTGCAGTTTCTTTTCGGCTGCCGACTTTTGGGTCTGTAGTTCCTCTATATTCTGTCCGGCAGTCTTGTTCTTTTCTGTCTCCCAAGCCTGTTCTGCTGCTTGCGTCGCTTCGTGCAGAACCTGTTTCTGCTTGGCAATCTCTTCCTTGGTCGTTTTGAGGGCAAGGTTCGTTTTCTCCGTTTCCGCTTCCCATTTTTGGATGTTTCGGGCGTTTTCCTCCACATCTCTTTGGGCAGTTAGATTCTCTTTCTGAGCCAGCTCCAATGCCTCTTTCTTTTCTTTCAGATTCGGCATCGCCGCTTCCATTTTTGTTTTCAGCGCTCTTGCTTCAGCGATAACCGGCATGGCCTTTTCGAGTTGCTCCTGTGCCTTGTTGACTACTTCGTTTAGGTAGGAGAGAGTATGCTCGCTTTCGGTGATGCCAACCTCCTTGCTTTTGATGGCAGCTTCCGATTTCAGGATTTCTTCTTCCTGATTGTGGATGCTTTGTATCTGTCGCTCAACTTCCTGTAACAGGTTGACGGCTGGTTGTACTTCATCGTGCAACTGGAGACGGATAATCTGGACTTGTATGTCTTTGATAGCGTTTGCAGCCTGCTCCATATCTGCTTGATAGATAGCTATTTGCTTCGTTTGCTTATCGTTTTCCTCATACCATTGCAGGCTTTCTGAGATGGCCTTCAATTGGCTGTCGAGTTCCTTCTCTGCCTTTTCCAAAAGGGTGATTTCCTCTTGCAGTTGGGCGAGTTCTTCGTCATTCAGCAGGTTCTGTTTTACTGCTTCCACTGATGCTGCCATCTGGTTGTAGACATCCACCGCTTGGTCTTTTGCTTTCTTGATTTCAGTAGCGATGTTCGTATAAGTTTCCTCACATCCGATGAGTTTCTCCAGGAGTTCGTAGCGCTCGTTTTCCTTTGCAGTCAGGAAGTTGGCAAACGAACCTTGTGCGATGAGCACGGTGCGGAGGAACTGGTCGTAGTCGAGACCGATGATGTTCGGCAATTCGTTCCAGTCGGCAATTTCTTCTGTCAGTTGTTCTCCGTTTCTCGTGATTTTATAGAGAGAAGTCTTGGCATTTTCATAGCGTACTCTTTGAAATCTGACGTGCCATTCTGCGCGGTAGATACTGCCGTTGTTGGCAAGGAAGGTGAGTTTACTGTAACCCTCTTTCTTGCCACGGGTCAGTATGTTTCGACTGTCTGTAGGAGCTAACCGGTTGTTTTCATTAGCATCAGCTTCTCCGAAAATCTCTATGTTCTGATTCTTGTCGCCTTTCTTTCTTGGGTAGCGAGGGGCGCGGTTGTAGAGGGCAAGGCAGATGGCATCGAGTAGGGTGGATTTGCCACTTCCCGTCGGACCTACGATGCTGAAGATGGTGCTCTCGCCTAAGGCACCTTCTTCAAAGTTGATGACCTCGCCACCCTGTTTGTCAAGCGAAGCGAGGTTGAGTATTTCGAGTTGTAGGAATTTCATAATGATGATGTCGTTAATAAATCGGATAACATTTTCTCCTGTCTTTCGTTCATCGGAGCGTTGTGCCTGATGGCAAAGGCCTCCTTCAAAGTATCAAGTGGCGGTCGGTTGACGATGTCCTCGATGCTGGTGATTTGCTGGGAATCTTGGATGGTGGAGAGGTCTAACTGCGGGATGATGCGCTGGATTTTGCAGAGTACGGCATCCTTCTCATTGACGAGATTCTCCAGTTCCTTGATGTCATCGTTGGAAAGCTTCTCCTGTTTCACCTTCAGCATTACGTAGTCGAAATGGTCGCTCAGTTCGCCATTCATCCTTTCTGAAAGTTCTGAATGGATGAGTTTCTGCCATTTCTTGATGGTGAGTTCCTCCTCGTTTTCAGGCAGAATGCGAAGTGAGTGCTGAGGCTTGTATTTCAGGAATTCTACTTTTATATCCTTGCTCTTGTTTTTGCAGTTTTCCTTTTCTTTATTTTCCTTCATTTCATCTTCTTTCTTCTTCACTTCCATTTGCTCCTTTTCTCTCTTGTCACATCCGATAGTGATGAGGTCGATTCCGTGTATGTAGTCTTTCTCGGCGAACGACATTGGTAGAATACTACCCGTATATCTTGCCCAGTCGGTGTTCCAGATATGTTGTCTCTTGTGGATATGCCCGCAAGTCATGTAGTCAGGATGATCGTTCCATCCTTCCAAATCCACTTCCTCCTGTCCGCCGATAATGATCTTCTCGCTCGCATCCTTTTTGGCGATATCCGAACCCTTGGCGTACATGTGGGCCATCATGATGCACTTTCTGCCCGGGTATTTCTTTCGTGCTTCAGCAGTCAGTTCTCTCAGGAAGGCGTTGACTCCTTGCGAATAACAGGCGTTCTGCACCACATCACTCCGAAGGAAAGGTACGGCGAGGATGATGACTTCTTCTCCTTCTTCATTGGACACAGGGATGATGAGATCGTCGTAGGAATAGAGCCAATGTCCGCCGGTTTTATTATCGTCTTCGTTTTCTCCCTGCTGCCAGATTTTCCTTACATTTCCTCTGATTTCTACATGGTATCTGGCAAGGAGTGGGCGGGGAGCCTCCAGTCGGCTGGCGGAATCGTGGTTGCCGGCGGTGATGATAATCTGCATGTTCGGGCACAGATGGGTGGCATCGGCAAGAAACTCGTAATAAACGGTCTGTGCTGCTGCCGATGGATTTCCATTGTCGAAGATGTCTCCTGCAACGAGGAGTGCATCGGGCTTTTGTTCAGCGATTTGCACTAAGAGCCATTGCAGGAAGTGCTTGTGTTCAGGCAGTCGGTCGTTGCCGTGAAACAAGTTGCCCAAGTGCCAGTCGCTGGTTGCTAATATCTTCATACTCATAGGGGTCGTGTTATCTTTGTCTTTTTCTTTGTTTCAAGTTTACAATCGTTTTTTCCTCCGTTTCAAGATTGCAATCCTTGAACTCGGAAATGCAATCTGACCACAAAGTTAGCATAATTCTTTGGGATAAGCAAGGAAAAATACCCTAAAAATGAAGAAAAATGACTGGATAAGTGAAGATATTTGGGTAAACTATTGTTTTCTTCCTGATAATGTTGTATCTTTGCCTAATAGAAATCTTCGTTCAAAGACGTTGAATGTCGGTTCAACGACTCTGAACGGCGGTTCAACGACATTGAATGTCGGTTCAACGTCTTTGAACGGAGATTTCTCTTAGGATGAGATACTTTTATTCCTAAGTAGGAAGATCCTGTTACTTAGAAGAGATCATATCTCTCAGAGATAGAAGGACCGATTAAGTGAGAAAACTAACAATCTAAATAAGAAAGGAAAAGAAATGGCAAAGTACAAATTGCAGGAAATGAGTGATATGCGTGATGAAGGCAAGCGCAGAGTTTATCCCAAGATGGTGCCCTATCGCACGCTTTCCAGAAAGGAATTCGTCGAACAGATGCAGAGTTATCATCGTGACCTTTCTCAGGGCACTATCGAAGCGGTTCTGACAGATGTGGAAGACGTGTTGGTCCGTATGCTCTCTATGGGTTATAATGTGAATCTCGAAGGCTTGGGCACCTTCTCCTTGTCCCTTGGTTTTGAGGATGACAAGCCTACGGAGATGCAGACAGATGACGACATGATGAAATATCGCAAGGTAGGGGTGAAGAACGTCAACTTTAATTCATCTCCTGAGTTTGTGAAGGCTGTAAAGATGGAGACCGACTGTGATTTGGAACGAGAGATGAGTGGTGTGAAGGTTATCCGCAAGCAACTCTATTCCAAGGAAGAGCGCATTGCCCGTGCCCTGGAGGTGATAGAGAAGAACGGAGTCCTCACCTTAGGCGATTATGCTTCCATCAACAACCTGAGCCGTACTTCCGCCTCTATGGAACTGAAGGAACTGACAAATGACAAGACTTCGCCGATAGATTCATTAGGCCGTGGCAGCCATAAGGTTTGGGTGAAGAGGAAAGAATAAATTAAAATGAGTTTTTATACTATTTTATTGGGATTTGCAAGAAACTTTCCGATTTTCTTGCAAATCCCAATTCTTTTTATTACTTTTGCGGTTGTCTTGCTGTGGATGGTTGGCGATGAGTCGCTGGCTAGGTAAAAGTCCATGGCTTGGCCTATCATAATTAAGAAAGACGTGTACTACGTTTTCTTCTGACCTATTGAAACCTAGGAAATTTCAAAAAAGGCATTCAGATGAAGACAGCGGTAGGCGCCTTCGCTTTATGTGTGTATGTACACAGGCATAGGTGTGCCCTTTCCATTCGTTTGGATAGGGTACATCCTGTGCTATTATATATGCAAGTTTGGCGTAGGTTACTGTTGCTTCTTACTCTTGTTGCCAAAGGTTTTCCTAGGACCTCAATAGGCAAGGGTAATGCGAGTGATAGATTCCCTACGCCATTTCTGTTTTGGTAGCAACCATACAAACTAACAAGAATGTTTCTGCTTGGGGGAATGGCGGAAGTGCCAATAGCCTAAGGAGATACAGACAGATGAGCACTAAGTTTTTCAATAATACTCCTGATAATTCCCTGTTCGAGAAGTTCAAGGGAATAGCCCACAATATGCTTGATTTTCATACCTTTCAGGCAGTAGTAGGATATTTCCGAAGTTCGGGCTATTTCAAACTTCGTGAGGAATTTGAACAGGTCAAAAAGATACAGATATTGGTAGGTATCAATATTGACAACATATTCCGTAAGCAATCCAAACTCTTTTTCGGACAGATTGATGAACAAGCCGTCGTCGATGCCTATTCTCACGATTTCGTTGAAGAAGTGAAGAATGCAGGCTATGATGAGCAGACGGAGAGAGGCATCCTCCAGTTTTGCCAGGACATCATCGACAAAAAACTGGAGATGCGTATCCATCGAAGCAAAAACCTCCATGCCAAATTCTATCTTCTTCTCCCAGAAAACCATAATCCCAATTCTGATGGCTGGGTTATCATGGGTTCCTCCAATCTATCCGATTCAGGAATGGGAACCGTGCCCAGCAACCGGTATGAGTTGAACGTGGCGATGAAGGATTATGATGATGTGGAATATTGCAAGCAGGAATTTGAGCAGCTTTGGGAGCAGGCCGTTCCTCTGAATCTGCAAGACATCGAACAGATGAAGGCGAAGACTCATCTTGCCCAGTTGCCTACACCATACGAACTCTATATGAAGGTGCTGATAGATACCTTCGGTTCGCAGGTGGAGGATGACTTTACGATGGAAATGCCTGAGGGTGTGAAGGATATCCGTTATCAGCACGATGCCGTGATTCAGGGTTATCAGATGCTGATGCAGCACAATGGTTTCTTCCTTGCCGATGTGGTGGGTTTGGGTAAAACCATTGTTGCCACGATGATTGCCAAGCGATTTGTTGAAGCAAATGGAAGATACACCAATATCCTGGTGGTTTATCCGCCAGCCTTGGAAAAGAACTGGACTGATACTTTCAAGCTTTTCGGCATCAAGCGCTACGCCCAGTTTGTGAGCAATGGCAGTCTGAATAAAATCATAGAGGGCGAAGGCAACTTCCGTGAAAAGGGAGAGTATGACCTGGTGATTGTTGATGAGGCGCATAACTTCCGTGGAGCCACTGCTGGCAGATACGATGATTTGCAGTTAATCTGCAAGACTCCTCGCATGAACGAAGGTTTGGTAAAAGGCCATCACAAGAAGGTGATGCTGCTTTCGGCTACTCCGCTCAATAATCGTCCAACCGATCTTCTGAATCTCTTGCTTCTCTTCCAGAATGCCCGCTATTCCACCATCGAAGGCATCCAGAATCTGCCTGTAACCTTCTCTCCATGGATAGAAGAATATGATAAGCTGATGCGTGAGCGTAAGTTAGACAAGTATAACGAAAGAAATGCAGAATTTGCCAAGCGTACCGATGACCTCTACGAGAAGATAAGAACGCAAGTGATTGATAAGGTGACGGTTAGACGAACCCGAAACAATATCAAGAATGTGCCTGCCTACAAGAAAGACTTGGATGATCAGCACATCGTATTCCCGGATATTCTGCCTCCTAACGAATTGGTATATGAATTAAATGGTGGTTTGAACGATCTCTTCTATAGTACGATGGCGATTCTTACCGATACGCCTCATCCCGAAGATAATCCCACAGGCAAGGGCTTGCACTATGCCCGCTATCGTGCCGTGGAGTTCTTGCAGGGCGAGGCGCGCAAGAAGTATCCTACTGCCCTTCATATTTCCACCATGCTGACAGGTATCTATCGTGTTCACATGGTCAAGCGATTAGAGAGCAGTTTCTATGCCTTCCGCCGTTCGCTCCACACCTTCCTCCGCATTACCGAGGATATGATCAGGATGTTTGACCAGAACAAGGTGATTATCGCTCCCGATATCAACGTGAAGGATAAGCAAGCCAAGGGCTGGGAACTGGACCGCATCATAGAATATGCCGTAGAAAAAGGCTTGAAAGAGGAAGATACAGTCTTTAAAGACGAGGATTTCAGCGAGCGGTTCCTTGAGATGCTGAAAGAAGATGCTAAGAATTTGAAGGAGCTTTACAGAAAATGGGATGAGGTAAGCGAAGACCCAAAGCTGGAACTGTTTATCGATAAACTGGAGCATGAATTCTTTGATAAGGAGATTAATCCTACAGGCAAACTGGTTATCTTCTCTGAGAGCGTAGATACCGTGAATTATCTGACGGAGCAGCTGCAGAATCGTCTGCATCGTCACGACATTCTGGATGTCTGTGCCAGCAATCGTACCAACAGGCAGGATATTCTCCGCAAGTGCTTTGATGCCAACTATGCCGAGCAATCGGATGAATTCAACATCGTGATTACCTCTGATGTGCTTGCCGAAGGTGTCAATCTGCATCTTGCCAATGTCATCATCAACTACGATTCGCCATGGAATGCTACCCGATTGATGCAGCGCATCGGTCGTGTCAATCGTATCGGTTCGGTGGCAGACAAGATATACAACTACATGTTCTATCCGTCGATGCAGGGCAATCAGGAGATTCATCTCTATAGTAACGCCCTCATCAAGTTGCAGGGCTTCCATTCAGCCTTTGGCGAGGATGCGCAGATTTACTCTAGAGAGGAAATTGTGAAAGAGTTCCAGATGTTCAATCCTGATATTCAGGATGCTGTGGATAGAAACCTGAAGTTCCTGGAAGAAGCCCGTGAGCTTTATCGCACCCATCGCAAGCTCTACAACAGCATCAAGGCTTTGCCGATGAAGAGCCGAACGGTGAGGAAAATCGGAAAACATTCTCATTCCACCATCGTCTATCTTTCTTCGCCTCAGAAGGTGGAGTATTATTGGGTTAAGGCTGACGGAAAGGCTTTGTCTATCCCATTCTTGGATGCGATGGACATCATGAAGGCTGAGATGGAGGAGAAGCCGGGTGACTTTACGAAGGTAATGGATTTCCATTACGACCAGGTGAAGTTAGCATTGGAATCCTACCGGAAGGTGGTGAGAAAAGTGGTGGATGCCGAAAGCATGGAGAACAGGAAGAAAGATAAATCGACCAATGCCGTGCTGAGTATTCTCCGTACGATGAACCGAGCCTTGAATGCTGTGGATGCGGAGAAGACTGTGGCGCAAATCAAAAAGCTGGAGCAGATAGTGGAACTGGGTGTCTTCACCGGACTTAATTCAAGCATCAACAGTTTCAATCGCCAGGTAAAGAAGCAGAAACCATCCGGCGAAGAACTCATAACGCAAATCATAGACAAGATAGATGAACTCTTTGATCGCTACAATATTCCGCTGGATACCGACGAGGAAAGAAACGAGGAAATCTTGGAACCGCAGATTGTGGTATCTGAGTCATTCATCTAAGTCTCTTTATATAATTAAGGTGTAAGGACAGAAAAACAAAGATAGTTATGGTAACATATAATAAAGAAACATTTAAGCGACTCTTTCAATCGAAGTTCAATCTTTCAAAGTGGCAGATGTTGCTGCAGGATTACTTTCATGCCGACAAGGTGCGTGTGAGTCCTGAGGTTTTGGACGAGGATGCCGAAGACCGCAAGGGATATTTCCTGGGCAGCATGACAACGCAAGATAATTATGAGTTAGGATTCTTCTATTATGAAATGGAGGATGGTTCGGTGCTGCGCCGCAAGGTGGGGCTTCGTAACCTGATTCGTCCTTATCTGGGCTTTGGATTTGATGCAGCCTTGGCGGTATTTAATGATGGAACCAACTGGCGCCTGTCTTTGATTTGCGACTTGAAGGAAGATGCTACCAGCACCAAGCGATTCACCTATGTGTTTGGTGATGAGAAGGCTTTTTATAAGACTCCTATACTTCGTTTTGAAAGCTTACGGACAAAAGCCAATGAGTTTTTGGAAATCAAGAAAGCCTTCTCTGTTGAGGCTCTTTCTGATGATTTCTTTGCAGCTTACCGCAAGCAGTATGCTGAGTTTGTAAAATTCCTCACAGGTAAGGAATATGTGAAGAAGGGAAACAAATGGGTGGAGCAGGAAACTGGAGAACCAGATGTTCAATACTTTACATCCTTTAAGGAAGATGATAAGTTAGTGCGCGATTATATCAAGAAAATGATGGGTCGCATCGTGTTCCTTTATTTCCTGCAGAGTAAGGGATGGCTTGCAGGCAATCTACATTATATGCACGATTTGTTCTATGATGCCTCTGATGAAGTAAAGGGAGATTTCCTGGACAAGGTTCTTGAACCGATGTTCTTTGGCTTGCTCAATACCAAGCCAGAGGACCGGAGTAGTGCGCCTTTGGTTAACGGAGTGGGAGTGAAGTATATTCCGAATGCCGATAAGATTCCTTATCTTAATGGTGGTCTCTTCCAGCAGGAGAAGATAGATGAAGTAGAATCAGTTTTCCCTGCCGGAATGTTCCAGTCGCTTTTCGATTTCTTTGATAGTTACAACTTTACGATTGATGAGAACGATCCGAATGATGCCGAAGTGGGTGTTGACCCTGAGATGCTTGGTAAGATTTTCGAGAATCTTTTGGAGGATAACAAGGACAAGGGAGCCTTCTATACCCCAAAGGAAATCGTTCGTTACATGTGTCAGGAGTCGTTGACGGCGTATCTGCAAGCTGGCATAGATGATGCAGAGGTTAAGGAACATATTGCTAACTTTGTGAAAACGAATGATGTGGAGGAGCTGGGTGGAGCTTCTTCTGAACTTGCCATGTCTATCGACCAGAAGTTGATAGACGTGAAGATTTGTGACCCTGCCATCGGTTCGGGAGCCTTCCCTATGGGTTTACTCCGTGAACTTTATGCGTGCCGCAAGTCTATCGAAATCTTCGAGGAGAACAATGCTGCCGACATCAAGCGCCACATCATTCAGAACAACATTTATGGTGTTGATATTGAGAAGGGAGCCGTAGATATCGCCCGTCTCCGTTTCTGGCTTGCTCTTATCATCGATGAAAAGGACCCGATGCCATTGCCTAATCTCGACTTTAAGATTATGCAGGGCAACTCGTTGCTGGAGAGTTATAAAGGGGTGGATTTGGATGTTACTTCCAAGAAGTTGAAGACCGGCAAGGATACCAAGAAAACTCGTGGTGTTCTCTCGTTGGGTTTTGAGGAAACTGATGTTCAGAAGACCATTCAGGATTTGGTAAAATCATATTTTAGTATCACCGACCATACCTTGCGTGCTCAGCGTCGCCAGCAGATAGATAAGTATGTGAAGGATTACATCAAGGTTTGTGCCGAGGGAAATCATGAGGTGCAGGATGCCGTAGATAAATTGGAGATTCCAAATGACAAGTTCTTCCTTTGGCATACATATTTTGCGGATGTATTCGAGAAGGGTGGATTTGATATTGTGATTGGTAATCCGCCGTATGTTAATGTGGAAGGTATTTCTGTGGAAGATAAGAAAATATATAAGGATACTTTTACTTGTTTTGAAAAGCGTGCAGATTTGTTTTCGCTATTTTTGGAAATGGCATTGACCAAATTAGCGTCAGCTAGTGCTGTTGTTACCTATATCATTCCTTCTATCATCCATTCCAATTTGTCGTATAAAAAATTGCGCAATCTTTTCTTAGATAATAAATGGTTATCGGAAGTATGTTATACTGGTGGTAAAGTTTTCCATGCCCCTACAGTTGATACAACTATTTTACGTTTCTGTAAAAGTGGAAACAAAAAAATCATATTGAAGAATGCTGTGGATTTTGAAAATCAGCAAGTTAGCTCTGTTCCAAGTGATTATTTCTCTTTGTTCCAGAATCTTATTAGTATTAGTGATCAAAAGACTAATGATTTAATGGGTAAACTATTTAATCATGACTTCCCTCGACTTGATGAGAATTTCTCTGTATTTCAAGGCATTGTAACAGGTAATAATCCTGCATTTATTTTTGCTTCAGAAGCAGAGGCGTTGTCGAATGGGATAGATAAAGAGTTGCTTCATCCTCTTTGTCATGGAAGAGACATAGAACGATATGCTGTTAGAAGTAGAGAACGTAGAATCTTATATCTAAATAATTCTGTAAATATAGAGACTTACCCAAATACAGAAACTTGGCTTGCTGCTTTTAAGGACGCATTGTCAAAACGGAGAGAAGCGAAGAATGGTGCGATTCAATGGTATTCTTTACAATGGCCTCGAGTGAAAAGAGAATTGGATTTGAAAGAGAAAATCTTAGTCCAAAATACAAGAAATGAGGCATTGAAAACAAGAATTTGTGCTGTATTGGATGATAAGTCTGTATATGGAAGTCAAGGTGTAAACTTCATAATTCTAAATGATGTTCATGTTTCTCTACGTTACCTGTTGGGAATATTGGATTCTACGTTAATCAATTATTTGTTTGCCACAAAGTTCTTGAATTTAGCAATAAAGGCTGAATATCTGAAACAATTGAGAATACCAATTCCAAGTGCGGCGATTCTGAAACAATTGGAATCATTGGTTTCTAAAGTGTTGGAGTTGAAAAAAGTAAACATAGAAGCCGACACCACTTCCTTAGAATATCAAATCGACTTCTGCGTCTATCACCTCTATGGCTTGACCTATGATGAAGTGTTGATTGTTGACCCAGAGACTCCAATCTCTCGTGAGGAGTATCAGTCATATAATATAGAACAATAAAAGAAAAATGAGATATGAGTAAAATAGCAGATTTTTATCAGCTTAGAGATCAGTATAGAGAAATGTTTAGCGACGATGCTGACGAAGAACTCAGGAAGGTAAAGGAGAAGACTTTTTTGCGAGATGAACTGGCAACTGTCATCAGAGATTCTGTGGCTCAAGTTCTCTCGGAAGTGCGTAGTCCTATCAGAGTAACAATCGATTATGAACCTAAAGGTGATATTGCCGTGAAGGTGTCCCTAAAAGATACTGATGATACATCTGAGGTTATAGAAACGTCGTCTTTTGTAGGTGAGCAACCAGCTGGTCAATCGGCAAGTAAATCCTTTAGTCAGCGCTCCGAAAGTGTTGGCTTTACTGTAAAGTTTCCGGATGGTACGGTGGTTCAGCGTAAGAATGCCAAGGAGACTATGATAGCTACATTAAAAGTGATAGGCCTGCATAAAGCAGCCGCTTTCCGTGGTAGATTGTTCAAAGGTTTCCCATTGGTGGGGCGTAATCGTAGAACTGATGTAGATTTCAGATGTCAGGAATTGGTAGATGGTTGGTATATTTACATCAACATGTCGAATGATACTAAAATCGAAATGCTTCGTCAGATATCTGATGAGATGAGGTTAGGTTTGGTTATCAAGGATGAAACAGGTAGTGATGTTACGTTTCCTGCCGAAAGTTCATCACGTTCAGGTAATAAGCAACCAGCCAAAAGAACCTTGTATAAGCTGAATGGTGATGGTCCGTATAGTAAGCGAGAACTGGTTCTGTTGGCTGTTACACAATATGTGATGGAGCATACCGATTTGAACTATGATCAGCTGGAGCGGGTTTTCCCAAAGAACTTGCAGGGGAGTTATGGGGCTATTCGTCCAATGAGTTGGATAGAAGAAAAGGCAAGTGTCGGTTTTGATCACAACAACCGTTATTATACTGATTCAAAAGACATCCTGACTTCAGCCGATGGTATCAAGTTTGCCGTCTGCAAAGAGTGGGGTGATAATTTTATTAATTTCTCACATCAAGTAGAAAGTCTTGGATGGGAAATAAGTGAAGGATAAAAAGAATTTCGGGATGCTTTCGTTATGGAGGCATCCCGAAGTGTTATATGAAGCTTTTGCTCTTACATGGCGCATTGCTGACTGTTAGTGTACCCAGGGTGCTGCCCTGGGCTAGGAGCTTTTGGGCTTTCAGCCCGTTCTTGAACCACCTGCAAAAAAACTGAAAGAATTTTTATCCTCGAAGTGCATTATAGGTTAAATTCCATTCTTTGTCAAGAACAGCGATTTCAGCTTGTAGTTTTTCTCTATTAGCTTTGCGCTGTTCAGGAGTTAAATTCTCTACACGCTTCATTTCTTCAACAAAGCGTTCTGCGTCTTTGCCATATAATATTGGCGTTTCTCTTATTGGTCTTGACATAATTTTATCCTCCTATAAATTATATTGTTATTTATGTCGCAGCAAAAATAGTGCAAGGAATACGGGAGAAAAGTTACGGAAAAAGCTTATTCAGTTTATTCTTGCAGTTCTTTCTGAAATCTTCTATACTGATAGAACGCTTCCAATTTCCTATCCACGGGTATTGTGCCGTTAGTTCTTTTTCAAATTCTTCAGCATCAATATATAGCCCATTCTCGTATTCCGCCTCAATAGCTTCAATCCTAGTCACGGCTTCTTCTTCATTGGCCGGATGCCAGCCAACTGGAATCGGCTGCTCTTCT
>ERZ1031885.468-NODE-468-length-16872-cov-5.659987_pt1 | contig 16872 bp, 13 predicted proteins | sample MGYA00518168_ERZ1031885 | MGnify/ENA primary metagenome ERZ1031885 (study PRJEB33719, sample SAMN04261269) | wastewater metagenome | biome: rural village; feature: human; material: feces | host: Homo sapiens | place: El Salvador | collected 2014-01-14 ...
CTACCTTCTGCTGGCGGGGGCTGCCATCGTACTCGGGCTGCAGCTGAACCGCTGGATCGTCAAGAAGATCGGTGGCACGACAGGCGATACATATGGATTTGTCACCGAGCTCACAGAAGCCTTTCTGGCTCTGCTTTTCGTCATTCTCACAAGGGGGCAGGTATGGCATATGTAGTTAGCTCGCCAGGTTCCTGCGGCGAATTCATACAGGGCTATGCAGAGGGGGCTTCCTTCATGGTGACCTGTCCCATCAACCGCTATGCGATGGCTCTGGTGGATGAAAAGGCAGAGGATGCACTTCCTGATAAAGCAGAGGAAGCGCTGAGAAAGACGCTGGCTTACCTTGGCGAGACGGATCGGCCGTCCGTGCGCCTTATCTCCTCGATACCGAAAGGAAAGGGACTTGCTTCGAGTACGGCGGATATCAGTGCCGTTGCAGAGGCCGTTGCACTTTCCTTTGGGCGGAAGCTGTCGATGGAGGAGATCGCTCACATTGCGCTCTCTATAGAGCCAAGCGATGCGACCTTCTTCGAGGGGATCGTGCAATTTGACTACAGGGAAGGGAAAGCGATTCGTTCTCTCGGGCTCTCACCGGCGATGGATATTCTCATCTATGACTGCGGGGGAGAGATCGACACAATGTCTTTCAATTCGCGGGAAGATCTTATCGCTCTGCAGAAAAGCAATGAAAAGGATATCGCACATGCTCTTCGTCTCTTCGAAAAAGGCATCGCTGAAAAATCCATCGACCTCATAGGCGAGGCTGCCTCGATCTCTGCTTTCTGCAACCAGAAGATCCTGTATAAAAAGCAGCTTGCCGATTTTCATCGGATCGGCCTTTCTCTTGGCGGGAAAGGGGTCATCTGTGCGCACAGCGGGACGGTCCTGGGACTTATTCTGCCGTCGGGCATGGAGGCCTTGCCTCTTCGGGAAAAGCTGGAGGACACTGTCGAAGGCATTACCTTCCTTGATCTTGTGAGCCTCACCAATCGTGGTATGCAGGTAGAAAAAATCTAATTGATACATTATAATGAAAGCACGGACTCGATAGAGTTCGTGCTTTTGTGTATTTAAGTAAACGCAGATGAGATCGGGTAACGATGCAATCCGTGCTTTTTAAGAAAAATCCATTGATAAAGGACTCTCACTATGTCTATCAAATCATCCCGCCATGGGGGCGATGTCTTTGGACTCTCCGAAGAGGAGCAGGACAAAGTCTTCGATTTCAGTATCAATATCAATCCGCTCGGTCTGTCTCCCAAGGGAAGAGCCGCACTGCTTGCGCACTGGGAAAAAGAGACTCTCCGCTATCCGGATGTGGAGTGCCGTGCGCTGAAGAAAAGCCTTTCCATCCGTTATGGGATCCCGGAAGAGTCGATGGCACTCGGAAATGGTGCGACCGAGCTCATGTACAAACTCCTCGAGCTTCTTCATCCAAAGAAAGTGATCGTTCCGGCACCATCCTTTTCGGAGTACCGCCTTTCTGCTGAGGCGGCAGGCTGCCCGGTAGACAGCTTTCTTCTCAAGGCGGATCAGGGATTTGCACTTCCTTTAGAGGAGATCGAGAAGAAACTCCTCCCGCATTCTTTGATCTATCTCGGTCATCCCAATAATCCTGACGGACAGATGCTTTCTCCATCGGACTTCGAGGCTGTTCTCCGTTTGGCAAAGAAAAAAGAGAGCTTCCTCATCATTGATGAATCCTTCATTGATTTTGTGAGGGATGATGTATCCTATCGGCACGTTCTTGTGAATGAAACCTGCGGAGCGGTCGTGATGTCTCTCACAAAATTCTATGCAGTGCCGGGACTTCGCATAGGTGCTGCTTATCTTCACCCCGCGCTGGCGGAGAGATTGCAGGATACGCTGATTCCGTGGAATGTGAATGGCCTTGCGCAATCCTACATGACAGCAGCAGCGCAAGACATAGATTATATCAGGAATAGCAGGGTGTACTGTCAAGCGGAAAGAGAAAAACTTTCGGCTGCACTTGATGCTCTTGATTTTGTCAAGGTGCTGCCCGGCTCTGTGAATTTCATTCTCTGCCGGCTCATAGGAAGATATCAGACGGCGGAGGAGCTGCAGGAGGTACTGATGCCGTATCATATATTGATTCGGCAGTGTGGAAATTATGAAGGACTCGATGAGACTTACTTCCGTGTCGCGGTGCGGACAGAAGAAGAAAATCGGATTCTCATAGAGGCACTGCGCGCCGTGGGAAAAGATTGATCTGGGGGACAGACGTTCTCAGAGATCAGACAAGGAGATTACAGCTATGATTACACTATATCTTATCCGCCATGGAGAGACAGAATGGAATAAATCAGGGCGTTATCAGGGTTCGACGGACGTTGCGCTCTCCGATATGGGGATGGCGCAGGCGGAGAAAGTAGCGTCCTATTTCAAGGATATCCCTCTTGACGGCGTGATCACGAGCCCCTTGCAGCGGGCACGTATTACGGCGGAAGGCATCGCCAAGTTACATAGCATGGAGCTTGAAATTGTGCCTGCGCTGCAGGAGCTCTGTTTCGGTGACTGGGAGGGGAAGACCTTCAGCGAGATTGATCAGCTCTGGCCGGGCATGATCAGTGAGATGTATCATCATCCTGACCAGCTTCGACTCCCTCACGGAGAGTCTTTCTTCGACTGCCAGGTACGTACAATGACATTTATGAAGGAGCTTCTATCCCGTGGGGATCATAAAAGCTATGCCATCGTCAGTCATGGCGCAGCCCTTCGCACGATCATCTGTGCGATGATCGACATTCCGCTCTCGCGTTCATGGAATATGGGTCTATCCAATGCCAGCATCACGGAGATCCGCCATTTTGTTGGGGAAAACAACATGAAGGATATGAATATGCTTTTTTCTTTGAATCAGATCGCGCATCTGGCAGATACTGCGACATCGCATCTGCCTAAATAAAAGCCTTTTGAAAGCTTTGCTTTTTTGATGCATTGATTTTTACGTCTTAATCAGTTCTTGATTTTTTCAAGTTGAAAATTCATACTATACCATTTAAAATAAAGCTGTAATTTAACGATGGAAGCGATCATGGTGGCCGCCTGTGAAGGATATGTTAGATTTCTTTTCCACGATGATACTTCTGTGGAAAAGGAGCAATCGATATGAAAAAAATGTGGGCACTTCTTATTTCTGCATGTATTCTGGCAGGTGGGGTCGCTGGGTGTGGGACTCAGGCCGAGCCGCAGGGAACGGTGACGCAGAAGGTCGCTGAAACACCTGCAAAACAGGATTTCAAAGCAGTCACCACTGTGAAAAGCGGACAGAAGAATGTCTATGCTGTCGTGAAAGCCATGAATGGCAACTATTGGAAAAAAGTGATCGCCGGCATGAAAAAAGCAGGGGAAGAGAATGGGGTCAATGTCTATGTAGGCGGCGTGAATAAGGATGGCAATTGGGAGCTGCAGCGCGCTATGCTGATCGACGCGCAGGCGAAGAAGGCAGACTCCATCATTCTCGGCGCGGCTGACAGCATGCGTCTGACCGAGACTACGAAGAATCTTCGTGCGGATAAGCTGCCGGTCGTCCTTGTTGATACGATGATGAATACGGAAGACTATGATGCGTCCTACATGACAAATAATCTGGCAGCTGGTGCAGAAGTGGCGAAGAAGATGGTGGAGCTGCTGAAGGAAAGCGGCGTATCGGAAAACGAGGAAATCACCGTCGTCATGCATGTTAGCAACCTGGCAAGCCGTACGATCTCGGAACGTTTGGATTCTACCATTGCTAACTGGTACAATTTGGCACCGAAGAAATGGAAGATTTCCAAAGCATATCTGATCAATTACGGAGATGAGCAGACGGCGGGTGAATTGGTGGAAAAGACCCTTCAGGATAAGAGCGTGAAGGGGATCATTGCCTGCAACAACAGCTCTACGAAGGCGACCATTGCTGCAGTCATGAAGGAAGGTCGCAAGGATCTATCTGTCATGGGCTTTGACCTTTCAGAACCGGCTGTGGCAGCCTTAAAAGATGGCAGCTATCACTTTGCTACCATCGCACAGAATCCGGAGAAGATGGGGTACGAAGCAGTGAAGGCGGCTGCTGCACTTGCTGATGGGAAGGCGGTCTCTGAAAGAGATGTAAATACCGGGATCACGATCATGGATGCAAAGAATTTTAAGGGCTGATGATGGCAGTGGTTCACTCAGCAAGTGATCAATAAGGAGATACAGCATTTCTCAGTTTAGAAATTTCATGATGACAGTATAACGAAGCGAGGCAACCATTTTCGAATGGCCGCCTCGCTTTTATTTAAGCAAGTTAAAATTTCGATTATAATTATCGTCAAAACGATTTAAAATATGCAGATGTGTAGTATAATGAATGAGTAAACCATAGTTTTCTATGAAGAGAGTCATTTGATTTCTTAGGGGAGCTAAAAGTTTCCGTACGTATTTTTTAGAACAGACCATGAGAAAGGCGAGCTATGGAACCCAAAATTCTATATATGACGAACCATGACAGGCGGTATGCCTCCATGAAGAAAGCCTGTGAGGCGCTTCAGGAGAAGAGGCTGATCTCTGACCTGTCTATTTCTGTGCGCGTGGAACGCACGAGTGACTGGAGCAGGAACTGGGAGCGTAAAGTTTCAGGTGCCTCTCTGGTCATGATCCACTTGATGAAGAATGCACTGAAGTCTTCCTTTTGGAAAGACTGTAAAAATTTTCTGGATCAGAATCACATCGCTTACTTTGTTGATGCCATTGATGGGGATATGGCAGAGCACAGTGCTTCTATAGATGGCGATGTGCTTGAGACATTCCGCAAGTACTGCTTGTATGGCGGTCTCAGCAATTTCAAGAATCTGTGGCTGTATGCAAATGGACTCTTTGATGATAAGGCGGAAAAAGCTGCACCGCCGGAGAAGTATAGCTGGGCAGGGATCTATGATCCGGGCGCAGAGAGTCGTTTTCAGAAGACGCTCTCGGATTTCGAGGCAGCGCATCCCTATGGGGATCGGCCGGTGCTGGGGCTGCTTTTTTATCGCGATGAGTGGATCTGGGATGATACCGCGTATGTGAAGGCCTTTCTGGAGGAAGCGGAAAAAGAAGGCTATGCGGTGCTCCCCGTCTTTGCGAATGGGTTCACCGATGAGTCGGCAGGTATGCCCTCTTTATCGGAGGTGCTGGAAACTTATTTCATGAAGGACGGACAGCCTGTCATCGATGCGCTGGTGTCCACGATGAAATTTTCTATGCTTGGCGCAGGAAAGACGAGCCTTCCCGTCTTGAAAAAGCTTGGCGTGCCTATCCTTTCTGCCTACACACTTCTCACATCGGAGGCCGACTGGCGCAAGAATCCGGAGGGCATGAATGCGGTGGAAACATCTATCGCGGTCGCGCTTCCTGAATTGGATGGCGCGATTACCGGTCTGCCGATCGCAGGTCGAAAAAAAGATGTCGATGGCAGTGTCTCCTATGTGCCGATTCCTGAGCGCGTGACGCAGATGGTCAAAAAGGCAGGGAAATGGGCGAGCCTTCATCAGATGAAGAATGAAAATAAAAAAATTGCTATCATTTTTCATAATTATCCGGCGAAGAATTCGAATATCGGGAGTGCTTCCGGTCTGGATACGATGGAGAGTACCATCCGTCTCATGAAGGAAATGAAGAGAGCGGGCTATCAGATGGATTTCATTCCGGAAACATCGGATGATTTCATCCGGCTCATGACATCTCATGCGACGAATGACATTTCCATGATGACCGAAGAGCAGGCGGAGTCCTGCCAGAAGCTTTCCTGCCGCGAATATCTGGATTTCTTCCGTCGTCTGGGAAAAGAAGCGAAGGCATCCATGGTGGATACCTGGGGAGAGGCACCGGGCGATGTCATGATTTCGGAAAAAGGCGATATTCTCGTCCCGGGTACGATGGATGGACATCTTTTCCTTACAGTACAGCCATCGCGTCAGTATGGGATGGATCCTTCGAAGGCGTATCACGACCCGAAGATCCCGCCGACGCATCAGTATCTCGCTTTCTACTACTGGCTGCGTCACGTGTGGAAAGCGGATGCTGTCATTCATATGGGGACGCATGGAAATCTTGAGTGGCTTCCGGGGAAAGGTGTCGGACTTGATGAAGAAAGCTATCCGGACATTGCGCTCGGGGATATCCCGAATATCTATCCATACCATATGACGATCACTGGCGAAGGCATGATCGCCAAGCGGCGTGCTTCTGCCTGCCTTGTGAGTTACATGCCGGCGCCGGTCGCCGATGCAGGTGCCTATGATGAAATCGCCGAGCTTGAGAAAACGATCGATGAGTATGCTGCTCTCAAGGGAAATGGGAGCGACGTTTCTGCCATGGAGGAGCCTATTCGCAAACTGGCAGTGAAAGCCAAACTGGATGAAGAGATTCCCTATCATGAAAAAAAGCCATTTGCGGACTATGTCGCTTCGCTTCATGACTATATAGAAGAGCTGAAAGACAGCGAAGTCCACGTGGGACTGCATATCCTGGGGCAGCCGCTGACCGGCACTCTTCTTGTAGACGGCATTCTCCAGATGCTGCGTCTCTCGAATGGAGATATGCCTTCTATTTATGATTTGTTTGCAGAAAAATACGGCGTTACATTAGATGATATCCAGCAGCATGCGGGAGACATGGTGGAAGCGCAAGGCATCACCGGCGGTCAGCTGATGGATAAAATCCGAAAGGAAGCGAAGACGGTCATCGAAACGCTGGCTTCCGGCAGCTTTACGGCAGAAGCAATCACTTCTGCTATGGCGCTTCAGGAGGCTCATGGCAGTGATGCATGGAGGGATACGCTGAAGAAACTCCTCCTGTTTGTGAAAGAGGAGATGGTACCGCGTATTCAGGGAGCGAAGGAGGAGCTCACGCATACGATGGATGCACTGGCAGGCCGCTATGTGGAGCCGGGGCCTTCCGGTTCACCGAATGCCGGCGGCGTTTCGCTCCTTCCATCGGGGCGCAATTTCTATGGTACTGATCCCCGTACCATGCCATCTCCGACAGGATGGCAGCTCGGGGTGAAGCTGGGCGATCGCATGATAGAAAAATTCATCGCTGACCAAGGCAAATATCCTGAAAATATCGGTATGGTACTGTGGTCCGGACCGAATATGCGCTCCTCGGGGCAGGATATCGCTGAATTCCTCTACCTTCTGGGCGTCCGTCCCGTTTGGCAGAAGGGAAGCCTTCGTGTGACAGGGCTTGAGGTGATCCCCCTTACCGAACTCAAACGGCCGCGCATCGATGTGACGGGACGTATCTCCGGACTTTTCCGCGATACACTTCCGCAGCTTGCTGAACTGATGGATAAGGCGGTACTTCTCGCAGCCTCACTGGATGAATCTGAAGAGGATAATTTTATCCGCAAGCATGTGAGAGAAGATGCCAGATCCATGGAGGATGCCGGAGTCGATGGAGATGAGGCATGGAGAAATGCCGCTTTCCGCATTTTCGGAGATGCGCCCGGGACCTATGGTGCAGGTGTCAATACTGTGCTTGATGCGAAGAACTGGCAGACGGAAGAGGATCTGGCAAATGTTTATGTCCGCTGGGGCGGGCATGTCTTTGGCGGCGGAAAACGCGGCGTATTCCATCCGGAGCTGTTTAAGAAGCGCCTGGCTTCTCTCGATCTTACGGTCAAGAATGAGGAAAACCATGAGAGCAATATCCTCTCATCTGATGATTACAATGCGTTCCATGGCGGGATGATCGCGGCAGTCAAGAGCCTTGGCGGGAAAGCACCTGTTTCCTACGTGGGGGACAGTACGAATCGTTCTTCCGTCGGCGTAAAGACGGTACAGGAAGAAATGAAGCGCGTCTTCCGTGCAGAATCTATGAATCCGAAGTATATCGAAGGGCTCATGAAACACGGCTACAAAGGTGCGACAGATCTTGCAAATCGTCTCTCGATTTCCTTCCAGTGGGATGCGACGAGCGGTGTCATGGACGACTGGATGTATGAACAGTATGCCCAGAAATATGCTTTGGATCCGGCGATGCAAAAATGGATGAAGAAGGTCAATCCATGGGCGCTCCAGAGCATGGCAGAGACTCTTCTTGAGGCGAACCAGCGTGACATGTGGCATGCGAGCGATGAGATGAAAGAGGAGCTGCAGGAGCTTTACCTTTCTGTCGAAGGGGAACTCGAAGATGATGACGACTGACCTTTCGCCGATCCGTATGCTGGTCCTCACGCTGACCGGCCGCTGCAACTTTGCCTGCCGGTATTGTTATGCAGCAGACGCGGATCAGGTGGATATGAAGGAGGAGACGGCCATTGCGGCATTGCACCTTGCCGGAAGGGGAGGAAATCGCTTTCTCCTGCAGTTTTCCGGCGGGGAGCCGCTGCTTCGATTTCCGCTCATACGGAAACTGGTAGAAATCGCCGAGAGGAATCACTATGATGCGCAGATGCAGATACAGACGAATGGTTCACTCCTCACCAAGGATATAGGTACATGGCTCTATCGGCATGGAGTGGGGATCGGTATTTCCTGCGACGGACGCAAGGATCTCATGGACCGCACGCGACGGCGAAAAGATGGCGGCTCGTCCTTTCAGGCTGCGTCGGAAGGCTTTAAGAATCTGGCGTCTGCCGGTATCGGTACGGGCATCACCTGCGTCGTGACAGAGGATATGACGGACGATCTTCCCGGCATTGCGGACATGGCGCATTTCTATGGAAATGTTCACCAGGTCGGCTTTGATATCTTGCGTGAGCAGGGGCGCGGCGCTGCTCTTCATGCGCCTTCCGCAGAGGCGATGACAAAAGCACTCGAAAAGACTGCGGCGCGCATGGATCTTTTGGAACAGATGACGGGACGGCATATCCACTTCACGCAGGAGGATCGGGCTGCTCGTCTCGAAAAAACCAAAGATTACGATTTCCCTCAGTGTTATGCCATGCACGGTGAAGCAGCTTTCGTCGATGTGCATGGAAATATCTATGCCTGCTCCTCGCTGATGGGAAGAGAGCGCTATCTTCTGGGCAATGTCCACGAAGGGCGTGATCCTGAAAGAGTGAAAGCCGCCGCTGCTTTTGTCGAGCAGTCCATGGTGGAGTGCCGCGACTGCTCCTACTTCCCTCTATGCGGCGGTGGCTGCTTCTCCCGCTGGCTTCGCGCAGACGGCCAGGTGAAAAAGTCGGAAGCAGAATGTGCGATGAAACAGTTTTTTATAAAAAGATATGTGAGGAAACGCTGATTCGAGCAAAGCATCCGTGCTTGCTTACAACTGATTACATTTTTTATTTTTCATATCGATAGAACCGATTGATTTCAAGGAGGATATATCAATGAAAAGACAGGGGACATTTCCATTCACAGCCATCATCGGGCAGGATACGATGAAAAGAGCACTTGTGCTGAATGTCGTCAATCCAAAACTGGGCGGAGTACTGATTCAGGGCGAGAAAGGGACGGCAAAGTCGACCGCTGTGCGCGCTCTTGCTGACCTTCTTCCGCCGCGCCGCTGCATCAAGGGATGCCGTTTCCATGATGATCCGGATGACAAGGCAAACTGGTGTGATGAATGCCATGAAAAATACGACCATGCAGAACCGGAAGTAGAGATGTTGCCGATGAAAGTGGTCGAGCTTCCAGTCAGTGCGACGGAAGACCGTGTCGTCGGGACACTGGATATCGAAGCCGCTATCCGTGAAGGCAAGCGTTCCTTCGAAACGGGCATTCTCGCAGATGCGAACCGCAACATTCTCTATGTCGATGAGATCAATCTGCTGGATGACCATGTTGTCGATGTACTTCTTGACTCGGCCGCTATGGGGATCAATACCGTAGAACGTGAAGGAATTTCCTACTCTCATCCGGCACGCTTCTCCCTGGTCGGCACGATGAACCCGGAAGAAGGGGACATCCGTCCGCAGCTCCTTGACCGTTTCGCTCTTTCTGTCAAGGTCGTTGGCGAACAGGATCCGGAAAAGAGAGCAGAAATCATCAAACGCCGTCTGGCTTATGAAGCGGATCCGCAGCCTTTCCTCGATGCATGGAAGGATGAGCAGGAGAAAGAAGTCCGCCGCATCGAGCGTGCGATGAAGCTGCTCCCGCAGGTCACAGTTTCGAATGATATTCTGCTGCTGGCTGCCAAGATTTCTATCACGCTCGGCGTCGATGGCCATCGTGCAGACATCACGCTGATCAAGACGGCAGAAACCGTCGCGGCAGTCGAAGGGCACACCGAGGTCACGAAGGAAGACATTCGTGAGGCTTCCCGTCTGGCACTCCCGCACCGTATGAGACGCCGTCCTTTCGAAGAACAGACTCTGGACTGGTCTGAAGTGGATAAGGTCATCGACAATGAAGCGTAACGGATTTCCTTTCGCTGCCATCTGTGGTGCAGAAAATGCGAAGGAAGCGATCCTCCTCACCCTGATAAACCCGCATGCCGGAGGACTTCTCCTGTCTGGCGAAAAGGGAACAGGGAAATCCACACTCGTCCGAAGCGCCAGAGAGCTTCTGGACGCCCCGTGGGTAGAGGTGCCGATTAGCATCACAGAAGACCGGCTCTTCGGGGCTATCGATGCCGAAGAGGCCATTCGGAGCGGACACAAAAAGCTCCTGCCTGGTCTTATCGATGAAGCCAATGACGGACTGCTCTACATTGATGATGCGAATCTGCTGCGCGACGACCTGCTTTCTGCCATTCTGAATATTCGCGAGGCAGGCGGCTACCGACTTGAGCGTGACGGTCTCTCCGAGCAGAGAGAGTCCCGATTTACGGTACTTTCTGTCCTGAATCCAGAAAGTGGTACGCTCTCTTCCTCTTCGCTCGACCGTTTCGGACTCTTTGCGCAGGTAGAGCCTGCGACAGATGATAAGACCAGGATCGAAATCATTCGACGTGTACTGGATTTCGAAAAAGACGGACTTGCCTTCCGTAAGAAATGGGAGCAGGAAACAGAAGCGCTGAAAGATCAGATCGCAAAAGCCAGAGAGAGACTTAAAGAGGTCGAAGTGTCCCCGGCCATGATCCAGCTGGCTGCCGTCTATACACTGAAGGCGCATGTAGCGGGTCATCGTGCTGATATTTATCTCATCGAAGCTGCCAGAGCCGAAGCGGCATTGGCTGGCAGAAAATATGTCCTTCCGAAAGATCTTGAAAAGGCGGCTGTATTCGTACTGCCTCACCGCATGAGAAAAGCGGAAGAAGAGGAAAGCAGGCGAGAGGATACAGAAAATCCGCCGCCTCAGCCGTCGGATAGCGAGGAATCTCCGAAGCATCAACCACAGGACTCTTCACAAAGTGAACAAGATTTTACAAGATCGGAGCAGCCGCAGCCTGAGCAGACGGATACGGAAGACAGCAAGGGTAATGAGGATCAAAATGATACCAATGCCCAGATGTCGAATCCGAAGGGGGCTTCTCGTGAGCGAGTCGATGCGGCAAATCTCCATGTCAATCTGCCTCCGATGTGGATCGAGCCTGCCAAGGACAGAAAGCCAAAGAAAGGGAGCGGTAAGCGAAGTCTTACCATGACTGACCTTATGCAGGGGCGTTATGTACGTGCGGAAATCCCAAAAGCAAAGACAAGCGACATTGCTTTCGATGCCACGCTGCGTGCGGCGGCCCCGTATCAGAAGGCCCGTCCGTCGAATGGATGTGCTGTCGTCATCAGAAAAGATGACCTTCGCAGCAAAGTGCGTGAAAAACGTACGGGGAATATTTTCCTTTTCGTTGTCGATGCCTCTGGTTCCATGGGTGCTCGGGAACGTATGAAAACTGTCAAAGGTGTCATCTTCAAGATCCTTCTCGATGCGTATCAGAAACGTGATCGCGTCGGCATGATCGCCTTCCGTAAGAAACAGGCTGAGGTCCTTCTCCCTGTCACAAGAAGTGTGGATTTCGCACAGAAGAAACTTGCCTCTATGCCGACCGGCGGTAAGACGCCGCTTGCAAAAGGTCTTCTCAAAGCGGAGGATGTACTCGATATGCTCTATCGACAGGATCCGGCACAGGACCCCGTCGTCATTCTCATCACCGATGGTCGTGCGACCAGCCCGCTCAATGAAGGGACCGATCCCGTGACCGATGCCATGGATGAAGCGAAACGCATAGGACGCCGCCATCTTCCTGTGGCCGTCATCGATACGGAGGCTGGCTTTATCCGTCTCGGTCTTGCGAAAAAGATCGCAAAAGCTATGGGAGCATCCTATTTCCAGGTCGATAAAATGACAGAAGACCAGCTTCTCCATATTTGGCGCTGTATGTAAATGAAGAGAAGACGTGGCATGCGCTATATCCAATGATAGGCGTCTTTTCTTTGATGAAGCATCAAAAAAGGGGCTGTGAAATAATAGCTCCATGAATACCAAAAAGGACTTTCGATTTTTGCGAATCGAAAGTCCTTTTTGTGTTAGAGTTTAAGTGTAATGAAAAAACTAGCTGTGTATTATGATAATCCCAAGCAGGGAATTTTACCAGCATTTTTTTCTGAGTGTCTGGATATCACAGATCCGGTTTTCACGTTTGACAGATGTATGGATGAAATCATAAAAAGGACTGGACAAGTTTTCGAAAACACGCTTTTCGAGATGTATTTCCCCCACGCAAAAAAGACAGGAGGCTTATCCTATCGAATGGTCTGATCCAATGAATCGGGCGCCAGGCTGGGAGGCGTAGAGCTTTCGAGGGCGGCCTGGCCGTAGCCAGGACTTCTACTCACTTAGAGGCGAGCCTGATCTTGTCGTCAATGCGATCCACTTTATTCGGCTTCGGATTTTTATCCTGTCTTTTTATGGTCTTACTGGTCTTACTGGTCTTGCACACCTTCCCCGATTCCTCCCGGGCAGAACCGTCGAAGGGAGAAGCGCTCGAGAGCCGCATGATATCCGCTGTCCTTTCTTCCCTCTGCCTAGGATGAAGGGAATCCGGTCAGTAGATATCTCCGGGAAGCTCTCTCCTGCTTCTATACATAGCATCGAGAAGGCAGGGAAAAAGTGACCCTCTTTTTTAGAAATGCGGATTTGGGAAACACGGATTCCATCGCAGAGACAGATTCTGCAAGAATGTTTATATACTATTTCTACTCCATGGGCGGCAATGCCATCGAATCGTTGGCAAGCCATGTCAATGGCGCAAAATAAGAATTATGGGCGCGATTGTTTATTTTTTAGAAATCAGCGTCTCTCTCACATCCATGATAGCACGGATTTTCCCACCCGCTGCGTGAGTGCGTTCTGCCTGAAGCGCCGTCCTTTCTCCCCTCCGCTGGGGCACTTTCGCTGAAAGCATGGGACCAAATCAAAGAGGATGTATCCTCGATCCCCGGTGACTCCTTTTTGGGTGTATAGAGAGAAAAGGAGGGAGACAACGATCGAATCGATGCGTCCTTAGTCCATGTTTGCGACCAGTGTTTTTAAATAGTTCTTGAAATCTTCTCCGAGGTCTTCCCTGCGAAGAGCGAATTCAACGGTCGCCTTGAGGTAGCCGAGCTTATTTCCGGTGTCATAACGCTTACCGGTGAAATTGTAGGCATAGACATGACCGTCATGTGCCATGACGCGGAGGGCGTCGGTGAGCTGGATCTCTCCGCCCTTCCCGGGCTTCGTCTGTTCCAGAATTCCAAAAATATCCGGCGTGATGACATAACGGCCGAGCGCTGCGAACTGGCTCGGTGCTTCCTCTATAGACGGTTTCTCGATCATATCCTTAACGTGAACCAGATTCGGATCTTCTGTTGGGACGCCGTTCACGATGCCATAAGAGGAGACCGCGCTTTTGGGGACGATCTGGCAGCCGATGATGGTGGCACCTGTCTTTTGGTACTGGTCCATAAGCTGCTTCAGTGCCGGGGTTTCATTGCCATTGTACACGACATCATCACCAAGAATGACGCCGAATGGTTCATCATCGATGAAATCCTTCGCACAGAGTATGGCATCGCCGAGGCCTCTCATATATGGCTGACGGGTGTAGTGGATCTTGACGGAAGCGACCTTGCGGACTTCTTTCAGAAGATCCATTTTGCCGGATTCATAAAGATGCTCTTCGAGTTCAGGGGAGGAGTCGAAGTGGTCTTCGATAGCCCTCTTGGCGTGACCGGAAATGATCAGGATTTGCTCAATGCCGCTTGCTTTGATCTCTTCGACGATATACTGGATGGTGGGTTTGTCGACGATAGGCAGCATTTCCTTCGGCATGGCTTTTGTTTCCGGCAGGAAACGAGTGCCAAAGCCGGCGGCCGGAATGACGGCTTTTCTGATTTTCTGCATGATAACTCTCCTTCTTATGAATTTTATACTTGAGGTGCGTAGAAGAATAAAAAGGGGATCATTTCCTACTTTTTATATCCAAAGGGATGCGATTTATGCCATTTCCAGGCGGAAGCAATGATTTCTCTTGTGTCAGAATGGGTGGGATGCCAGCCAAGGACAGCCTTACACTTTCTGGAAGAGGCGATAAGTACAGCGGGATCGCCGCTGCGGCGCGCTTCTTCTGTCACTTTGAAATCGATGCCCGTCACTTCTTTGGCAGTGTCGATGATATCGCGGACAGAGAAGCCGTTTTCACTGCCAAGATTGAAATAGGTGCTTTCGCCGCCCCGTAAGAGGTACTGCATGGCAAGTATGTGTGCATCCGCAAGATCCACGACATGGATATAGTCACGAATGCAAGTTCCGTCTGGCGTCGGGTAGTCCGTGCCGTAGATTGCGATGTGGTCGCGCACCCCCTGTGCGGTTTTCAGAATGAGAGGGATCAGGTGAGACTCCGGATTATGATCCTCCCCGATCGTGCCGTCCAGCGCAGCACCGGCAGCATTGAAGTAGCGCAGAGCCACATAAGAGAGACCGTAGGCATTCGTAAAATCGCGCATCATATGCTCTATGACGAGCTTTGTGCGTCCATAGACATTGGTCGGATTATGCGGGAAATCTTCTTCAATCGGCGTTTTTTCGGGTTCGCCGTATACCGCGGCCGTGGAAGAGAATACGATCTTGGAGACGCCTGCTTTCTGCATGCCAAGAAGCAGGTGGAGCGTCCCTTCGACGTTATTTGTATAATACTTGGCAGGATCCACCATGGATTCTCCGACAAGTGAATAGGCTGCGAAATGGATGACACCGTCGATTTTATATGTTTCGAGGGTTTTAGCGACGAAATCAATGTCGTGAATGTCACCTTTGACGAGTGTCACACCTTCAGGCACGGACTCTGCATGCCCTGTGGAGAGATTGTCGAAAACCACTGGCGTCAGTCCTTCGGCAGCTGCCAGTGCGCGGACCGTGTGGGAACCGATATAGCCGGCACCACCGGTGACAAGAATATTCATAAAGGCCTCCTTATTCTTTTGATTTTAATACCTTATTAGTATAACATATGGGATAAAGGGTCAAGAGAGAGCATGCTCATAGACGCATTTTCTGTCCACCTGCCTGTATCATCTTTTTTCATTCCAGAAGAGCAGATCGATGAGCATGACACCGGTAAAGCAGAAGGGCGCGACGCTGTCTGCGTGAAGAACCTGCAGAAAGGCATAAAGACTGAAAAAGAGAATCGCGTATAGCAGAAGAATGGCGACGAAGGGGGATTTCTTTTTCCAAAAAGAAATCCCGTAGCCGATGGCAATAAAAAGAAGGCACAGCAGCGGGTACCAGTTGATAAGAAAGACTGTCATAGAAAGCTCCTTTGCGTGCGGCTATGAAGTGCCGCGCTTTGACGAATTTCATGTTTTCTTCATGGTAACAGTTTCGAATGCCATATACAATAGTTTTTCTTCATAAATAACATAATATATAATACTTGTTTTTTCATTTATATCACTTTTTGTAAATGGAGATTTCTGCGATATCATGACGATACACAAGCGGAATCGGGCAGTCATGAAGTTTCTATATTCTGCAGAACTTGACAATTCGCGAGCCTCTGTGCACTTTCATATCAATTTCTAACAAAATATGGTACAATAAAATGGTGCATAACAGCAATTTTTAAGGGGAACCCTTTCCCTATAACTGTTTCATAATCATTTTGAGGAGGTTTATGATGAAAAAAGGTAAATTATATGGCATCGGTGTAGGTCCGGGAGATTCAAAACTTCTGACTGTCAAGGCGGTCGAAGCTATCGAGCAGGCAGATATGATCATCACACCAAAGACGGAGAAAAAGGAAGGGTCTGTTGCTTTTAATATCGCAAAGCCCTATATCCCGGATACCGTTGAAATTTTCCCGATGGTCTTCCAGATGAATACTGACATGGAGGCTGTGAATAAGCAGTGGGAAATCAACCGCAAGCTGATTCAGGAAAAATTGGACGAAGGGAAGAATCTGGTTTTCCTGACTCTGGGTGATCCGATGCTCTACAGCACATATATGTATATTTTCAATGAGTTCAAAGATTCTGAAGAATATGAAGTCGAGACGATTCCGGGGATCCCTGCTTTTCTCGGCATTGCATCCTATATCGGGCTGCCTGTGACAGAATGGGAGGAAAATGTCCTCATCATTCCGGCGACCTGCGACCCGAAGAAATTTGATCAGGCACTGGCTGCCTGCGATAATGCGGTGATCATGAAAGTATACAAGAGCTTTGCTTTCGTGCAGGAAGAGCTTAGAAAGCATCACATGCTTGAGCGTTCTGTCATGGTATCGCGCGCAGGACTTCCTGATGAGATCGTCATTCGTGATATCGGCGGACTTCCGGCAGATTATAAGCCCAATTATCTGTCTACCATCATTGCCAAAAAGGATAAATAAATATGGAATCTATCGCTCGTCCAAGGATTGTGATCGCCGGTACGAACAGCGGTGTCGGAAAGACGACCATCGTGACCGGACTCTTAGCTTATTTTCATTCCAAGGGATATGCTGTACAGCCTTTCAAAGTAGGTCCGGACTATATTGATCCCGGAT
>ERZ1031885.471-NODE-471-length-16838-cov-14.285348_pt1 | contig 16838 bp, 10 predicted proteins | sample MGYA00518168_ERZ1031885 | MGnify/ENA primary metagenome ERZ1031885 (study PRJEB33719, sample SAMN04261269) | wastewater metagenome | biome: rural village; feature: human; material: feces | host: Homo sapiens | place: El Salvador | collected 2014-01-14 ...
GCCGGAGTGTAGAAGTCGCCGTTGAGGGCCTTGGCGGCCTTCTCCTGCGCTTCCTCCAGCGTCCAGTTGGCCAGCTCGGCGCGCACATCGTCCAGAGCCACCGGGGTCATGGACAGCGAGTTGACGCCGATGCCTGCAAGCACCACGGCCAAATCCGGATCGGCGGCAGCCTCACCGCACACGCCCACCGGCATGCCGTGCGCGTTGCCGGCGTCGGCGATGAGCTTGATGGCGCGCAGCACCGCCGGGTGCCATGCGGTCTGGTAGTTGGCGACCGAGCCGAGCGTACGGTCGGCGGCCAGCGTGTACTGGGTCAGATCGTTGGTGCCGATCGAAACGAAGTCGGCCACCTCGGCCACCTTGTCTGCCATAAGCGCGATGGACGGCACCTCGGCCATCACACCGACCTTCTTCAGCCCGAAGGACTTGCCGAGCTTGACGAAGTAATCGGCCTCATGCTCGTCAGCGACCATCGGGGCCATGACCCACAGGTCGGCCTCGGTCTGGGCATCGGCGGCGGCGAGCGCCTTGAGCTGGCCTTCGAGCACGTTCATGTGAGCCTTCAGCGTGCGCAGACCACGCAGGCCGAGGGCGGGGTTCGGCTCGTCTTCCGGGGTGAGGAACGGCAGCGGTTTATCTGCGCCGGCGTCCAGCATACGGATCACGACCTTCTTGCCGGGGAAGCGGCTCAGCAGCTCGGCGTAGGCCTTGGTCTGCTCTTCCACGCTCGGCGGCTCGGAGTTGCCGATAAACAGGAACTCGGAGCGGAACAGGCCCACGCCTTCGGCGCCATACTCCAGGGCCGGGTCGGCATCAGCGGGCTTGCCCACGTTGGCGAGCAGCGGAATGTGGTGGCCGTCCTTGGTGGAGCCCGGCTTGCCGCGCAGCTCCTTGGCCTTGGCGGCGTGGGCCTTGGCGGCCTCGGCATCCTCGATCTCAGCAGCGGTCGGATTGGCAACCACCACGCCCTTGGCGGCGTTGACGATGACCTGCTCACCATTGGCCAGGTTCTCGGCTTCGGCGGCGGAGACCACGGCCACGATGCCGCGAGCGCGGGCCAGAATGGCGGTGTGCGAAGTGGGGCCGCCCTGCGAAGTGACGATGGCCAGCACCTTGTTCAGGTCGATTGCGGCGGTGTCCGCGGGGGAAAGATCCTCGGCCACCAGCACGAACGGGGTCTCGCTTTCCGGAATGCCGGGAGCAGGCACGCCCATCAGGTCAGCGATCACGCGCTGGCCCACATCGTGCAGATCGGCGGCACGCTCGGCCTGGTATCCGCCGATGGCGCGGAACATATCCTCAACTGCGGCGAAGCCTTCCAGTACGGCGCGCTCTGCGGTTCTGCCGCCGTTGATCAGCGAGGTGATGCTGGCCGCCAGTGAGGGGTCGGACGCGAACATGGAGATGGCCTGCAGAATCGGGGCGGCCTGCTTGGCACCTTCGTCGCCGTTGGCCGCTTCTTCGGCACGACGGCTCAGGTCGGCATTCACCCCGGCCAGCGACTTAGTGACGCGGTCGATCTCTTTCTGCGCCGGCACGGTATCGGCACGGGGCGCGTCGGAAGGCTCCGGCAGAGGGGCCGCCATACGAATAACCGAGCCGACCGCCACGCCGCGGCCAATGCCAACACCCTTGATTTCCATAATGGTTCTCCTTTGTTCGTAGGGTAGTAGTTCTTTGGAGCAGTGGCCTCGATGCCTACTTCGGAGTATGCAGCCGCAGCCATTGCCGGCAAGTTCTTCCTTGTTAGTTCCCCTATTATGGTGGTCTATCATCTGCAACACGCCAACGGTAATCGTTTTCTGGATTTTATTCTACGTCTCGGTATACTCGATATCAAGCAGCTGCCGCAATTGGCCGCATGACTTCCATTTCAGACAGACGCAAAGGAGTGTCCTTATGGTTACCCGCAACATCACCATCACTGATCCGGTCGGCATTCACGCACGTCCTGCAGCACAGTTTGCTCAGGCCGTGGCGGCCTCCGGCTGCAACGTCACCATCGCCAAGGAAGGCGGCGCGGCCGTCCCCGCAGGCTCGATTCTGTCCATCATGGGACTGGGCGTTCAGCAGGGCGACACCGTGCAGATCACCGTTGAGGGAGACAACGCCGAGACCGTTGCCGACTCCCTGACCGAGACCCTGCTCGCCGCCGAGTAAACGGGCGAAACTTCTCTCACTTGCCAAACGGCCGCCCCGCCTGTCCGGGCGGCCGTCTTTTGTTCTATAGTGATTGCCGGTAATTTCACCGAGCCGGCTTGCTTTCTGGGAGAGGAGGCACACATGACCGCGAACGAGCCAGCGGAATCATCATCCGCCTCAATCGTCAATGTTGCCGCCATCGCGAATGTTTCCACGGCCACGGTATCCCGTGTGCTTTCCGGCAAACGCACCAAGGACGACGACATCGCCCGCCGCGTGCGAGCCGCGGCTCACAGCCTCAATTATTCGGTGAATTTTGCGGCCAGTGCGCTGCGTTCCACTGTGACGAGAACCATCGGCCTGATTGTGCCGAGCGTTCAGGATCCGTTCAGCGCACGGCTCATCGATACGCTTGAGCCGCTGGTCAACAGGAGCGGCCGGCAATTAGCGCTGAGCGTCGGCAGAACGCCGGAAGTGCAGAAGGAACGCATTGTGTTGATGGCCGCGCGCCATGTGGATGGACTGATTGTCGTGCCACTGCCCGGCATTGATTTGGGCGATGTGCTGGCGCAATATGCGCAGGAGATTCCCGCCGTGCAAATCGGAGGGTTGCAGCACACCACGTTCACGCCTGACTCCGAGCCGGTTCAGCCCGGCCTGCAACAGATTGCCGACGAGCTGCTGCGGCTGCTTGCCGATCAATCCAGCACCCCAGTACATGTCAACTTGCCTTCGCGCCTGATTGCTCTGGACTCGCAGGACGCCGAATAAATCGGGCGGCGGGAAGAACCTTACGGAATCAGCGCGCAGAACAGCGATTCAAACACCAGCAACGGGTTGCCATTGCCGGCAAGCCGCTTGCGGGCGTGCGCCACTTCGTCCAGACGGGCCACTGCCCCGGCACGGTTCAGTCGTACCGATAACTCGGTGATGGCCGACCGATTCTCCAGGTTGATAAGCCCGACCGAATCCTCCGCGTTGTTCTGCAATACCGCCACGTCACGGTAAATGGAGGCGATGGAATTGAGCGCACGGTCCAGCACATCGCGCGTGCGACGTGTGGTCAGTCGCTTGAGATCGTCCTTCTTAGCGATCTGATTGAACGCGCCGCGCAGTTTCGGCGGAATCCGTTCCCCCGGCTCAAGACCGTTGATACGGCGAAATTCCGCCTCTTGATCGGCTGCGACCCGGCTTGCGTCCACCTCGGCCTGGGCCTTGGCATTGTCGATGAGGTTGCCGGCCAGCAGCACCGCGTCCGAGGCGCGAGCGAGGTTCAGTACGCCCACCACCAATTCGTCGCGATCCGTCATCACCTGCTTGTCAGTGGCGTACAACTTGGCGATGCCGATGTGCCCCTCGGCCAGACGGGCCGCACGCTGGGCGATTTTCGGCTCAACATTGGTAGTGGAGGTCAAGAATTCAGCCACCGCCGATGCGGAGGGCACGGCGAGATTCACAATGCGCGTGCGCGAGCGGATGGTGGGCAGCACGTCCTGGGCGCTGGGCGCGCATAGCAGCCAGATGCAATGTTCAGCCGGCTCCTCGATCTCCTTCAGCAGCACATTGGTGGTGCGCTCCAGCATGCGGTCCACATCCTCGATAATGATGATGCGCCATGGTGCCGTGGCAGGCATTTGCTCGGAGGTGGTGATGATCTCGCGTACCTGGTCGATGCCGATGGTCACTTTGTTGGTGGTCAGCACCGTGACATCCGGGTGGGTGCCGGCGAGCACCTGTTGGGTGACGCGCGTGGGCTCATCGTTCATGCCGTGGTCGGGGCTTTCCAGCGCCGCCGCGAATGCTCGGGCCATATTGGAACGGCCGGAGCCGGGAGGCCCACAAATCAGCCACGACTGGGTGATCTGCCCCGGGTCGCCCTGTGCGATGCGACTGAACATGTCGATTACCGGCTGCTGGCCGACTAGTGAATCCCATACGCTCATCGGACACCGCCCATCGTCACGGCTCCTGTAGACGCCCCGGATCGCGCCATCACCGTATCCACCTCTGCAACATTGTCCCGCAGCAGTGTCTGAATGTCCGCTTCGATGGCGGACCACACTTGTTCGATGGACTGGCTGGCATCGATCACGTGGAAACGATTCGGCTCGGCCGCGGCCAAGTCGAGGAACGCCTGACGGGTGCGGGACTGGAAGTCGCTGCCGGCCGACTCCATGCGATCTTCGGCATGCTCAAGACGATTGTGGGAAAGCGCCGGATCCATGTCCAGCAGATATGTGCGGTCGGGCAGCAGGTTGTTGGTGGCCCACATGCTTAAGGATCGAATCTCTTCTGGCGTGAGTTCGCGGCCACCGGCCTGATAGGCCAAGGAAGAGTCTAGATAGCGGTCGGTGATCACCACTTCACCGCGCTCCAATGCCGGGCGGATGGTTTCGGCAACGTGCTGGGCTCGGTCTGCAGCGAATAGCAGCGCCTCGGCGCGCGGTGCGATGTCGACGGCGCCCCCATCCACACCGTGCAACAGCAGTTGGCGAATGGCCTTGCCTAACGCAGTGCCTCCCGGCTCACGGGTAACGACCACGGTACGCCCCTGAGCCTCAAGATACGCACGCAGTCGCTCGACTTGCGTGGTCTTGCCCACGCCATCGACACCTTCAAACGAAACAAACAGACCGCTCATGCTATTGACCTTAGCGTTAGGCGCAGAGTTGCGCCCAACAGGCAGTTAAACCAGCTCTACCTCCGTTTCAAGGGGCTGATTTGGTCTTTTCTGAAGGTCTACTTCCGTTTCGAGGGGCTGTTGCCCAAGTAGACAACGTTCCAAAACGGCGGAATGACGTTGGCGCGGAGCCGTTCATACTCGTGGTTCAGCAGATGACCAGCCCCTTGAAGCGGAAGTAGATATTCTCAAAACGAGAAATCAGCCCCTTGAAACGCAAGTAGAGCAATAATTCCGCTCAGCCACGCTTGGGAATTACGGCGGGGCGCTCGTAGCCCTCGTTGGCGGTCAGCCAGTCGACATCCTTCTTCACGGTGGCGGCGGTGGAGCTGAGCTTTTCGGCGATGCGCTGGTTGGACCAGCCCTTGTTCGCCAGCTTCTTCACCTCGGCACGGCGTTCGGCGCGCCTGGCCTCCTGCGCCGAAACCGCAGCCGAACCAGCGCCCTTCTTGCCCTTGCCGGCAACGGCCTTGGCGCCACCGGCACGCCCAGCACCGCGACGGCCACGGGTGGAGGGACCAGCCGCACGCTTTTCGGCGAGCAGTCGGAAGGCGTCATCAGGGGTGATGGATTCAGGCGTGTACTGACGCGGCACCGTGCGGTTGGTCTCGCCATCGGTGATGTACGCGCCGAAACGGCCGTCCTTGATGGTCACGTTCTTGCCGGTGTTCGGGTCCTTGCCCAAATCACGCAGCGGCGGCTTGGCGGCACCACGGCCACGCCCGCGGCCGTACTTGGGCTGCGAGAACAGTTCTTTGGCCTTGTCGATATCGACCGTGAAGATCTCGTCTTCCGAGGCCAGCGAGCGGGTCTCCGACTTGCCGTCGGCACCCGTCTTGGTCAGGTAGGGGCCGTAGCGACCGTTGTTGGCGGCCACCGTGCATTCGGATACCTCGCCGGTTTCGGCGTTGGTTTCCTCGTATGTGCCCACTTCGCGCGGCAGGCTCAGCAGCTTTAGCGCGTCTTCCAGCGACAGCGATTCAGGGCTCATCGTCTTGAACAACGAGGCCATCTTCGGGCGCGACGCGGCGGCGGCCGCGGCCTTCTTCGAACCCTTCTTGGCCGCAGAAGCACCAGCAGTATCGCCAGCAGCGCCAGCCGAAGTCTCAGCCGGCGGCACCAACGCCACATACGGCCCGAACCGGCCATTGCGCACCTCGACGGTACCGCCGGATACCGGGTCAACGCCCAGCTCGCGCGGTCCACCGGAATGGTTGTCGATCAAATCGCGGGCCACAGCCACCGTCAGCTCATCCGGCGCGATGGTGTCCGGCAGGGAGGCGCGCTTCGGGTTGCCTTCGGCGTCCAGATGCTCCATATCTTCCAGATACGGGCCGTAACGGCCGACTCGCACGTGCAGGCCGTCGCCGATGTCGATGGTGTTGATGGCGCGCGCGTCGATCTCGCCGAGCTGCGCGACCTGCTGCTGCAGGCCTTCGTGCGCCTCGTCGGCGTTGCGGGCGGCGCCCTCGCCGGAGCCGAAGTAGAAATGGGTGAGCCAGTCGCGGCCGGATTCCTCGCCGTGGGCGATGCGGTCAAGGCCGTTTTCCATCTCGGCGGTGAACTGGTAGTCGACCAGCTTGGGGAAGTTCGTTTCCAGCAGCTTGGTCACGGAGAATGCCAGCCAGCTGGGGATCAGCGCACGGCCACGCTCATACACATAGCCGCGATCCATAATCGTGGAGATGATGCTCGCGTAGGTGGACGGGCGGCCGATCTCCTTGGCCTCCAGCGTCTTGACCAGCGTGGCCTCGGTGTAGCGGGCCGGTGGCTGGGTTTCATGGCCGTCCGGTTCGATGTCGCTTGCCTCGACCTGCTGGCCGACGCTCATCGGCGGCAGGGAGGTGTTGGATTCGGATGCGTCACCCCTGACGGCCTTGGCGTCCGTCTTGCCGGCGGCAGCAGCCTGGTCCGAGCCAGCCCCAGCGCCGGGAGCGGCGGCCTTGGGCTTGCGTCCCTCCCCCGTGGCCTTCATAAAGCCGGGGAATTCGATGACGGTGCCGGACGCCTGGAACACGGCCTCGCCCTCGGTGGGGCCAGCCGGCGCAGACAGGCGCACGGTGGCGGTGGAACCGGTGGCGTCAGCCATCTGGCAGGCAAGCGTGCGCTGCCAGATCAGCGTGTATAGGCGCAGCTGGTCGCCGGGAAGTTTGGAAGCCAGCTCATCCGGGTCGTGGAAGCGCGAGCCCGCCGGGCGAATACACTCGTGGGCTTCCTGCGCGCCGGCGGTCTTGGTGGCGTATTGCTTGGGCTCGTCAGAGAGGAATGCGTCGCCAAAATGATAGGAGACGGCGTTGCGGGCGGCGGCGATGGCCTCCTGCGACAGCGTCACCGAATCGGTTCGCATATAGGTGATGTAGCCGTTCTCGTACAAGCTCTGTGCTGCACGCATCACGGCGCGAGCACCCATGCCGAGGCGATTGCCGGCGGTCTGCTGCAGGGTCGAGGTGGTGAACGGCGGCTGCGGGCGGCGGCGGTACGGCTTGGTTTCCATCGACATCACAGTGAAATCGGCGGTCTTCAGTGCCGAAGCCACGGCGGTGGCACCAGCCTCATCAAGCTGGCGAACGTTCGCCGCGAACCCGTCCGGGGTCAGCTGGCCGTCGGCACCGAAATCCTTGGAGCCGGCGAGTCGCTTGCCGCCAAGCGCGATCATGCGGGCGGAGAATTCGCCACGCTCCCCCAGCGCGTCAGGCGCGGACAGCGTGGCGACGATATCCCAGTACGGCGCGCGCCTGAACGCCATACGCTCGCGCTCGCGTTCCACGATCAGTCGGGTGGCCACGGACTGCACGCGGCCGGCGGACAGGCCCGGTCCCACCTTGCGCCACAGCACCGGCGACAACTCATAGCCGTACAGACGGTCGAGAATACGGCGAGTCTCCTGAGCGTCGACCATATGGCTGTCGACATCGCGCGTTTTGCCCAGCGAGGCGTTGATGGCGTTCTTGGTGATCTCGTGGAACACCATGCGCTTGACCGGCACCTTGGGTTTCAAGGTCTGCACCAAGTGCCACGCGATGGCCTCGCCCTCGCGATCCTCATCAGTCGCCAGATAGAGTTCGTCGGCGTTCTTCAGGGCCGATTTGAGTTCGCTGACCGTACGCTTCTTATCGCCGTCCACGATGTAGTAGGGCTTGAACCCGTCGTTGACGTCCACGCCGAACTTACCGAACTTGGCCTTGTCTGCCACGGGCACCTGGCTGGGCTGCGCGAGGTCGCGGATATGACCGACCGACGCCATGACGGTATACCCCTTGCCCAGGTAGTCACCGATTTTGTGGGCCTTGGTCGGAGACTCCACAATCACCAGTTTGGTAGCCATACCCACTCCTTATGTATTGCGCGAAACACACGACGTTTCTGGCGTCATAATACTCATGAATCATGTCCAACTGCCAAATTCCGCCGTTGTGCCGGGCAAATTCGGCCGTTCGCACCCCATGTTTTATCATTTGGGCGGTGCCGGCGGAGCGCCGATCAGCCCCAGCCGGCTTAAGGGCGCTGCGGTGATCTGACGCAGGGCCAGCAACAGTCCGAATGCGAGCATGGCCACGCCCATAATGCCTACAACAGCGCTGACATTCGCTCCCTGAACCGCCCAGCTGGCGCTGACGTTGAGCCCCGGCACCACCTGCCAGATCACATAACCGCTGTAGACGAGCAACAGCAGGCCCCCGGTAATCAGCACGCTGCCGACGATTTGCACGCTCACTGAGGAGACGCGGTGGCCCGGCTCGTCCATGCCGGACTTGCGTGTAACTGCCAGAGCGAGCAGGGCCAATCCCGCCACCAGCAGGATGGACATCGCCACATCCGAAGGGCGATGCCATTGTCCGTATATCACGGAAACGCCCACGGTCACCGCCCAAACCACGCCGATGACGCCCGCCAAAGCTCGAACCGCACGAGGCACGGCAAGCAGCAGAATCACAGCACAGGCTGCGGCCAGCATCGCATGCCCGGAAGGCGCGGAATTAGCGGCAGGCGATTCAGTGTTGATGATGAACGGACGCGGCAACAGACCCTTGATACGGGTGACGGCCAAGCAGACCACGGCGAACACGGCGATTTGCCCGGCCAACCACCAGCGGCGTCGAATCAGCGCCGTAATAATGCCGATTGCGGCAATTGTGCAGCTGACAGCGATAACCAGCCAGGATTGTGCGACGGCGTTCATCACGCCGGTGGTCCAGGACGGTACATCGTTGTGCAGGTTTTTCCAGACCAGTTCGTCATACGATTGTCCGTTTTCGGTAAACACGCACCCCCACCACACGCCGAAGCCGACAGCGATCAGGAGCAGACCGAATACCACGCACAATACGCGGCTGGAGATTCGCGGGCGCACGGTGAGCGGGTCAAGCCGGGCCAAGCCACGATCGATATCAGATGCCCCATCCGCATCGTTCATGTCCAGCGGCCTGAAATCCCGTAAGGAGCCTGATGTGGATGCCGATGCATCTGAACCGGAGACCGGGCCGAGCGCAGCCAATGGGTCAACAACGTTCGACGACGAGTCAGGCTGCGCTGCGCCTGAGCCGACCAGATTGACCGCCGCATGCGGGTCACGAATTCTAGGGGTCTGTGCGTCATTCATACGTTCGACTGTACGGCCGCGCCCCGGACAGGGGACCACGCTAGTGCCAGCTCACAGCCAAATCCGCACACAAAGAAAACCTCCACGCACCCGCCAGAGGCCACTTACCCTTGCTGCATTCCTGCCCTGGGGGAGTTGGGTGACATAGCGCCGCGTGGAGGCTGGGGATAAGTCTATGGAGACGTATGGACCAGCGCAACGACACGAAACGTGCGTGCCGGTTCGCGCGGCAGGCCGACCAGCGCATTCAGGCAATATTCACGCCGCATCAAGAAGCGTTCCCAATTGTAAGAATTCCGGAAAAATACCGGTATCAACGCGTGTGGTTACGCTCACGTCAAACGATTGTTCAAGGCCAACAGTTACGGTGGACATCATGGCTTCTTATACTCGTCGTGCACATTCGGGAGGCAATGGCCCCGCTCTGAGGCAACCGCGCACCGCGCAAAGCAGAGCCGACCACTCCGCGCAGGAGGGCCCCTATACGCCCCAGGAGAGCCGTTCCCGCCACGCAAGCCACAAGGCTTCCAATAGCCATCGAGCTCCGAACAGGAAGAAGAACACGGGAAAAGGCAAGCACCGTGTACTGAAATGGGTGCTGGGCATCTTCTTCTCCCTGATTGGACTGGGCGTGCTGGCCGGTATCGCAGTATTCGCATATCTGTACACCACCACTGAGGTCCCGCAACCCGAGAAGTTCGCGTTGGCCGAGAAAACCACCGTGTATTACGCGGACGGCACCACCGCGATCGGCTCCTACGCGGAGCAGAATCGTTCAATCATTTCTTGCGAGGGGCTGCCGGACTACATCGGCAACGCGATTGTGGCGTCCGAAAACCGTACGTTCTACACGGATAAAGGTCTTGATCTGAAGGGCATCGCCCGCGCATTCATTAATAATGTGACCAAGGGCACGCGCCAAGGTGGTTCCACCATCACCCAGCAGTACGCCGAGCGGTATTACATGGGCGAAACCACATCCTATGCGGGCAAGGCGCGCGAGGCCATCATGGCCCTCAAGATCGCACGGACCGAGTCCAAGGACGAGGTGCTGTGCAACTACATGAACACCATCTATCTGGGCCGCAACTCCTACGGTATCCAGGAAGCAGCCAAGGCATACTTCAATAAGGACGCCAAGGATCTGACGCTGTCTGAGGCGGCGATGATCGCCGGCATTATTCCGTCACCGTCCACGTGGGATCCAGCCGATAACGCCGATATGGCCAAATCGCGCTTCAAGCGTGTGCTGAACATCATGCAGGAGGATGGTTACATCACCGCCAGGCAGCACACTGATGCCAAGTTCCCGCAGACCGCCGCGGTGGCGCAGCAGAACGAGTACGCGGGGCCGAACGGTTATCTGCTGGATATGGTGCGCCGTGAGCTGGTGCAGTCCAAGGCCTTTACCAAAGAGGATTTGGATACCGGCGGATACAAGATCATCAGCACCATCGACAAGGGCAAGCAGGATCTCATGCAGTCCATCGGCGACACCCGCCTGGGCGACATGCCCGAATCCCTGCAGATCGGCGGCATAGCGCTGGACCCGAAGACCGGTGAAGTATTGTCCGTGTACGCCGGTTCGGATTATCTGTCCAAGCAGCTCAACAACGCCGATCAGGCCCTGTTCGAACCGGGTTCGACTATGAAGCCGTTCGCTTTGCTGGGGGCCGCGCAATCCGGCGTCAGCTTCGATACGTTGTTCAACGGCAATTCCCACCAGCACTTCACCGGCTTGGATCAAGAGGTGAATAACGCTCTGGAGAACAACTGGGGCAGCATCAATCTGTATCAGGCCACCGCGAACTCGGTGAACACGGTGTTCATGAACGTCAATGAGCATCTGACGCCGAAACGCACGGCCGATATCGCCCATGAGGCTGGCATCCAGGGCGACATCGACGAGGCCTCCATGTACAACGTGCTCGGCATCAACGCCCTGACCGTGTGGGACTTGGCGCAAGGCCATTCGACCATCGCCAACAATGGTGTGAAGAACACCTTGCATATGGTGTCCAAAGTACTCGACTCCCACAACAAGGACATGTACAACGCACCCAGCGAAGGCACCAAGGTGTTCGACGCCAATGATTGCGCCCTGGTACAGAAAGCCATGCAGGGCACGACCACCTACGGCACCGCGGCCGGCACATCGGCCAAGCTGGGCCGTCCCATCGCCGGCAAGTCCGGCACCGCCAACGACGAACTGGCATCATCGTTCGTGGGGTACACCCCAAGCATGATGAATGTCTGGGCCATCTGGAACCCGGATGGCAACGGCAATCCTCAAGTGGTGCCGGCCTTCTCGGGATATGGCATCTCCTCCACCGGATATCCGGCGCACCTGTTCCAGGAATTCATGGCCCAGGCCCTGCAGGGAACGGCGGTGGAGCAGTTCCCGACGGCCAAAGACAACGGCAAGATCGGCGGCCCCGATGGCACTTGGGGCCTGGCCAGGGGGCAGAGCGGCGTCCAACCCTACGCCAACAACCAGTCCAACGCCAACAGGCAGTCCACCGAAGATGCGCAGAAGCAGGCTGAGCAGGACGCACAGCAGAAGGCGGCCGAAGAGGAAGCCAAGAAGCGACAGCAGGCCCAGGAGTTCGCCCAGCAGTGCCTCGCCAATCCGAGCTATTCCACCGAGTGCCCGAATTATCCCGGCAATACCGGCGGAGATGGCAACGACGGCAACAATACCGGCGGTGACAACGGGAACAAACGGTAACGATAATGGGTAATTCCGGAGGCACCGGCGGGAACACCGACACCAACGGCGTCAAGTAGTAAGTAGACACAGACAACGAAGCTCCCTCTGATGCAATCAGAGGGAGCTTCGTTTTGCTCTGTTAGCGCTCAGCGCTGACGCTGAGAACGGTTGATGGCGGAGATGATCGCCTTCAGGGCGCTGGTGGTAATCGACGAGTCGATGCCTACGCCCCACACGATCTGCGCGTCATCGGCCTCGCCGATCTGGCATTCCACGTACGAGGCTGCCATGGCGTCGGTGCCGACGGACATGGTGTGCTCCACGTAATCCATAATCGAGGCTTCCACGCCAAAGTTGGAAATGGCGTTGAGGAAAGCGGCGATCGGACCGTTGCCTATGCCGGACGCCTCACGCTCCACGGGCTCATCGTCCCCGACGTTCACGCCGCGATCGAGCAGGCGGGCCTTGAGCACGGTATCGGAACCGTCCTCCCCGGAACTGACGGCCACCTTGAGCAGCTTCAGCCGACCCCACGGCTCAAGCGAGGCGTCATGCGTATCGCCCACGATCACACCGGCCGCGGTCATGCCGGACTGTTCGACCGGCAGATACTCGTCCTTGAACAGACGCCAGATATCCCCGTCCTTGACTTCCTTCTTGGTCGTGTCAGCGTAGTTCTGCACGATCTTGTCGAATTCGATCTGCAGACGCTTGGGCAGATCAAGATTGTGGTTGGTCTTGAGCAGGTAGGCCATGCCGCCCTTGCCGGACTGCGAGTTGACGCGGATGATGGCCTCGTACGTGCGGCCGATGTCCTTCGGGTCGATCGGCAGGTACGGCACGAGCCACACGAAGCTGTCAAGATCAGCGCCAGCGCGCTCGGCGGCCACCTGACGAGCCTCGAGACCCTTCTTGATGGCGTCCTGATGCGAGCCGGAGAACGCGGTGAACACGAAGTTGCCGGCGTACGGGTGACGCTCGGAGATCTTGATCTGGTTGCAGTATTCAACCGTCTTGCGGATCTCGGGCACGTTGGACAGGTCAAGCTGCGGGTCGATGCCTTGGGTGAGCCAGTTGAGGCCCAGCGTGACCAAGTCGACGTTGCCGGTACGCTCGCCGTTGCCCAGCAGGCAGCCTTCCACGCGGTCGGCGCCGGCCAACACGGCCAGCTCGGTGGCAGCCACGCCCATGCCTTCGTCGTTGTGCGGGTGCAGGGAGAGCACCACGGAGTCACGGTCGTCGAGGTGGGTGGAGACGTACTCCACTTCGTCGGCGAACACGTTCGGCGTGGTCATTTCCACGGTGGCGGGCAGGTTGATGATCATCGGGTGCTCGGGAGTCGGCTTGATGACGCCGATCACGGCGTTGCACACCTCGACGGCGTACTCCGGCTCGGTGCCGGTGAAGGATTCCGGCGAGTACTCATAGTACAGGTCGATGCCCTTGGCCTCGTTCTCGAGGTCCTTGCACAGTTCGGCGGCGTCGGTGGCGAGCTTCTTGATCTCTTCCTTGTTCTTGCGGAACACGACCTCGCGCTGCAGCACAGACACGGAGTTGTAGAAGTGCACGATGGCGCGCTTGGCACCCTTAAGCGCCTCGTATGTGCGGCGGATGAGGTGCTCGCGGCATTGGGTGAGCACCACGATGGTCACGTCGTCCGGGATAAGCTCACGCTCGATGAGCATACGGATGAAGTCGAAATCGGTTTCGGAAGCGGACGGGAAGCCCACCTCGATCTCCTTGAATCCCATGGAGACGAGCAGGTTCCAGAACCGCAGCTTGCGCTCGGAATCCATCGGGTTGACGAGGGCCTGATTGCCGTCGCGAAGATCGACGGAGCACCAGCGCGGCGCGCGCTGCAGTCGCTTGCCCGGCCACGTGCGCTCCGGGTAATCAAACGGGATCTGCTCGCTGTATGAGGCGTACTTGTTGTACGGCATACGACTCGGCTTCTGCGGATCGCCGATGAATCGCGCCGGAGGCAGCAGCGGGTCGTTGTTCCCCCCATTGGACGCTGCGGCTACCGCTGCGAGATCAAAAACGGATGATTGATCCTGACCCATTGTTCCTCCTTTACTGGTTATTGCGCGGGCCCTCTTGCGGACGCGACTGCGGCGTTGTGCCAAGGCGGCGCCGGGCCACGCGGATTTGTCAATACGCACGTAACATCCTACAGGCCGGTTCGGGCAAACCCGCGGGAAATGCCGTATCGTGGCATTTGCTTATGCACCTGGCTGGCATGAGGGCACTCAGCGTCGGCGCCGGGCCACGCTTTGACTCCGGCACAACACCCCGCCTGCGATACCCCACCAGATGGCCCTCCATACGTCGGCGGCGGGCCAAATATTGGTACTGCACCGACAGCCAAACGGCTCAGCGTCGTCAGCGGACCAACTTATGGCGAAATACCGACTCTGGGAAAGCTTATCGTCGGCAAATTGCCAGGCTATGGCACACTACCGACGCTACGAGGCCCACAACCATCGGCAACGCGACAAATATTGGCCCACCGCCGACGCTAGCCTCTTTGAGCGTCGGCGCCGGGCCATTCCATGAATCAGTAACGACGCCAATGGTCTCAGAACGTCAGCATAGGGACGCTGTCTGGATCTCCACCGACGCTGCATGACAAAATCGCGGCACCATCAAGCAACAACACGGCTGCGGCACCCCGCCCTGCCCCGTCCCTTGCTGTGCCAGTCCTGTGAACGCGCGGGCGATCCGCCGCCCGGCAACATAGACTGAAGAGCTATGACGAGCTTGCGATTCCGCGAAGACGGCAGCTTCCGCGTGCTGCAAATGGCCGATGTACAGGACGGCCCCGATGTGTTGCCCGACACCATCCGCCTCATCCGCGAGGCCATCCGCGAGGCCGATCCGGATCTTGTGGTGTTCACCGGCGACCAGATCCGCGGCTATGATCCCGCCTACATCGACACGTTCCTGCGCCGCCGCGGCGAGGAGCCGGGCGCTCGCGTGCGCGCGGTCACCGAGATCGAGGCCAAAATCCGCGGGATCAAGCGTCACCCCGTAATTCGCAAAGTATCCGATCGCGTGGCCGATCGTCTCACCGAAGCCGGCAAGCCTGTACCAGCCGCGCTGCTTGACCCCGATACCGTGACGAACGCCGTCGCCGCTGCCGGCGCCGATTCGACCGACGTGATCACGACTTCCGAAGTAGGCGATTCCGTTGAGACCAGCCCCACGCCCGAGACGGTTTCCACCCTCGTATATTCAACGCAATCCGGCAAGGCCAGCCCCGCACACGAGACGCCGGCGACCCTCGACGAACTCATGAATGAGACCCGCGAAAAGGTCCGCCGCACGTTCTCCGGTTTCCTTGGTCCGGTCGTCGAGGCCGGCGTGCCCTTTGCCGCCACCTACGGCAACCACGACTTCCAATGCGGCATTCTGGCCGACGAACAGGATGACATCTACCGCGAATACCCCGGCTGCCTGAACCCCGACGACAGTCTCGAGCCCGGCACGTTCGCGCTGCCCGTCGAGTCCTCTGATGGTTCCGGCCGCGTGGCCATGTCCGTTATGATGGTCAATTCAGGCGATTATGCCGGCAAACCCGAAGAAAACGACGCCCAATACCCGGCGTATGTGGTCAATCCGCGAGGACTCGACCTGGCCGACGCCGACGGGTACGGCACCCCCACCCCCAAGGCCATCGAATGGCTGGGGTCCGTCCAAACCGAGTTGGGCGAGCGCAATGGCGACGGCAAGCCCGTGCCGGCCATCGCCTTCCAGCACATTCCGCCGCAGGAATTCTACGATTGTCTGAAGGAAGTGCCCGCATGGACGCCGAACGCCGTGGAAGGCGCGCGCACGCACGCCGGGCGTTGCTATGTGCTCAACCATGAGGTCTGCCGCCCCGGCTCGCGGCTCGGCGAGGCGATCGGCTGCGCGGACGAGAATGTGGGCGAGGTGGATGCCTTGCGCGAGGCTGGCGGCTATTTCGCGCTGTTCTGCGGGCATGACCATAAGAACTCTTTCGTTGGTCATGTGCATGATATCGATCTGGGCTATGCGCCCACGTGCGGGTTCGAATGCTATGGTCCCAAGTCGCGGTACCGCGGCATTCGCCTGTTTGAATTCCATGAGAGCAATCCGGCGGGCTATGTGACCCGCATGCTCACATGGGGTAATCTGGTCGGCCGCTACTCCAGCAACGAGCTGCGCGTCTGGTTCGAGGATCATTGCGTTACCGGAGCGGTCAGCGCGCGCAACGAGCTGCGCCGCCCGCAGGTGTTCGCCGTGGTGGCCGGCGCGATGAGCCTTGGCTTTATAGCCATCATCCGTTCGCTGATCAAGGCCGCGCGCTAAACCTACTTAAACAGGCTCACCCCGCGACGGGCCGTGCAATACGCGTTGCCCAGCCAGGTATGGCGGGAATTGGGCCAGACGGCTCCCAGTCGCGGTGCGTTCTGGCTCATCCAGATGCTCGGCACACGGCCGTCTGTGGAGCGTGAGCCGAGCAGGTTGAAGCCGTTCTTTTCCAGCAGCCACTCCGGGTGCTGGGTGGCGATGGCCAAGCCTTCCTCGAGGGTGAGCGGCAGGCGCTCATCGGAGTCGATAAGCTTGCGGGCCACATCCGGCTCGCGATTGATATAGCACGTGCCGGTGTGTGGATTGACGACCAGATAGAACGGGCCTTCCGGCGGCATGAAGCCGTCTTGAGGCAGGAAGCTGGCGATGTC
>ERZ1031885.480-NODE-480-length-16559-cov-7.493335_pt1 | contig 16559 bp, 13 predicted proteins | sample MGYA00518168_ERZ1031885 | MGnify/ENA primary metagenome ERZ1031885 (study PRJEB33719, sample SAMN04261269) | wastewater metagenome | biome: rural village; feature: human; material: feces | host: Homo sapiens | place: El Salvador | collected 2014-01-14 ...
GTTGTGCAGTACAGAAAATGAATGAGCTGCACAGCATACACAATAATATGAAAACAGACTTTTTCATAAGGTGTAGATTAGGTTTTACATGTTGCAAATATAGCGAAATAATGTATAGGCTGTATGCGGAATAATCGTTTTTAACATTGGTTAAGAAAGCCGTTTAACGGGGCATAAACGCAAAAAGAGCATATAAGGCTTGAAGAATCGCAAGCCATATATGCTCTTTTGTATAAATGAAACGTGTGCTTACTGTGCACCGGCAACTGTAGCGCCGTCGTAACCCCACTTGTAGTAAGAAGCGCCGTGAACGAAACCTGCACCGAAAGCGGTGAAGATGATGTTGTCGCCCTTCTTCAAGTGACGCTCGTGATCCCACAAAGCCAAAGGAATTGTGGCAGCACTTGTATTGCCATAACGCTGTATGTTCACAACTACCTTCTCGAGCGGAAGATTGATGCGCTTAGCAACAGCCTCGATGATGCGGAGGTTAGCCTCGTGAGGGATAACCCAGTTGACATCTTCTGTAGTCATCTCGTTGCGCTTGAGCACTTCCTCGACGTCGTTGCCCATGTCGGTAACGGCGTAGCGGAACACGGTGCGTCCCTCCTGATAGAGGTAGTGCAGACGGTGGTCCACTGTGAAGTGTGACGGCGGACATACCGAACCGCCCGCCTTCATGTGAAGGAACGGAAGGCCGATGCCGTCGGTGCGCAGGAATGAGTTCTGCACGCCTACGTTCTCCTCCTCGGTAGCCTCAACGAGCACTGCGCCCGCACCGTCGCCGAACAGCACGCATGTAGCGCGGTCGGTATAGTCGACGAGCGACGACATCTTGTCGGCTCCGATAACGATGATCTTCTTGTAGCGTCCGCTCTCAATCATGGTAGCGGCAACGTCGAGCGAATAAAGGAATCCGCAGCATGCTGCCTCAAGGTCGAAGGCGAAAGCGTTCTTCAGTCCGAGTTTGCCAAGGACGATAGAAGCTGTTGAAGGGAACTTGTAGTCGGGGGTTGTTGTTGTGACAATGAGCGCATCGATTGTGTCAGGATCTACGCCGGTCTTCTTCAGAAGCTGCTTGGCTGCCTTGCGCGCCATGTAGCTTGTGCCGAGGCCTTCCTCTGTGAGGATGTGGCGTTCCTTGATACCGACACGGGTCATAATCCACTCGTCGCTGGTGTCTACCATGCGCGACAGCTCCTCGTTGTTGAGGACATAGTCGGGCACGTAGCCGCCAACACCTGTGATTACTGCGTGTATCTTACCCATTGTAATTATTCAGCAACTTCCTTAACGATAGCCACCTTACCACGATAGTAACCGCAAGTAGGGCAAACTGTGTGGTATACATAGTAAGCGCCACAGTTCGGGCATACTGCCAATGTAGGAGCTACTGCCTTATCATGAGTTCTTCTCTTAAGTGTACGTGTCTTTGACTGTCTTCTTTTAGGATGTGCCATTTTCTTTAATCTTTAATTATTGTTTTTAATTTTTCTAATCCATTCCAGCGCGGATCTACCGCTGCCTCTTCATTCTCGCCACTACTTCGGGTAGCTGAGTGTTCTTCGAGAACCTTTATCATCGCCGCGTTACATTTTCCAGGTGTATGCACGTGCTTAGCGGGAATGTTGAGTGCTATAAATTCGTAGATGAACCATGCCACGTCGAGTACGCCTTCGCGCTCGTCGACGGTGATGAGGTCATCGTCTTCGGAATATTCTTCTCCAAACTTGACGATAAGGCGGTCGTCGCTTTCTACGTCCTGGTCCATATCGTCGAGGCAGAGGTCGCACGGAATAACGACCGAGCCTGCGGTGTGGAAGTCGAGCTCAAAATAGTTCTCCGTGCGGCGCACGTTTAACGACACACTGACAGAGCCACGCTTAATTTCGTCCTCGTCTAACGACTCGAAATAAGCGTCGCCCAGGTTGAAATGGAGCGTTGTGAGACCCTCGTTCAACTCCTTTAAATCTATCTTAAGCGATTCTAAATTACACATTTGGTGTGCAAAGTTACGAATATTCTGCGAATTACACAACTGATTACCAGAAAAGTTCTATTCTAAAGGTAGTTCCGACGCCCAATTCCGACTTTTTCACGTAGATTTTGCCGTGATGATACTCTTCTACAATGCGTTTGGCGAGCGACAGGCCCAATCCCCAGCCGCGTTTTTTCGTGGTGAATCCGGGTTTGAACACGTTGCCGATGTCCTTCTTGCGTATGCCTTTGCCGGTGTCTGCCACCTCGACTACGGCGCGTGCGCCTTCCTTCAGTATGGTGAGCGTAATGGTGCCGGCGCCTTCCATGGCGTCGACGGCGTTCTTGCAGAGGTTCTCTATCACCCACTCGAAGAGCGAGGCGTTGATGCGCACTATGACGTCTTCCTCGGGGAAGCGGCATATCATCTGCACCTTGCGCGACGTGCGGCGGTCCATATAGTCGACCACGTGCTGCATTATCTCCTTCAGATTTGTCTCCACAGGTTCGGGCAGCGAGCCTATCTTCGAGAAGCGGTCGGCGATGAGCTGCAGGCGCTTCACGTCCTTGTCCATCTCGGGTATGAGCGGGTCGTCGGGATGAGTCTCCTTCAGTATCTCAGTCCACGCCATGAGGCTCGATATCGGTGTGCCGAGCTGATGGGCTGTTTCCTTCGAGAGTCCTACCCACACCTTGTTCTGCTCGGCGCGTTTAGACGTGAGCAGGGCGAAGATGGCTATGACGACGAATATCATCACCACGCCCAGCTGTATATAGGGATAGGAGGCGAGTCGGCGCAGCATGACGGAGTCGGCGTAGCAGACATTGATGTACTCGTCGGAGTGCGACACGCTGTCGGCGTCTTCGTTAAGCGCGATACGTATCACCTGACGCTCGGCGAGCATTTCCTTGCCGAGTTGCTCCACACGTCGCACGGAGTCGGCTGCCGTGTTGCACGTCTTAAGGTCGATGTTGCGGTAAGCCTGCACGTCGCCGTTCGAGTCGAGCACGATGACGGGTATCGTGTTGTTGCCGTTTATCACCTTCAGCACCAGATTGATGTCGGTGTTCTCGTCGGCGTTGTTCAGCGTGCGCATAGCCTCAGCCCAGACCGCCATCTTGTTGTGCTCCTCCCTGGCGAGGTCGCGTATGAGGATATGCGACACGACAAGTGATGCCACGGCGATAATCACCGCGGCGAGCACAAGAAATATCTTCACTCTACGTATTTGGTCGGTCCATTGCATATAACTAATAACGCAGTTACGGGCAGAATATTATTGAAGAAAGAAGGATTATTGCGCTTTCAAACGCAATAATCACCAATGATCACCAAAGATTGCTGTCCACCACTCTATTCACGCCATCTGCTGCAACCGAATCTGTAGCAACAGTTTCCGGGCGTGTGTCTTGGCGTGCGTTGGTCATCACACCGATAACGACAAGCAGCAGCGCAATCAGCGCAACGAGCACGGCGTTCACAACGGCGAACGACTTGCTCTTGCCTGCCAGCAGGCGTCTTATCTGGGCGATGTCGGAGGGTCGGCGGTCACGGTCGGCAGCAGCACACATGCGCCCTACTCTCGCAAGACTCTTGCTGTGCGCAGCCTCAGCCATGAACTCGAGCACCTTGCCGAACGAATAGATGTCGGCACTGGGGGCGCTCTTGGCTCCGGGCAGCAACTGTTCTGGCGCTATATAGCCGATTGTTCCAGCCGGAATCTTGAGCACGCAGAAGGTCTCGCTGTCTGAAAGTCCGAAGTCGATGAGCTTAACGTCGCCTCCGCGATGGGTCACCATGATGTTCGACGGCTTTATGTCGCGATGAACGGTCTGCTTGGCGTGCATATACTCCATGGCATCAAGCAGTTGGGCGGCAATCTTGCGTGCCTTATCCTCAGTAAACGTTCCGCTTGTGACGGCTGTCTCAAGATTCTCGCCGTCTACATATTCCATGACGATGCACTCGCCAAGTTCTTCTACCTGCTCCATGCTTATGGTGCGACAGATGTTGGGATGGTCGAGCTGCAAGCCTATCTCAAACTCCTTCATGAGCGCCTGACGATATACGGGCGTGAAGGCGAAGTCGGGCTTCAGACACTTCAGCATATAGCGCTTGCCGTATCTCACGGCAGAGAGCAAGCGCGAAAAGCCCGACTTTGAAACATATACTTCGCTAATGTTCGAAAAGCCGCTGTCGTGCTGCACGCCGCTGAAGCCGCACTCGCCGCCAAAGCCTGCCACGAATCCTGATGTGGGTCGTTTCTCCTTGTCACTCATCAGCACGATTCTTTAACAACCCTAACTATCGAAAGTCCGCCGTTGCGACCCGCTACGAACGGCGGTGTGCGCACGCCGGCGCGCTCAAGGAACGGCAGATACAGCGGTTGCTCGGCGATGAAGCAGCCCGTAACGAAACTGTCGCCAGGCAACATTTTGCTGTTGTGCGACATGAGCACGGCATATCTGCTGTCGCCCTGATATTCAAGTCGCACAATGCGGTTGGGGCTCCAGCCTATCTCCACCTTGTCGCCACGATTGAGGTCGCTGCTCATGAGTTGGTTGGCGTTAAAGAACGACGAGTTGTAGCACGGACTCGTCTTCAGCCATGCCACAAACTTAGTGTAGTCGGCATGACCAATATAGCGCGCCAGCACATTCAGCGTAGCCACGCGTGGCGTGTGCTCGTCGCCTACATAGTTGTAAAGACGCTTCAGTGTGGATGTCGACACGGTTGCATTGTATTTCTTCTTAAGCATCAGCGAGAACACCTCGAAGTCGGTGGACGTAGCAAGTGTGTCCTCGTATTTCTCCTTTACGAGACGCTTGAGTTCTTCTATTTCTGGTGAGTTCATTCTTCTACGATATTATCAAAAACATTCCATTTTGCATTCGCACGATAGTATTTCTTCCTGCCTTTCGGCACATGCAGTCGGCAGGTCTTCACGAAGTCGGCGCCGGTTGTGGCGAAGGTATTGCTGTTGCACACGGGCGGAAGTGGGGCTGTTATGTACAGATCGGTGAGCGGACAGCCGTCAAACACGTAGTCGGACAGCAGTTCGACGTCGTTGCCAAGGCGCACAGTCCTCAGGTCGGCACATTTCTGGAACACGCCGGTCGGCAACATCTTCAGTGTTGAAGGCAGCACAACTTCTCTTACCTTACTGTTATAGAAAGCACATTCGCCTATTTTGGTGAGTCCTGCCGGAAACACGAACTTCCCAATGCTACATTCGCGGAAGGCGTACGGACCAACTGCTGTCACTGTGGCTGGCAATGCGTAGTCACCTCGCTTGCCCATCGGGAACCACAATATGCTCTTGGCGTCGCCGCTCAGCAGTACGCCGTCACGACTTGTGTATGATGTGTTGGCACCCGACACGCTTATCTCTTCAAGCGAAGTGCATCCAGCCGACGGAACGATACTGCTTACGGTAGCCGGTATCACTATGCTGCGCAGCGATGAGCAGTTGAGGAAGGCGTCTTTTTCTATCCTCACCACGTCCATCGGCAACTTTATATTCTTCAGATTGCTGCACGCGGCAAACAGTCCCACTCCCACAACGTTGTCCTCCGAATAGCGCGCAGCGTCATACACACCGCCTCCTGCGACAATGCGTGCGCCGGATATGTCTATATCGGCAAGTCGCCCGTTTGTAGCACTACCGTCTATGCCGCGTCCTGCCATGTGGCGCAGGGTGCGAAGGTCGTCGCCGTTGAGCGGTCCGGCTATAGAGATGGTGGTGTATTTGTAGATGTCGTCGCCAATGACTACCGAAAGCATGCCTGCCTCATCCAAAACCACAGCAGTTGGAGTTGTGAACGAAAGCGGTTCGCCCACAGCCTCGCCGTTTCTGTTCTTGGCGAACGGGCATATTGTGTATGCCGTGCTCGGATGCAGATTGCCTATACGCAAGCGGTAGAATCCGTCAGCGCCCACAGAGCCAGCCTGCATTATGGTTGTTTCCTTCTCACCGTCGCTCATCGCGGCTCCATCCTGACGCGACACGCGACAACCGCTTTCGGCGATCTCGTCGCCGCCGTCGTCAGCAATGCTATAGCCCACGATTACACTCATCGGACTGCTGCTCAGCACCTTCACGTCGCCGATAGTTGGCTGCAGATTCGGTAGTGTTGTGAAGTTGAGAGTCTCGCCCGATAGTACGGCGGTGCCGTTGCCGCCTTGCAACATATAATAATATGTGGTGCCTGCCGTGAGATTACGCAAGCGCATGCTCACACTGCCGTCCGCAGCGTCAAGCGCCTCCGAACGTTCGCTCATACTCTCGTCGGCTCCATAGCGGAACCACAACTGCGGCATATCCGCACCATTGTACGTTTGGCACAGTCCTGATATTGTAGCTTCCGTTCGGGTTATGTCCGTAGCCGGCAGAGTCTGCAAGTGCGGCTCAAGACTGTCGGGTTTGTCGCTACTGCACGAACACAAGAGCGCCACTACTGCCACGAAAGTGATATAGAGTCGATTGAACATATTATTATAATGTAAGTTATGATTCATATCTCAAGTTGTTTTCACATATATTATATAGAAACACTTTCTCAACGCTTGGCGGGTTTCGTTATCACGCTATTCTTTCCAATGCGTATGCCTATGCCCACACATCCCTGCCACTGGCTGCCGCCGATTGTAAGCGTAGAGGCGCTCACGCTGAGTCTGCCCTTTGTAAAGAGCACGCCTATCTCCGCTGCCACGCCTTTATGTGTGAGTCCGTCGTTGCGCAGCCATCCTCCGCCTTCGCTTTTTGCGAGTTGCCATGCGGTTGTCTGTTTGGCGTAACCGGCTCCCTCAAAGACGTTGAAGTTGGCGTTTATGCGGTGTATCAAACCCGCTGTGACGGCATATTCTGAAGTATGCGTGCTACCCGAATAGTATGGTTTCACAGTAGCTCCGTCTCTATAGCCCTCGCGGTTGCACGCTCCTACTGTCTTCTTGCCAGAACGCAGATTGGTGCTGGCATGAACGTAGCCACCGTGACGACTCATCACGGCTATCATCGCTCCCCACGACGGACCGTCTGTGTGCATCGAGGCTGTGAGCAACGTATAGAGATGCAAGGGCACGACGCGACGCGGCGGCGCCACGGTAACTGTGTCTACAATAGTCTGTGTGTATACAACGGTGTCGTGCTTCTCCACAACAGCTGCCTGCGGCAGGCGCAGACGCATCTCGTATGTCATGCGACTCTCCAGCTTTGTACCGAACGCATAGTCGCGCAGCACTCCCCATTGCGGGTGTTTCAGCGTTATGCTCTTTGTACCTTTAGGCAGGAAAAGCCATATCTCGCCCACCTTGTCGCGACGCTCAACGATGCCTAACGGCGAGGAGAAAGCGAAGTCGGCTGGGGCTACCACCTTCAGCAGGGCGCACGCCTCGTCGTTAAGGTCGCGAACAGCGTCGATGAAAGCGCTCACATCGGTGGGCAACTGACGGAAGCTCTCTACTGAGAACGTGCTGTCGGCAGGCGCTGGCGCATCTGCGGCTTCTGCTGCAGACAGTAACGGCACAGCTGCCCTGGCGTCCTGCAACGAGAGACAGCATAAAGCGACGGTATACGCCACACAAAGCATAGCGTTGCGTAGCGTCCGGCTTATACTTATTGTCCGAGAACTATTATTTAGCATAATACAATGTCTTTTTATTCAGGATTAAAGTCGGCTAAGATTAAAGCCGACTTGCTTTGTCTATTCAAGATTAAAGTCGGAGATGTCTATCACTCCTTCCGAACTGCCGACCGTAGCCGACGGTTGCCACGTTCGCACGTGTATGAGCGGCATGGAAGGATTGCGGAAGTCCCACAGCAGAAACAGCCAACCGTCGTCTGAGTAGCGGTCGCTGCTGTAGCGTTGGCGCAGCGAAACGCCGTAGATGCCGTCTTTCGTAGGATGGCGCATGATGCGGAAGTCGGAGAACTTCACGTCGACGGTCTTGTTGACGGCGAACACCTTGGCGAGTCGTGCGAGATAGTCGCGCTTGGTATGCAGGGCGTAAGTAACGCGCGAGTCAGACCCAATGCCGGCGGTCGTAGCCGACTCCTTCACCACATTGCCAACGATGATGAGTGCCTCGTCGCTGAACACCTGTCTGAGGAAGTCGATGTCCTTCGTGGTGTATGCCGTGCGCAGATGCTCGCAGTAGTTGAGTATCTGACGGCGGCGCGAGGCATCGGTCTCCGTCAGCTTGCCCTTCAATATCTTCGCCGCCTCTTTGTAGAATGGACTGCTCTGCGCTATCTTGCGTATGTCGGTCTGCGTGAGCTTCACCGCGTGTCCTTTACTCTCACGGTGCGACTTGCTGTCGGAAGGTCCTGCCGACTCTACTGACTGATTCTCCATATCCATGTTCTGCCTCGTCAGTTCGTCTTCGGGCACCACAGCCTTTGCTTGCGTCGCAGCACCAACCGTGAATGTCACCATTCCGTTAGTGTCTACGTATCCCTCGCGCCCAGTAGCCATCTCGCGGAAGCGGAGTCTGCCGCCACGGAAGCGCGTGTCTATCATACATCCGCGCAGAGGAATGCGAAAGAGCGTGTTGCCTTGGGCGTCTTCCACCACATACTGGCGCTGTCCCTGCGCCACAATCTGCTCCACGACCTCCATGCCTTCGTTCAGTCCGTAGCGCGTCTCCTTCATGTTTTTCTTATAACCACCAAAGGGCAGCAGCCATAAAGCCACTGCCCATAGGAGGAGCGCCAGCGCTACGGCTGACAATATGCCGGTAGTTTTCTTCATACGAATCGTTTTATTACCAGTTCTGCTTCTCGCCGCCAATGTTTATCTTCACCTTGTCGGGATTTTCGGATATGACGAGGTTGACAAGATGCTCCGTACCAGGCTTGAAAAGGAACTTGCTCTCGAAGAGATAGCTCACGCCCATCATCTCCACCTCGACGAGCGGCTGACGGTTGTCGATGCGCTGCGGCACGATTATCGCCGAATAGCTTGTATCGCCGTCCTGATGGGCTACGATGGTCTGGCGTGTGCCCTTAACGTAGCGTGTCGCCACTCCTGCCTGCAGGTCGATGGTGGCTGTGGGCACGGTGTTGTGGATGTATACCTTGGCGGTGGTGGGCATGTCGCCCTCGAAGTCTTCACCCTTTATCAAGCGAATCTTCAGTTTGCTCATGATGTGCTTGAAGGTGAGTCTTACGGGCGAATCAGAAGCCTTGACATCCTTGGTTGTGGCGAAGAGAAGGTCGCTCGCCTCGTATCCGCCGAGAGCGGTAGCTGTCTTCGAGGTGCTCTGGTCGGTGCTTACGCTGAACGGCTGGTCGGTTACGCTCGTCACATCCTGCATGTACGGATAGTAGGCGTAGGCGTTGTACGTCCCCTCGTCCCAATACAGCGTGCGACCGGCTTCCCATTTGTTGCCGTCGAAGGTGAGCGCCTCGTTGTTCACCAGATTGCCTGCCAGCTCCAGCGGCTCTTTCGCGTCGGCTACGTACAGACCGATGCGGTCGTTGCGCTCGAAGTCGGTGGCTGTAGCGCGGGTCTGCCCAGGATAGTCTACGACGAATGTCATGGGTGTAGACTTAGGGTCTTGCGGCTGAGTCGGTTGCAGATCGTCGCCGCAAGCCGCCAGCGTGAGCACTACCAACGCCAGTGCGACACATCTTATTATATGGTTGTTCATAAATCTTCGTTTTAGAGTTTTCTTTCTGACCACTTCCTTAGCGGTGTCTTCTCACCTTCCTCATCTGCAGCGGACTGCCCTTGTGTATCTTCGGGGCATGCTGATAGGTATGGGCGGTGCGCGTGTAGCTTGTGCCCATGCTGCGTGTCGCTGTTCCGGCATCGCGCTTGTCGTTTCTGACGAACTCCTCGAACGAGAAGGTCTCGCCGGCGTATCTCATGATGCGCTTCACGATGCTCTCGCGACTGATGGTGCTATAGTAGGGTATGTCGTTGTTCATGCATGAGTTCTGCTCCGAGCGGAACACGCCGCGGTTGTGCATATAGCCGCCCTCGTAGATGTCGACGATGTCGCTGTAGCGGTCGTCGAAGATGAGGTGGCTCCAGCCTACGTTGTGCATCTTGCCGGTGAGCGAGAGGTTGTCGTACCAGCCGAGCGACTTCGCGCTGTTGAACTCCGCCACGTGTCCGCAGCAGCTGCAGCCGCAAGCGTCGATGAAGGCGTTGTGGTAGATGTACTCGTCGCCGAGCTTGCCGAATCCGTGACCGCCTGCCTCGTGCTGAACCACGCCGCGCGTGTCGAGCGGATAGTCGTATGTGCTGAGCGGACAGAACGCTATAGCCGATCCGTCGGGCCACATCTGGCAGATGCCGCCGTAGTCGGTGGTGTTGGGCACAACGATTATGAGGGTCTGCTTCAGGTTTTCCTTGTTTACGGTGGGCGCACCGAGGGCGTAACTGAACAGTTCGTCGTAATTGGCTTTCAGTCCGACGCCACCGGTGAAGGTTGTGCCGAAGCGGTTGTAGCGTATGGTGTTCACCGTGCCCACTCCGCTCTCGGTAGACAGCGGTATAGCGGTGTACACGTTGAAGTATTTGCGGTAGGTCTTATACGGCTCGATGCCGAAGAAGTATTCCACTTCCTGACGTATGTGCTTCAGATAGTCGCCGCTGGCAAGGTCCTTGGCGTTGTAGCCGTCGCCGAGCAGCACGATGTTGATGCCGCCGTTGCGTCCCTTGGTGGCTTTCTGCAGGGTTATCCATTCGTCTTCGCCGTACTCGTAGCCGTACTGCGAGACGGTGCACGCGTGGGTATAGTCTTTGTTCTTCAGTCGGAACACTATCTTGCCCTCGCGGTCGCTCGCGTTCTTCGCCATGCTCTTGATGGTGAGCGTCACTTCGGTCTTCTTGTTGCCGCTGGCTGGCGACACCTCACACCAGTCGGGCTTGCTCTCCACTTCCCACTCGTCCTCGGCGTTGACGACCAGGGTCTGCTTGTGCTGTGTGCTCAACGCGCATGCCACCGACGGGCGGCATACCAGCTCGTGGTGGGCTGCGATGCGCTTGAACTCGCACCAGCCGCCGGCTGCCTGATACTGCTGAACGGCTGACTCGGGCACTTCGAGCGTGAAGTTGTCTTTTGCCACGCCGTCGAAGGCGCCGCTCTGCACATAGGGCGGCATGGTGCCCTTGCATACTATAGAACCGACGCCGTAGCAGTTCTTGAATGCTCCTCTACGTATGGTTTCCAACGATTCTGGCAACACCAAGCCTTCGAGCATTCGGCAATTTGAGAATGCACTCTCACCAATACTTTCAACCCCATAGGGAATGTCAAGAACACCCATCAAACGCCAGTTGTTTGCAAAGGCGCTACTGCCAATATGCATAAGCGTTGACGGCAAATTCAGATTGCCAGAGAAATCATTGTTTCCAAAGGCATTGTTAGAAAGGGTCTTCAGATTCCTTGGTAAATGTAGCTCGCCCTTGAAATGGCAGTTGGCAAACGCATCGTTAGCAATATTTACTATTCCATCATGCAAAGTCAGCGTACCATCAAAGCCACAATTATTAAATGCTTCTGAAGGTATGGATATTATACCTTGCGGTATAGTCAAAGAACCGGTGAGACCTGAACAGTAAGAAAAAGTACAAACGCCCATTCTTTTCAACTTTGATGGCAATCGTAAATCGCCATAGAATCCATTGCATCCAGAAAAACAATAGCCTCGGATCAGCTCCACATTATCCGGTATAACGAGATTTCCGGTAAACCCGGAACATCCTAGAAATACGCCACCATAATAATCTGTGCCCTCATCATCCGTTTCACTTGTCGGTCCATTGCCATATCTTCCAAGATACTTCAAAGTAGAAGGCAAAGACAGAGTGCCATTTAGGGCTACACAACCATTAAAAGCTCCTCTTTGAATATCTATAACACCTTCTGGTATGTTGAGCGAACCTGAAAGATACTTACAACCATAAAAAGCATTAGCTCCTATAGACACAAGATTATCAGGCAATACAAGTCTCGTAAGAGTCTGATTTCCGCCCAACTGACTATTTCTATAAAATGCGCTGTTAGGTATCTGGTCGTCCAAGTTCTGACCTTCTCCAAGTTCTACATTACCATAACCTTTGATTCTGACTTCCTTTAAATTTAAAGAAGAAAGCGAACTCATAGAGTCTCTCATGAAATAGAAGTCACGAGAATCTATAGTACCCTTAATCTTCAGATTCTTCAGCTTTGTATAGTCCTTGTTGGCTGCAGCAATGGCTTCCTTAAGGTGTCCGGCGGTAGAGTTCACGATGACGTATTCCTTGGCTGTGGCGTCGTGACTCACGAGGTCGTTCTCCCACGGGGTGATGCTCTCGTTCACGAGTGTGAGGTGATACTGTCAGCTGGCTGCTTTCTTGTCTACACGTATGCTGAAGTTCATCATCTTGCCGGCTACGTACGTGAGCGCCTCGTTCTTCACGAACTTGTAGGGCATGCCGCCGATGGTGATGCTGAAGAGCGTGGTGCCTGCACTGACGGTCTGCGGCACCACGATGGCGCGCCATTCGTCGTCGACGCGCGAGGGGATGGTGGCTGTGCTCTCCACGCTGCCTGAGGGCTTCACCTCGCCGGTGGCAAGGTCGATGCTCGCCTTGCGCACCAGGTTGGGCGCAAGCACTATCTTCTCGGTGTTAGCCCACTCGCCGTCGGCAAAGCCCGAGCCTTGAATCAGGGTGACGCGGGCGTTCGACATGCGGTGGAACAGCGGCAGACGGATGATGCTGGTCGTGGGAGCCACGTCGCCCACCTTGCCCCAAAGGAAGTCGCTCGCCTCGTAGCCGCCCATCTCGCCGTCGGCAGAAGCGCGGCTCTGGTCTTTCTGCACCTCAAACTGATAGTCGTCGATGCTCTCGGGGTTGGCGAATGGATAGTAGCCGTAAACGTCGATGTGCGTGTGCTTGTCTTTCCAGTAGATGTCGTAGGCGGGTTCCCACTGGTTGTTGGCTTCGTCGAACGTGTGGCGCACGTTGTCGCAACGGTTGCCGCTGGGTTTCAGAGTGCCTGGCGTGCCGCCGTTGTAGTCGACGACGTAGACGCCCATCACGTCTCCGTCGCAGAAGCCGTTGTCGCAGACACGTGTCAGCGCCAACTGCTCGATGCTGCCCGATAGCTGTATGCGGTCGGCGCCGCCAGGCTTGCCGCCGTCGCCGTCGAACAACGAGTCGGAGCAGGCAGCAAGCAGAATGCAAAGCATCAGTACAGCTGTGTATATATGGAAGTTCTTGTGATTCGTATGGGTCATATCAAATGCAATGTTCTTTTAATCGTTTCTGTTTCTTTACTGCGTCAGCTTGCCACACCGCCGTAATCTATGCCGTCGCTCTCCCATGCGCTGATGCTCACGCTCAGTCCGCCGCCCGTCTTGCTGAGCGTGACGGTGAGCGTGTGGCGCTTGCCGCCGACGAAGGTGACGGTCTTCGAGATGTTGTGGTCGGCGCCGTCGACGGTGATGGTTATGAGGTTGTTGCCCGTGGCGGTCTGCGGCACGACAAAGGCGCGGTAGACGGCGCCGTCCTTATAGGGCGTGAGGCTGCGCACGCTGCCGTTGGCGCTTACCGTGGAGGTGGCGAGGTTGACGGTGGCGGAGGTGGCGAGATTGTTCATCTTCACCGATACATTCGCGTCTGCGAGTGAGCTTTCGCTATATCCGGCACCTGCCTTGAGCACTATCTCCACCTGACTCATCAGGTGACGTGCCGCGATGTTCACCGGCGATGCCGTGGGAGCGGCGTCGAGGGTGGAGCCTGCGATAAGGTCGGACGACTTGTATGCGCCCAGACTACTCTGGTCGGCACTGACGCCGAACGGCATGGCGCTCACGCTTGCCACTGTCTGCGTGTAGGGATAATACATATAGAAGTCGGCATGCGTCTGAGCGTCCTTCCAGTATACTGTCTTTTCTGCGTTCCATGTCGTGGTATAGGTGTACGGCATGTTGTCGAGATGATTGCCCAAAGGTTTCAGCGTCGCCGCGCTGCCGTCTGCATTGCGGTTGACAACGAACAGCCCTATACGGTCGCCACTCTCGAACGCCTCCTCCGTGGCGCGGGTTATCGTGGCGCTGACATTTATAGGTATCTGTGCCGCGGGTTTGTCGGGCTCGTCGGGTTTATCGGGATTATCTGGCTTGTCGGGATTATCTGGTTTGTCGGGCTTGTCTGGCTCGGTGGGCGTAGGTGGCACGTCGGGGTCGTCGTGTCCGCACGATGTGCATGCTACGAGAAGAGCTAAAGCAATCAGAAAGACAGGTTTCTTATCATAAGCACTCATATTATTTGCGGTGTTAAAGCTTAACAAATACAAAGTTAAGCAATTAAACGATAAAATACAAGTTCACAATAGTTCACTTTTCACAAAAAACAATAGTATGAGCCGATGTTTGCTTGGCTTAGTCTGATAGTATATGTGCTTCGAACGGGTGTTACCGCGTACTGGTAACAATATTCCCAATACGCGGTAACGATATTACCACGCTGCGGTAACGGTGTTACCACACTGCGGTAATTCTGTTTCGGCTTCGCCTTTGCGGAATATCTTGTAGCCGATTGCCGCCACAACGACGCTCATTATCGGCGAGATGATATTGAAGAAACAATAGGGCAGGTAGGTGGTCGTCGCCACACCGAGCACAGTGCTCTGCGTCATGCCGCAGGTGTTCCACGGCACAAGCACTGAGGTCACGGTCACGGCGTCCTCTGTGGTGCGGCTCAGCAGGCGACGCTCGTAGTTCTCGCGGTCGTAAACGTCGCGGAACATGTTGCCGGTGAGCAGGATGCACAGATACTGGTCGGCGATGGCTACGTTGAGCATCACGCCGGTGGTGGCTGTAGACGCCACGAGCGACGTGCGACCCTTCACCATGTGGATGAACAGTCGGGTGATGCCACCCACCATTCCGCTTGCTGCCATCGTTCCGCCGAAACACATGGCGCAGATGATGAGCCAGATGGTGTCGGTCATACCTGCCATGCCGCGCGTAGAGACGAGCTCGGTGAGCATCTGGTTCGATGTGCTCAGCGTCGTCTCGCCGTATACGCTCATCATCGCCGCCTTGAACATCGACGGGTCGATTTCTGCCAACGCCTCGCGCTGGAAGATGAGTCCGCAAGCCACGGCGAGAAGTGTCGACAAGAAGATGGTGACGATTGGCGGGGTCTTGCGCGCGATGAGCACGCCGGTGGCTACGGGCACTGTGAGCAGCCACGGCGTGATGTTGAAGCGTCCGTCGAGGGCTGCCATGAACGAGGCTACTTCCTGCGTCTCAGTGGTGTCGATAGCGAGTCCTGCCACGGCGAAGATTATCAGCGCGAGGGTTATCGAGGGCACGGTGGTGAGCAGCATGTAGCGTATATGGCTGAATAGCTGCACGCCCAGACTGCCCGAGGCGAGGGTGGTTGTCTCGGAGAGTGGCGAGATCTTGTCGCCGAAGTAAGCGCCGGAGATAATCGCTCCTGCCACCCAACCGTCGGCGAAGCCTTGCGCTCTGCCGATTCCCATGAGCGCAATGCCGATGGTGGCGATGGTGGTCCACGACGAACCGGTCATCAGACTGACAAGGGCGCAGATAAGGCAGGTGGACGCCAGGAACACCGACGGATGGATGATGTGCATACCATAATATATTAAGGTGGGCACCACACCGCTCACCATCCATGCGCCGCCCAAAGCTCCGATGAGCAGCAGTATTATCAGCGCACTCGACACGCTCGACACGTTCTTCGTGATCGCTTTCTCAAAACTTGACCACGGCACATTCAGATAGCCCATGCCGATGAGAACGCAGAACGCCGATACGGCTATCAATGTCACCTGCGACGCTCCTGCCAGCGAGTCGCTGCCGAACGCTCGTATCGTCGCAACGAGCATTATCACGAGCAACGCAATCGGCGTGAATGACAGCAACGCCGAAGGGCGCTTCTTCAAATGTGCGGTTGCTGCGTGCTTAGCGGTTACTTGTCCGCTTTTTCTTCCTTCCTTGTTATTCTCCATTGTATTCATCCTGAAACATTACGTATATTTATACATCATCATTTACTATTACGATATGCAAAGTTACTGCATTTTCTGCATATATACAACATTTAACACCACAAAAGTGTATATAATTACAATAAAGAATAAACTAACGAATAAAACAATGTATAGATATACACCATTCGTAGCGGAGGTGAAAGCCTCCGCAGCAAGCAATGATATCTATCAAAAATTTCTGGAAGATATGGCAGATTTTTTCACGTACTTATGTTTTATATCTGCAAGAGTATATTGATGAGATTTGCTCAGAATTAACTACCTTTGCGGTAGAATCACCAACAGATAAGGCAATTTATTAATTGACTTATTAGTTGTGATAACATTCGATTAGAGTTATTGATAGTTGCCTAGTATGGCAAATGGCTGGCAGATGGCTTGTAAATGGCTGGCAGATGGCCAGTAAATAGCTGGGAGATGGCTGGAAGATAGCCCTCTCTGTCAAGTTATCTTCCAGCCCTTATCCTATTCACCATCAACCCGTTACGCCATTTCTGGAAGATATGGCAGATTTTTTCATGATTACAGATCGGAAGAGCGGTTCAGCAGGAATGCCGAG
>ERZ1031885.488-NODE-488-length-16376-cov-5.697690_pt1 | contig 16376 bp, 15 predicted proteins | sample MGYA00518168_ERZ1031885 | MGnify/ENA primary metagenome ERZ1031885 (study PRJEB33719, sample SAMN04261269) | wastewater metagenome | biome: rural village; feature: human; material: feces | host: Homo sapiens | place: El Salvador | collected 2014-01-14 ...
AGTGCGTCGTTTACGAGAGCACCCTATCCACCGCTGCGCGGTCCCCCTTCCCCAAGGGGGAAGGCTACGATATGAGAATGCCGCTTTTCTCGCATTGTCAGAGCGAATACACGCATATCAAGTGCGCCATTTGCGAGAGTGCCGCTGTCCCCGACAGACAAAGCCGTCCCCTCGAGAGGGCGGAATCCGTCACAACCGATTGCCTGCACCGTGACGATTTCATATAATAAAGAAAAACGTACAGAAGTGAGGAAAAGACGATGAAACTGCAATATGGCAATACCTGGTGGGGAAGCGAGTGGCTGAAAGCGCTCGAGGAGGCAGACCATGCGAACCGTCTGCCGCGTGGGCGGGTGTATGCGCGAGGCGGCGCGGTCATTTCCATGCGCCGTGAGGGGGAGACGCTGACTGCGAAGGTGCAGGGGACGCGGCGCACGCCCTACCATGTCACGCTGACGCTTCCTCCTTTTCCGGAAAACAAAGTCCAGGCCTTTCTGGATGATGTATCGCGCCATCCTTCGATCGTGACGAAGCTCCTGCATCGGGAGCTGTCACCTGCTGTCATGGAGCTTGCGGAAAAGGCAGGGCTTTCCCTATTCCCTTCCTCGATGAATGACATCGAGATGCATTGCAGCTGTCCCGACTGGGCGCACCTCTGCAAGCACATCGCGGCCGTCATCTATGAGGTGAGCCGTGCCATCGACAATGATCCTTTCCAAGTCTTCTCCCTGCATGGCGTGTCGCTTGTGAGCAAGCTAAAAAAGCGGCATGTGACGATCACAAATGAGATGTCTGCTAAGATCCCGCGCTGGGATGACCTTGTGAAAGGGGAACTGGTCAAGGATATGGCACTTCCCATGGCAGAGGAAACGGCGGAAATCCCTGATTTCACGAAGATCAAAAGCCTCTGTTCCTTATGGATGCGTGTGCTTCCCGCTTCGCCTGCCTTCTACGGGCGCGGCAGCTTCGGCCGCATCTATGAAAAGACCATGACGGGCGTCAGAAAGATCGCAGAGAAAGCGCTCTTTGATTCGTCAGTCGTTTACGTCGTGGGCGGAGGGAAAGACAGTCTGGAGCTTGCCTCCGTTTCTTCCGTGCATCTCGTGATCGAAGGGCTCTCCGAGGGGAAGCTCTACACAGATCGCGGCGACTGGTGGCCGATGAGCCGTTTCCTTGCCGCTCTTCTCGATATGACGGAAGAGGAAGCGGCGGACAGCTCGTACACCGTGCGTGCCTTCCGCGAGGTGGTGCTGCTCGCTATACACCTTCTCCGGACGGGGAATGCCATTCCCGAGCTGGTGCGTGTAGATGAGAATGCGCTCTCCATCCGCTGGATGCCGACCGAGCAGGACGCAGGCACGGCGGAAGCCATGGGGATTCTCTCGAAGTGGGTGACCCCTGCCATGGTAGAGATCGCGCGGTATAGAGAAAAGAAATACTTTGCCAGAGAGCCTGCCGAGGTGGCACTGTCGCTTTTCCTCACGCACTTGATGCAAAACATGGCGAAGAAAAATTTCGCAGACGATCCCATCTATGATCTTTTCTTCATGGGGGAGCCCCTGATGGCGCGGGAAGGAAGGCCGCACCCCGAGGCTGACGGCATCGCATCGTGGCTGTCCTATTTCCACCTGAGCGCCGCCCGCTGGCAGCCTGTGCTTCTCGTGTCAGATGATCCGAAAACAAAAGCCTTCCGACTGGACCTCTCCGTCGTAGACAGTGAGGACAGTGAAGGGGACGCAGTGCCGCTCGCAGATGTCTTCACGAAGGATGACTATGATGCCTGCCGCTACCAGATCTTAAAGGATATGGACCTGCTTTCTTCCCTCGTGACCGGCATGGAAGACTACATGGACAGCGAAGGAAGGACACCGATCTCCTTCACGGCGGAAACCTTTGCCCCCTTTCTTTTGGAAGCCATCCCGGCCATGCGTCTTTTGGGCGCGCGCGTCATCCTGCCGAAGTCCTTGCAGCACCTCATCCGTCCGAAGAAGACACTCCGCCTCAAAAAGAAAGAAGAGGGAGCATCGCATGCACCGTCCCTCCTCTCTTTGGAAGACATGCTCGACTTCGACTGGCAGATCGCCCTTGGAGACGAGCGGATCTCCCCGGAAGATTTCGAAAAACTATCCGTCAAAGCAGGCTCCCTCATCGCATTCAAGGGGCAGTACCTCTACGTGACCGAGGCAGATCTGAAAAAGCTTGAAAAAATGTGGCAGCGTCCCGCCTCCCTCAAAGGGGAAGAACTCCTCCGCATCGCCTTCGAGGGCAGCTATGAAGGCGCGGAGATCACCATGACGAGCGAGGTGAAGCGACTGCTCTCCTCCATGAAAGAGGGCGAGCCCGTCGCGCTGCCGGAAAATGTATGTGCGACACTTCGCCCCTACCAGAAGCGCGGCTATGCGTGGCTTTACAACAACAGCCGCCTCGGCTTCGGCAGCATCCTCGCCGATGATATGGGCCTTGGGAAGACCCTTCAGGTCATCACCTTTCTCGAAAAGCTCCGCGAAGAGGGACGCCTTGCGAAGAAGAAAGCGCTCATCGTCGTGCCGACGAGTCTTCTCTCCAACTGGCAGGAAGAGATCGCCCGCTTCGCACCTCTCCTCACCGTTTTCCTCTACTACGGCGCCAAGCGCGACCTCGCTGATTTCCATGGGGACATCCTTCTTACCACCTATGGACTCCTTCGAAGCGACCAGGAGCTTCTCAAAAAGAAGAAATGGGAAGTCTTCATCATCGACGAAGCGCAGAACATCAAGAACCCCGACACCGCCCAGAGCCGGGCCGTCCGCAGCATGAAAGCGCCCATCCGCATCGCCATCTCCGGCACCCCCGTCGAGAACAGCCTCAAAGAATTCTGGTCCATCATGGAATTTACCAACAAAGGCTACCTCGGCAGTGCGAAGACCTTCCAGATGCGCTATGCGAATCCCATCCAGTATGAGCAGGACAGAAAAGCAGCCGAACGCTTCAAAAGCATCACCGCGCCCATGCTCCTGCGCCGCCTCAAGACAGACAAGACCATCATCAGCGACCTTCCGGATAAGCTCGAGCAGGACGAGTACACTCTCCTCACCCCCGCGCAGGCCGCCCTGTATCACCAGACCGTCGAAGAGAGCCTTCGCGTCATCAGCGAGCAGAAGGACGGAGACAAAGCCTCCCTCTTCAAGCGCCAGGGCCTCGTCCTGCAGATGATCCTCGCCCTGAAGGAGATCTGCAACCATCCCGCCCTCTTCACCAAAGAAGACAACTGGGATCCCGCCCTCTCCGGCAAAGCCGAGCGCCTCCTCGATCTCGCAGAAAGCATCCAGGCCAGTCGTGAAAAGGCCCTGATCTTCACCCAGTTCAAGAGCATGGGCGACAAGCTGGCAGATCTCCTCGAGAGCAGGCTGGGTGAACGTCCGATGTTCCTCCACGGCGGCTGCTCCCTCCGGGAGAGAAAAGACATGGTGGACCGCTTCCAGACAGACCCGAAGGCGAGATTCTTCATCCTCTCCCTGAAAGCCGCCGGCACCGGCCTCAACCTCACCGCCGCCTCCCATGTCATCCACTACGACCTTTGGTGGAATCCCGCTGTAGAGTCTCAGGCGACAGACCGCGCCTACCGCATCGGCCAGAAGAACAACGTCCTCGTCCACCGCTTCATCACCAAGAACACCTTCGAAGAAAAGATCAATGAGATCATCCAAAAGAAAAGATCCCTCGCCGACATGACCGTCTCCGTCGGCGAAAGTTGGATAGGAAATATGACGGATGATGAGCTTTCCAAGATATTCCGGTGAGAGGCAGAGACGTCAGGCGTCAGAGGGCAGAAGTCTGATATCTAACATCTGAAGTCTAAAGTCTTTAAGTCTTCAGGTCGGTCTTTTGCATGGGTGTGATAAAAACCGGTTATTTTATCATAGAAGAGCAAGGCATGTGATAAAATGACCGGTTTTTATCACATGGGGAATGTGATATGATAAAAAGCAGGAGTTTTATCACTGGGATAGGAGGTGCGCTATCGCTATGGAATATATGCCGTTATGGAAAATTTACTATGTTTCTCCGGATACGTATGAGCAAGTCTATGCAGAGCGCTTTTATGCCTGCACGACAAAGCATTTTCCGATATCCGTCAAAGAGGTCAATCGAAAACAGGCGTATCCTTCTTTCCTTTGCTATAATGAGGAGATCTCACTGCTTATACAGACTATGTACCAGAAGTATATTCAGTTTATGAAGTTACTCGCGGAATGTCCTCCTGTGATGCTTCGGCAGTATGCCGTTTCTTGCCTAATCGAAGAGGTACAGGCCACCAATGAGATCGAGGGTGTCAGAAGTACTCGCAAACAAATCAAAGATATCCTCCAAAATATTCCGGTCTCTGCTGCATATCGGCATTTGGCAAGTTTGGTAGATCAGTATCTTCGGATTTTGAATCATGAGGGGGCTTCTTTCTCTACTTGTCGTGATGTTCGCGATTTCTATGATTCATTTGCTTTGGCAGAGGTGGTACAGGAGAATCCAGCGCATGCACCGGATGGGATTATTTTCAGAAAAGCTCCTGTGGAAATTACCAGTCAGACAAATCGGGTAAAGCATGAGGGACTTATGCCGGAGCAGGCGATCATAGATGCGATGGATCAGGCGTTGTCTATTCTTCAGGCGGCAGAAATTCCGCTTTTGGTCAGGCTGGCGGCTTTTCACTATTTCTTTGAATACATACATCCGTTTTATGATGGAAATGGCCGCACGGGACGATTTATTGTGTCGTATTATCTGTCACAGGAATTTAGTCCGTATATTGCATTGCAGCTATCTGTGGAGATCAATAAACGGAAAAATGCATATTACAAAATGTTTGAGGAGACGAGCAGTCAGTGGAATCGAGGCGATTTGACGCCATTTATCCTGCAATTTATGGAGTTCATATCGCTGGCGTTTGATGATACGATTTCCGTACTTTCACGGAAAAAGGAGCAGTTGAAACGCTTTGTCGCACAGCTGAATGAAAAGGTGGCAGGGCAGGATGAGTTGACGAAAACGATCTATTATCTGCTGTTGCAGGCTTCTTTGTTCTCTGGTATTGGAATCACTATGGATCAGCTGATGGAGGCTACGCATAAGACTCGTGTTACGATCAAAAGCCGGCTGAGTAAAATACCGCAAGCCCATTATTGGGTGGATAAAAATGAGAAGCCATTTCATTATCGTCTGAATATGAAGATGCTGCTGGGAAGCAAAGAATGATTTACTCAAGCTTTGAGATGGACGGAAAGTTTGAAGTCTAATGTCTCTCCGTCTCATAGTCTCCAACCTTCCCCTTGACAAACGCAAAAAAGAAGTCTATAGTATGACCATACATGTGAGGATAGAGACATGATGGATCCTTGGTACACGCAAAGAGAGTCTGCGGCTGGTGGGAGCAGATGGTGGGGGGATCGATTACCGCTCTGGAGCAGGAGGATCGAAATCTTCCCGGGTGGCCTCGTTACTAGGCCGACAAGTGGAGCTTTAGCTCTGATTTGGGTGGAACCACGGAATATAACTTTCGTCCCTTAGGGACGGAAGTTTTTTTATTGCTTTCATGTTGCTTTCTGCGAAGCGGCTGAAATGGCAGAGCCAAGCAGAAAGCAGCAAAAATGGAAGCCACTGTCCCCAAGCAGTGAATGTCTGTTTTTAGAAAGGAAGATACTATGATTACGATTCGTCTGAAAGACGGAAAAGAGAAGGAGTTCGAAAGTGCGGTATCTCTGGCGGATGCAGCGAAGGCGATCTCCAACAGCCTTGGCAAGAATGCGCTGGTGGCGAAGGTGAATGGCGAGCTGACGGATCTGCGCGATCCGATCGTGGATGGTGCAGAGGTGGAATTCTTCACGAAGGAGGATCCGGAAGGTCTTTTCACGCTGCGTCATACGGCGTCTCATGTGATGGCACAGGCGATTCAGCACCTGTTCCCCGGTGTGAAGTTTGCTATCGGACCGGCGATCGATGATGGCTTCTACTATGATCTGGACTCTGATCATGTTTTCAGCCGGGAGGATTTCGCAGCGATCGAGAAGGAGATGTCGAAGATCGCGAAGGAAAATATCCCGCTGGTGAAGAAGGTGCTGCCGCGCGATGAAGCGCTCCAGTATTTCAAGGATAAAGGCCAGGACTACAAGGTCATGCTGATCGAAGATCTGCCGGAAGAGGAAACGATCTCTCTCTATGAACAGGGTGACTTCACGGATCTCTGCGCGGGCCCGCATCTGAAGTCCACCGGCAAGGTGAAGACGTTCAAGCTGATGACGGTCGCTGGTGCTTACTGGCGCGGCGACTCCAAGAATAAGATGCTGCAGCGTATCTATGCGACAGCATTCTTCAGCAAGGAGGATCTTGACCACTATCTCTTCGTCCGTGCGGAGGCGGAGAAGCGCGATCACAGAAAGCTCGGCAAGCAGCTCGATCTTTTCTCCTTCCATGAAGAGGGCCCGGGCTTCCCGTTCTTCCATCCGAAGGGCATGATCCTTAGAAATAAACTGATGGACTATGAACGTGAGCTCTTCAAGGAATTCGGCTATGTGGAGATCATGACGCCGGTCATCCTGTCGAAGAAGCTGTGGCTGCAGTCTGGTCACTGGGATCATTACAAGGAAAATATGTACTTCACCCAGATCGATGACGAAGACTATGCGATCAAACCGATGAACTGCCCCGGCGGAATCCTTTTCTTCAAGACGCAGCAGCGTTCTTACAGAGATCTGCCGATGCGTGTCGGTGAATTCGGTCTCGTTCATCGTCATGAGCTGAAGGGCGCGCTGCACGGCCTCTTCCGCGTTCGCTGTTTCACGCAGGATGATGCGCACATTTTCATGACGCAGGAACAGATGAAGGATGAAGTCATCAAGTGTATGGCGATGTATCAGAAGATGTATGGTGTCTTCGGTCTGGAATACCATGTCGAACTTTCCACCCGTCCGGAAAACTCCATGGGCAGCGATGAGCTGTGGGAGATCTCTACGAATGCGCTCCGCGAAGCGATCGAGACGGCGGGTGTACCGTACCAGATCAATGAAGGCGACGGTGCTTTCTATGGACCGAAGCTCGATTTCCATGTACAGGACTCTCTGGGACGTACCTGGCAGTGCGGCACCATCCAGATGGATATGCAGCTGCCGGAACGTTTCGATGTGAACTATATCGGTGAAGATGGAGAAAAGCACAGAGCAGTCATGCTGCACCGTGCGGGCTACGGCTCTCTGGAACGTTTCATCGGCATCCTGATCGAACACTATGCAGGGGCCTTCCCGACCTGGATCGCTCCGGTACAGGCGAAGATCATCCCTGTCACGGACAAGAATCTGGAATATGCGAAGTCTGTCGCAGCGGCTATGTCCGAGTCTGATATCCGTGTCGAAGTGGAAGAGGCCAATGAAACACTGGGCTACAAGATCCGCAAGGCACAGATGGAGAAGGTACCGTACATGATCATCGTGGGTGATCAGGAAATGAAGGGTCACACCATTTCTGTCAGAAGCAGAAAGAATGGCGACCTGGGGTCCCAGTCTCTCCCGATGTTCGTTGCAAACCTGATCCGCGAGATCAAAGAACGGGAAAACTGAGATGGCTTACAAAGAATACCAGAGTGCTGATATCGCACGGGCCGCGCTCCGCATGTCTTTGACCGAGACGCGGGCAGATGAGAATGCGCTGAAGGAAAGGCTGGCGAAGGATGGCATCCGCGCTGTCGCTGTGAACTTTGGCGGGAAGTTTCTGGATATCCTTCCGAAGATCTTCGAGTCGGCCATCGTGGCTGCCCAAAGGCAGAAGGTCATCTCGGATACTCATGTGGGGGATGGCTCTGTGGTCGGAGCCATGGAGTCTGCCATCGAGCAGGTGAAGCCGATGGCGATCGGCATGAATGTCGGCGGCAAGATCGGTATCGCCCGCTGGAATGAGCATCTCTGCGTTGCGATCTTTGTCGGCGTGGGTGTGCTTCATTTCAATGAGGTCACGGTGGGCATGGCGCACCGTGTCCTTCGGAATGATCTGCCTGATTGAGGAGAGCGTAAGGGATGGGAGTGACTATCTCATACCTGTCCTGCATAAGAAAAGAGCCGGGGGCTTTTGCCTCCGGCTCTTTTTGATGGGAGAAAGAGGGAGCCATTTTTTCTTGACAGAAAAAGCCGGAGGCGGTACATTGAATGAAATTCGATGGTTCGTTTGGGTGACAGGATGGGTGGAGGCTTTATGAAGGAAAAGATCAGTCTGATTCAAATGGATGTAGAGCTGGGACAGGTGGAAAGAAATTATGAAAAGGCCGTGCAGCTGATGGAGCTTGCACTCGAAGACAAGCCGGATATTCTTGTCCTGCCGGAAACGTTAAACACCGGCTTCTTTCCGTCGCCGGACAGCGCACTCTATGCCGCTTCTGATGCAGATGGCATGCAGACGAAAAAGATATTCGGAGCCTTTGCCAAGGGGCATGGCGTCAATATCGTGGCGGGCTCGGTCAGCGTTTTGGAAAACGGATGCGTTTTCAATCGAAGCTATATCTTTGATCGCAAGGGCGAGGTCGTTGCCTCTTATGATAAGATCCACGGCTTCAGCCCGATGGGAGAAACGAAGTCGTATACCGGCGGCTCTTCCATTGTCCACTTTACGCTGGACGGGATCGCCTGCTCGATGGCGATTTGCTATGACGTACGCTTTTGTGAACTGATCCGGACAGAAGCATTGCAGGGCGTGGATCTGTTTTTCCTCCCCGCTGCTTGGCCGCTCGTAAGGAAGGAGCACTGGATCACGCTTTCTAAAGCCAGAGCGATCGAGAATCAGATGTTTTTCTGTGCAGTGAATGAATGCGGCCGTGCCGGCAGCACGCAGTACGGCGGAAACTCGATGCTGCTCTCGCCTCTTGGGGAAGAATTGCTTCATCTGGGTGAAAAGGAGCAGGTGGCCACGGCGGAGATCGATACGGATGTGCTGCAGGGCATCCGAGAGAGCATCAATGTATTTCGTGACAGAAGACCGGAATTGTATCATCTGTAGAAAAATAGGGGAAAGGCGTTTCGCCCTTTGATTGCGCGTGAACGAGGTTCGGGGGGGCGGCGCATAAAAATCAGAAGCGTCACGGAGTATAAATAATGGCGATGCCAGAAGGTGGGTTTTAGTCACTAGTCACCAGTCACCAGTCACTTGAGACTCCTAATCCCTAATCCCTAGCTACTCATCCCTGCTTTCAAACTCTCGGGTTGTGGTGCGGCGCATAAAAATCAGAAGCGCCGCGGAGTATCAATCATGGCGATGCCCGAAGGTTTCTTGAAGAGCCGGTTTCCCGTTTGAGGCTTCCAAACATTGACCATTTTGACCGCGAGTGACAAAGATTTCTCGCTTGCGCTCGAAATGACGGTGCGAGAGAGTTCGCAGTCCCCGCCACCCTTATCGCCCAAGAGCAACCATTTTTCAAAAAGTGCTTGACAAAAGTACCATGGATGGATATACTAATATGCGTAACTTACGTGCGGCCCGGTGGTGTAGTGGTCTAACATGCCGCCCTGTCACGGCGGAGATCGTCAGTTCAAATCTGATCCGGGTCGCCAGCGCGGAAGTAGCTCAGTGGTAGAGCACAACCTTGCCAAGGTTGGGGTCGCGGGTTCGAGTCCCGTTTTCCGCTCCATATGGCGGCATAGCCAAGCGGTAAGGCAGAGGTCTGCAAAACCTTTATCCCCAGTTCGATTCTGGGTGCCGCCTCCATATTACAATCTATTACATTCATATAGACCTGCCGGGGTGGCGGAACTGGCAGACGCAAGGGACTTAAAATCCCTCGGATCGTGAGATTCGTACCGGTTCGATTCCGGTCCTCGGCACCAATTTGAATGATGAGCCGGAGCGTGATGCTCCGGCTTTTTGTTGTTTGAAAATGGGTGTGCGCTGGGAAGCGGTCAGGCATCGGGAAGCTGATGGCGCTGCGCCCCGGGCTGCCCAATGAATCGAGGCAAACTATGGCAAAGAAAGAAAAGAAAACGAATGTCATGCGCATTCTGGATAAAGAGAAGATCTCCTACGAGACGAAGTCCTATGATTACGATGAGGACGATCTCTCAGGCGTGCATGCGGCGGCAGAGCTCGGCTATGATCCGGACATGGTTTTCAAGACCATCGTCACGCATGGCGATAAGACCGGTCCTGTGGTCTTCTGTCTGCCTTCGGAGAAGGAGATCGATCTCAAAGCGGCGGCGCGTGTGAGCGGGAACAAGAGCGTAGAGATGATCCATGTGAAGGAGCTTCCCGGTCTCACAGGGTATTTGCGCGGCGGCTGCTCGCCGATTGGGATGAAGAAGACCTTCCCGACCTTCATCGATGAGAGCTGCCATCACCATCAGGCGATCAGCATCAGTGCGGGCCAGCGCGGCCGTCAGGTGGTGCTCTCGCCGGATGATCTGATTTCCCTCATCGGTGCGAAGACGGCAGACCTGACGGCGAAGTAAAGAGGCGGAAGCTGGGGTGCCTCATGATACTGCGGGCGGATTTTTCTCAAAAAGAGGCATGAAGGCGGCGGCATCGCCTTATCCATAGGGCGATGCCTGAAGGTTTTCTGCTTCGGATCTCCAAACATCGACTGCGTGGTCGTGGATGACAAAGATCTCTCATTGGCGCTTGAAACGACGACACGAGAGAGTCGCTAGTCACAAGTCACTCTCCTCCTCATCCCTGCTTTCAAACGCCTCATCTTTCGTGAATATCGCATAGTATGGAAACGCTGATTCAATCTGACAACGATTTAATCAGTGTTTCCATAGAAAACTGCGCGGCGCTTCTGACTTGATGCGCCGCACCAACCCCTTTGAATCTCTTGAACCCATAGAACCTGTTGAACCTCTTTGGCATGCCCCGCGGACGAACCTGATCCCGATGACCGGATACCATTTCCGGACATCAGGATTTTTTATTTTTCATGCTGCGTATGCTATAATAAAGTGATATTTTGGATACGTGTGAGTTGTTATATAAAGGATATATATTATGGAAAAGAAGTACTTCACCCTGACCTATGGCTGACCATATGTTATAAAAGCGTGTATGTAATATTTTCTGATTTTATCGCATTCCATCATGCAAAAGAGGTAGCAGCTGAAAAAGCTGCTACCTCTTTTTAACTGTCTATAAACTCAAATGCGAGCTAAGCAAAAGCTACTTTTCGTAGATAAAGTTATGGGATACACCATTGCTGAATGTAATTCTTACTACTTGGCGATTGCTTGTCACAATATTTTTTATACAATCGTGGAAGAAATCGGCAAGCAGCTTATGGCCGCACTTTTCCAATATTTGCATATAATCTGCAGAATCAGGCAGCATAGAAAGAATAGTTTCATATTTTGATGCATCAATTGACAGCTTCGGCGACACCTGTTTTTCCTCTTTTTGGGTTTTTCCCATGATAGACGCTATTTTCAATTCTATCTTTTTGCGTTCGGCTACATAATTTTCCTTACTCAAATCGCTATCTCCGTACAGATACAAGTCTTTTAGCCGGTCAAGGGCCTTATAGTATTTAGCCAATTCCTTTTCTCTTTCCACTTTTGCATTGTTTGCTGCAGCTTTGATGATAGCCACGTCGCCAGGTACGGGCTCGGTATTAGCACGGGTGAAAAGGCCGTAAATGGTTGGTAAATTAGCTAGTCTGCAATTGCTCGGCATCCCATCCAGCAGTATGCTATTTAACTGCTGCGATGATTGTACGCTATCCGTCATCCAGGATAATTTGTACATATTTGAAATGTACCGTAAGACAAATGGCGCTAGAACAATATCGGATAGGTAGGCGCTATTGGGACATCCCCAATGGAACGTATGCCCGGGGCATGTGTAAATGGTAGGCGTAAACCCGGAACGGCGCGGCCTGTCGCTGCGATAACGCAGCAGGCGTCCGCATTCCCCACAGATCATTAAGTTAGAAAAGAAGTGTGGGGCGGTAGACTGCATAAAGGCGCGACCTGTTTTCCTATTTTTCAAAAGATCTTGGACTGCCTGCCAGTCTTTTTCTGGGATAATGACCGGGTATACATCTTTTTGATACATCCATTCTTTTTTATCCTTTACTTTTTGCCGGCCAGATGTCTTTCTATTCCAGATGTATAACCCCTTAAAAGCGGGGTTATGTAAAATATGGTTCACTGTGGTAGAGGTCCATAGCCCACCACGTTTGCTGGTGATGTGATTATCATTCAAATGGTTAGCAATATAATTGGTTGAATATCCGTCTTGCACCATCTTAAACATGAGCTTGACTGTTTTAGCTTCGCTTTCGTTGATGGAATATTTTTTGCTGCCTTTGTCATAGTTATAGCCGAGTGGGGTAGGAGCGCCCAAATGCCCACCACGGCTGATAATATCTTTTGACACGGCCATCACTCTTTCTCGCGTGATCCCTCTTTCCATTTCGCCAAAAAGGCAGACCAACTTCAGCATGCCCTGCCCCATCACGCTGGAAGTATCAAAAGATTCGGATAAACTCACAAAGTCGGCGTTATGACTTTTCAGTACTTCCAGAAAACGGGCGAAATCCAATAGATTACGGCTGATGCGATCGATCTTGAAGGCCAACACAATATTCCGCTTCCCCGATTCTACATCATCCATCATTTTTTCAAATTGGGGGCGCTTCGTGTTTTTCCCGCTATATCCGGCATCTATATAAAATTCTATATCGGATTTCTTGCATTGCAGCATACCTACACAATAATTGGTAAGCATATGAACTTGCGCTGGGATGCTTTCTTTATCGATCTGATGGACAGTAGACACTCTGCAATAGCAAGCCGGTAGATATTTTGAAGTATCCATTTTCCCCTCCGCTAAAGTTATTGGGCGACATGTTTTGTATATTTCGCTACGGGAATGCCGATTATAGCTATATTATCGCAATTCTCGGAAGTAAAAGTCATGGCTTTATATTTGGCATTTTCTGGTAACAGCATGCAACCGCCAGGAATTTTATAAAAACGTTTGAGTGTGGCAGAATCATCAATTCTAACGGCTGCTATCTGTCCGTCCTCAACGACCGGCTGCTGATGGATGAATACAATATCACCATCAAAATAGCCTACATCAATCATTGAATCTCCGTGAACACGCAGGGCAAAATCCGCATTTAAATCAGCATCGCATGGAAGCAGCAATTTTATATGTTCGTCACACAAAATAGGCTTACCAGCTGCAATGGTTCCTAATAAGGGGACTTTCTTCAATTCTAGCGGAACTATGTTCTTTATGTTGGAATAATCGGTATTGGTATCACTCTTGCCTAATAGGTAATCCATGTTTACATTGAAGAAATCGGCAAGCATTTCTAGTGTCTCATAGTCAGGGCGTCGCTTCCCAGATTCATACATACTTACGGCACTACGGCTTAACCCTGTCATTTTTGCAAGTTCCCCTTGCGTGATGTTTTTAGAGCAGCGAAGGGATTTCAAACGTTCGTGAAATTTCATGATGGGCCTCCTTATAAAATATGTCATCATATTTAGAATTACGATTCTTCTCAAGCATGGATATATATGGTTTGCTTAATCCACATCTTTTTGCAAGATCATCCATAGAAAGTTCGTGCTCGGCACGGTAATTTCGCAGAAATTCAGATAGTGACATTTTTATCAAGCCTCCTTTGATCCGCGAGTACTTGGACACCGCCAGCCACATGATGCGGGGGTGTCACAGCATAACGGAATAAATAACTACCTTTCCAATAATGCGAAAATCGCTAGCCAGTTCATAAGGGACTATTATATCGGAAAATGCCGGATCCGTAGAATCAGGGCGCAGGATAATTCGCTTTCCTGCGGTATCATTAATAAACCGCTTAACGGTATAGCACCCATTGCTGGATGCAATGACGATATCACCATTTTGAAGTTGTTCCTTGGTTATGTTCGTTTTCACGGCAATCACTGAATGATTGTCAATGATACGGTTCATAGATTCACCATTGACCTTCATGAATATAATATCTTTGTCATGCGCATATTCCCCCAAAAAAGCATCAGGGATCGAAACTTGTGGTAAGTTTTCGCGCCCGGCAATGTTTTCTAATGCACCACAAGAGATAGAATCAGGTACAAAGAAATATGAAGTAGTGGGAACTTGCGCCGAGATCGTTATAACCTCGTTACCGTCAACTAATTCCAGAAAATCTTGAAGTGTCATACTCAAAGATGCAGCGATTCGTGAAAGGATTTTAGCGGTTGGGTTCACTGTGCCTTTTTCCAAAAAACCTATGTACGCCTTACTAACGCCGCTTTGCTTTGCAAAATCTGCCATAGATAACTTGTTTTCTGTTCTGTAATTGTGTATCCATTCTCCAAGTTTTGCGTTTTCCATGTTATTACTCCTTATCCAATTATTTGATTTGTCAAATACATTATACAGAAAATTCAGAAAATTTGTCAAATATATTTGACAAATCAACGATTGTCTAATATAATAGACACAGCAAACAGAAAAGGAGGCGATATAGTGATGAACGAAAAAGTAAAGGCGCTACGTATGCGAAAAGGCATGACGCAAGAGGAACTGTCTAAAAAAGCTGGAATCTCCAGGCAAACACTTAATTATATAGAGACGGGAAAGACCGTGAATATTACTGTAGCAACGCTGATGAAGTTGGCAGAGGTCCTGGAGTGCAAAGCTGATGACTTAGTAAACTAAATTTCTTTGTTTTAGAAGTCTAATATAATAGACAGAAAGGAGAACTAATCATGAAAGCATTGAAAGATCCAGACCGGGTGCTGCGTGTCATGGACGCAAAACTGGACGAGCTTCACGAGAGTCGCAAGAGATTCCCCATGCTGCCCGGAAAAGAAGTCGCGGAGATTTACGGGCAGGAGACCGCGATCATCCGCATCGCGGCGTACATTCGCCTCGCGATCAAGCACCATGGCTGCTTCGGTTCGGGAGACATGGCGTGTATCTATATATACGCCGACGACGCCAAAGAAGAAGCCAAAAAGTACTACAGTAATCCCAGAGTTACTTGGTTCGTGAAAGGTCTCGCCGAGGGCGCCGCATGGGCGTGCGTGGGGCTCGAAGTTAGGATGGAGGAGGAGACATGACAAATGGAGGTAACGAATATGAAACACAAGACGATCGTAGATTTCATCAATAGCCTGGCAGCAACTGCAAAAGAAGAACGTAACCAGACAGCCGATGTAGTTACAGCCCTTTATTATACTGGCAAGATTGACGGCTTCGAAACTGCGGCCAGTGTATGTAACTTCCCAAATCTGATTTCTCCCGTCGGCGACAAAATGCTTACGGATATGCAAGCAGCTGCAAAAAAGCATGAGCTGAATGCAGAAAAACTTGACACAGAAGCAGGCAGAAAAATTGCTGCCTGGTATCGCGGAAAAGCAAGTGCGTATTCCGTTGTTCTTTTCTGCTTAAGAAATACGCCCAAAAGAGGTGATGCATGATGAAACCAGTACGGAAAGTTCATACATACAATTTCTTTTGGTATTTGTTGGGCGTGGTAATTTTGGCTGAAGCATGTTATCTCGGCTGGTGCATGGGGAACTGGGCATGGGGAAAGGCCATCGATGCGGGACTGGTGACTCATACCATTTATGTACCATATCGCGTGGAGATCGAAAAAGGGGACACGCTGTACAGCATCGCCTGCCGCGTAGCAACCAGTGATGACCATCTGACGAATCTCGCATGGCAGATCCAGCAGTCGGCGGGTATTGACGATTGCACAACGTTAAAGCCCGGACAGATTATCACATTTACCCTTCCTAGGAAAGAGGTGGTACATCATGATTAGTCAGGCACTCATGCCCAAGATGCTAATGGATTTAGGAAATAAAGGGCAGGCCAGCGAATTGATCTTGAAGCTAATCGAAAGATTTTTGGCTCGGATCAATACAACAACCATCCATGCATCCGTCAGTGAGTTTTCCGCTATCTGCGGGGGCAGCCTTCCGCCCTCCCCCGATAAAGTGACGATTGCCCTTTACAGTGATGTTGCTGGCAGCGAGAAGGAGCCTTGCTATAATTTTCAAATCGATTTCTTTCTTACGGGTGTACATAATCCCGTACCAGTACTTAGCCAGCCCATGACTCCGGCGCGTCTGGCGGAATTGTACAAAATCTATAAGTTTGCCGTTAAACGTGTAGACGGCCTGATCGAATATCAAACGGGCATAGATCTGGAAAAATATGCAACGGCATATTTTCTTTAGCGGAGGGATATGAAAATGAAAACAACACGCTTATTGATGACAGCCGCAGAGATGGAGCGCGATCCGGGAACGTGGCTTACACTACGCAAAAATTACATTACGGGTACAGACGCAGGCACGATCATGGGAGTCAACCCATGGAAAACTCCGCTTATGCTTTATCATGAGAAGCTC
>ERZ1031885.489-NODE-489-length-16373-cov-3.914573_pt1 | contig 16373 bp, 13 predicted proteins | sample MGYA00518168_ERZ1031885 | MGnify/ENA primary metagenome ERZ1031885 (study PRJEB33719, sample SAMN04261269) | wastewater metagenome | biome: rural village; feature: human; material: feces | host: Homo sapiens | place: El Salvador | collected 2014-01-14 ...
CCTTTGATCCCTCGGCCCACACCGTGCTGACGGCAGACGGCTTCTACGGCATGAAAATATATGTACTCGGAGCTGTTCACGGTTTTACTGCTGTTGCAGAACAGAAAAGCTTTACCGTAAGAGATATTTTCGGTAAAGGAAATCGTGATTGGCATAAAACTCCACTTCAGAAAATCTATGAATACCATGCTGAAAATTCACCGCATAAAGAAGCTGCCGAAAAGGCGGCTCAAGATGTCGGAAAACTTTTGCGAAAGGTTTTAACAGACGATAAATACAAATACGTAGAAGAATTTGGAAACCGTGAGTGTACTTATCATAGGGCTTCACAGTAACCTATATGTATATACAGTTACTGCTACTGCCCTTGCCCTAATTTGGCGACAACACATTTGCTGACAGTTCTTGCCCGAGTTTGAGCTTACAACAATATTCGATTTTACTTGACAACGCATTAGCGTATTCTCGATGAGAATTTGTGCAGGGAAATATGCGAATACTATAAGCTGAAATGCGAGTAACCGCATTGAAAATTTAACTGCGGCAAGGTATCGGAAATTCAAAACAAACGGTGAATGATACCGTATTAAAAAGACTGCAATCATCCGAAACAGCAGGGTTGCGGTCTTTTTTGCCGTGAAATTCGGCTTTTGCACATTAAACCGTTAAATTTATCGGCGATTTTATGTATTAAATCGTTGAAATATTTTAATTTGTGTGATAAAATAGCTTTTATCGGAATCGCACACGGCGATACGGGAATGAGAGCTGCCGAAGCATCTCGGCGGCTCGTTTTATTTTTGCTTTTAAGAGGAGTGCTGAAATGACGTCATCAACTGTATGCATTTTGGCGACGATATTTGTTTATCTCGTCGGAATGCTCGTAATCGGATTTCACTATGCCAAAAAGAACGAGTCCTCAACCGACTTTTATCTCGGCGGCAGAAAACTCGGCCCTCTCGTCACGGCAATGAGCGCCGAGGCGAGCGATATGTCAAGCTATTTGCTTATGGGCTTGCCGGGTCTTGCGTATCTGTCGGGTGTTGCCGACGTCGGCTGGACTGCCATAGGACTTGCCGTAGGTACATATCTCAACTGGCTTTTAACTGCCGGCAGACTTCGCAGATATACCCATAAAACCGACTCTTTCACCCTGCCGCAGTTCTTTTCGCACCGTTTCCGCGATAAGAAAAACATATTATCGTGTATGGCGGCTTTGATTATAATAATATTTTTCATTCCCTATACGGCGTCGGGCTTTGCCGCCTGCGGAAAGCTGTTTTCGTCGCTGTTCGGTATGAATTATATGACCGCAATGCTGCTTTCGGCAATAGTGATAGTTGGCTACACGGCTGCGGGCGGATTTTTTGCTGCCTCTACCACCGACTTTGTTCAGAGCATTATTATGACCGTGGCTATTGTGTTTGTACTGATATATGCCACCGTGTCGGCAGGCGGCGTTTCGGCTGTTGCGGAAAACGCAAAACAGCTTCCCGGTTATCTTTCGTTCGTTTCGTCATATTCCGAAACTACGGGCGAGAGCGAGCCGTACAACCTTTTGCACATAATCACCACTCTTTCGTGGGGACTCGGTTATTTCGGTATGCCGCATATCCTTCTTCGCTTTATGGCGATTGAGGATGATAAAAAGCTTAAACTCTCAAGAAGAGTTGCGTCTGTTTGGGTCGTTATAGCAATGGCTATGGCCGTGCTTATAGGTTTAGTCGGCAGAGGACTTTCAAGTACGGGACTTATCGACAGCCTCCACGGAAATGACACGGAAACGGTTATAGTTCGCGTAGCCGGACTTCTTTCAACCCACGGTGTTTTCCCGGCACTTATGGCAGGTCTTATTTTGGCGGGAATTCTTGCAAGCACAATGTCCACGGCGGACTCACAGCTTTTGGCTGCCGCATCGAGTGTATCCGAGAACATATTGCGCGAGACCTTGGGACTTAAAATTTCGGAGAAGAAGAGTATGCTTGCCGCAAGAATTACGGTAGTTATAATAGCGATACTCGGCGTTGTTATAGCGAGAAATCCCGACAGTTCGGTATTCGGCATAGTTTCGTTCGCTTGGGCAGGCTTCGGCGCGGCGTTCGGACCGCTCGTTATATGCGCGCTCTTCTGGAAGCGCACAAATCTCCCGGGCGCAATCTCGGGCATGGCTGTCGGCGGAATAATGGAATATATGAGCTTTTGCCGGCGTTCCTTATGGGACTTATCACAATAATTGTTGTGAGCCTTTGCACCAAAGCTCCGAGCAAGGAAATAACCGATGAATTTGACGAGGTCAAAGCTATGGGTAAGGCGAAATAAGCGGTAGCTTTGTCGGGTTTTAATTTTGACTTTTTAGGGTGCCGAATTTTGTTCGGCACACTGTTTTTATGATGCTGTTAATAATTTGTTTGCAATTTCAACAAGAAATAACATTCAAAATATACCGTTGTTTATTCTGTTCTACAAAAATAAATTTTGTCCTGTAAGATTATTGACAAATTATTTTAAAAAGACTATTGTATTAGCAATGTATCAGTCAAATGCAATGAGCAGGACATGACTATTCGTATCACCGCTTTCAGAAAGCCGTCGGCAGTGCGAGACGGCAGCAAGGCACGTTTGGCTCTCACCTGTTAGCAGCTTCGGTGAAAGATTTTCTAGTAGTCGAAGCCGGAAACCCACCGTTAAAGGGGCGCGCCATCCATTATGGGCGGCGGTCGAGAGGCCGACAGTAAAATATCGGCAAGCAAAGTGGTATCGCGGAAGTAAATTTGCAACGGCGCAAATATACGTTTTGTAAGTTTAGCCTTCGTCTTTGCACGGGCTACCCGAAAGCGGGTATGCTGTGTGAGGACGAGGGCTTTTTGTTTTGCAAAAATGCATTCGGCTGAGAATCTTTTTTAAGAGAAGGGTTAGAAAAATGAACACACTTGTAATTGTGCTTATCGCGGCGGTTGTCCTTGTGGCAGCGTATCTGCTTTACGGACGCTGGCTTGCGAAAAAATGGGGAATAGATCCCAAGGCGCAGACTCCTGCCGTAAAATACAATGACGGCAAGGACTATGTACCGACAAACGGCTGGACCGTTTTCAGCCATCAGTTTTCTTCGATAGCCGGTGCAGGCCCCGTAACCGGCGCTATACAGGCGGCGGCTTTCGGCTGGCTTCCGGTACTCCTTTGGGTGTTGCTCGGCGGCGTATTTTTCGGAGCGGTCACGGACTTCGGCGCTCTTTACGCCTCGGTTAAAAATGACGGTAAATCCATGGGCGTGCTTATTGAAAAATACATAGGCAAAACAGGGCGTAAGCTTTTCCTTTTGTTCTGCTGGCTGTTTACTTTGCTTGTAATAGCGGCATTTGCCGATATGGTTGCAGGAACATTTAATGCATATACCGTAAAGGACGGCGTTTCGGTACTTGCCGATGCCGCAAATACAAACGGCTGTGCAGGCACCATTTCAATAATGTTTATGGTATTTGCCGTAATATTCGGACTTATCCAAAAGAAATTCAATCTCTCCGGCTGGAAGGAAGCCGTTGTCGGTCTTCTTTGTGTGGTGGCTTCCTTTGCTATCGGTATGCATTTCCCGCTCATTCTCTCAAAGGACGCATGGAGCTATATTACATTTGTTTATATCTTCTTTGCGGCGGTGCTTCCCATGTGGCTCTTAAAGCAGCCGCGTGATTATATGACCACGTTTATGTTTATCGGTATGATAGCCGGTGCGGTTATAGGACTGCTTGTAGCTCACCCAACAATGAATCTTCCCGTATTTACGGGCTTTACAAACGAAAAGCTCGGCACACTGTTCCCGATACTCTTCGTAACGGTTGCGTGCGGTGCTGTTTCGGGCTTCCACAGCCTTGTATCCTCCGGAACCTCATCAAAGACCATTGAAAACGAAAAAGATATGACAAAGGTCGGCTACGGCGCAATGGTACTTGAGAGCCTGCTCGCAGTGCTTGCTCTTTGCGTAGCAGGCGCGGCGGCTTCTCAGGACGGAACACCTGCATCGGGCACGCCTTTCCAGATATTCAGCCGCGGCGTTGCCGGCTTCTTTGAAATGTTCGGCATTCCCGTACACTTCGCTACGGTATTTATGACAATGTGCGTTTCGGCACTTGCGCTTACAAGCCTTGACGCCGTTGCACGTATAGGCAGAATGAGCTTCCAGGAGCTGTTTGCGGTTGACGATATGAAAAACGCGAAGCCTTGGCGCAAGGTTCTCTGCAATCCGTATTTCTCAACAATTATTACGCTTCTTTTCGGCTTTGTACTTACAAAAATCGGATATGCAAACATCTGGCCGCTGTTCGGTTCGGCAAACCAGCTTTTGAGCGCTCTCGTACTTATAACCCTCTGCGTATTTATGAAGGTTACGGGCAGAAGCAACAAGATGCTCTTCCCGCCGATGATAATAATGCTTTGCGTTACGTTTACGGCACTCGTTCAGCGCCTTATAGCTATGGTAAAGGCTATAAGCACAGCCGCAGCGGTTACGATTCCCGCAGGCGAGACCACTTGGGGCAAGGTGTTCTTAAACAACGGACTTCAGCTTGTCATAGCTGTTTTGCTTATAGTGCTCGGTCTTACAATAGTTATCAACTCTATGAAGAGCTATGTTAAGAGCAAAAAGAACAGCGAGAAAAAAGAAGAAAAAGTAAACGGTTAATCATTACCGTTAAAACGGACAGGGGACTGTAAAACGATGTTTTACAGCCCCTTGTTTTTTGCTTTTTATTATTTGATTTTAACGAGAGCTTTTATGCTCCTATAACACCCGAAGAGGGACAGCCGAAAATACCGACCGTTTTGTCGTTAAGCTTATATGAAGAGGTTGCGAGATTTTCCTTTGACCACAGCTTTTCGTACAGCTCATAGAGCTCCTGCGGCGAAAGATTTTCGAGCGACGGTATTTTTTGTCCGCTTTCGGCGAGTATTTTATTCTTTGCTTCTTCCGAAGAAGCCATGGCGGCTATGTCATTTATCGCAAGAGATTTGTTGTAAAGTCCCCAATCGGAGTCTTTGTAAGAGGTGGTTTTGTAATTCCACAGCGTGTAGCTTATAAGAGCGCTGTCCATAAGCGAAACGGCGTCACCGCAGAATACTGTCGGGTTAAATTCACCCATATAGACCGCAACCTTGTATTGGCGTCTTGCCTTTTTCATAGAACGGATAAGCTGTTTTGTCGTCTTTTTCTCCTTATCGTAGGAGTGAAGCTGATACATCATATTCGACCAGCCCATCTCGGAGGGGGCGGGGAGCTTATCCATTCGCCAAAGTGCCTCTACGGTTATTATGTGGTCACGGTCTGCGGAGCGTATGGCTTTTATCATTCTGTCGTATACCGCTTTTCTGAGTGTCACGTCCTGCCACGGGTCAGCGGCGTTTTCGGGCAGAACACCGTGTTCGGTGTCCGCGTTGTTGAGCGGCTCGTTCATAACGTCGTATGCTGCAACGCAGGTGCGGTCTTTATACCGTGTCGCTATTTTCATCCAGAGATTTTCCATTATGACCTGATAATTCTTATCACTATACAAAAGATTTCTCCCGGTCTTACCCGACGAATGGTCGCCGTTTTGACCGCCGGGGCAGCCGTGCATGTCAAATATCAGATACAGGTTGTATTTTTCCGCCATTTCACAGGCAAAATCAAGCTTTACAAATCCCGGATTTTCGTCATCGTTCTCGGTTATGTATGTGCCGTTTTCGTCCGACATAAAGTTTCTGTACCAGAAGGGTATTCTGATGCAGTTAAATCCGAGAGCTTTAACATTTTCAAAGTCCTCTTCTGTGATGTAATTGTCACGGTAGCTTTTAAAAAGCTCTGCGGTTTTTTCTTCCCCGAAAAGAAGCGTGAATTTATTTAAGGTGTCAAGTTCCGCCCAGCCGTCGTCCGTTCCGCCCTTTACGGTAAGACTCCTGTCGAGGCTCATAACGGGGCACATCCAGGTCTCCTGCAAGAGCCAACCTCCGAAGTTGACGCCGCGAAGCTGTATGCCGTTGTCGCTGCCGTCTGTGAGGTAGCCGTCCTCGCTGACTCGCAAGAGCTTGGAGTTGTCGATTTCACGCCGCATTTTCGGCTTCTGCCCGCAGGACGAAAGACAAAACAGCAAAGCCGCAGACAGTATAACGCAAACTAACCTTTTCATAACACGCTCCTATTGTTAATTGTTTTTTTATTCGATTGACGAGTAATCTATTTTTCTGTTTTTGAAATAGTATTCCCTGTCGTGCTCGCCGACATCACGCATTACGCGGCACGGATTTCCGACGGCGACCACAGATGACGGAATGTCCTTTGTAACAACGCTGCCCGCGCCTATGACGGTGTTATCGCCTATCGTAACGCCGGGCAGAATAAGCGAGCCTGCGCCTATCCAGCAGTTCTTGCCTATATGAATCGGCATATTGTATTGGTATTCCTTTGCTCTGAGCGTGGGATCTATCGGGTGACCGGCAGTTGCCACGGTAACGTGAGGGCCGAACATTGTGTTGTCGCCGACGTATATGTGAGTATCGTCAACAAGCGTCAAGCCGAAATTGGCATAGATATGATTGCCGAAGTGTACATGCTCTCCGCCGAAGTTTGAGTGAAAAGGAGGTTCTATGTAGCAGTCATCGCCTATTTCCGCAAACATCTCCCTGAGCATTTCCTCGCGCTTTTTAAGCTCTGTCGGCCGAGTCATATTAAAGTCGTAAAGCCTGTCGAGACGCTTTAATTGATGCCGCATTATCTCTTCATCGCCGGGTAAATACAATTCACCGGTGTGCATTTTGTCTTTCATGGAGCTCATTTAAATTCCTCTTTCTCTCTTTTATTGACATAAATTATAATTGATATTATCATAAGTATATCATTTTTGTATACAGCTTTCCACTATAAAGTTTAACGGAGGAATTACAATGGATTACAGAAAATTCGGAGATACCGTGGTTGCGAGATTTGACCGCGGAGAGGAATTTACAAGCTCGCTGCAAGAACTCTGTGAAAAGGAAAATATTAAGCTGGCGTACGTTTCGGCGATAGGCGCATTAAATGCGTTTACCGCAGGAGTATATATGCCTGCTCGATGGGGCGACCGTTGCGCAGGTCGCGCTCGAGGACGGAAATATGTGAAAAACGAATTTAAAGGCTGCTTCGAGATCGTTTCGCTCACGGGAACCGTAAACACCAAGGGCGGCAAGTATTACAGCCATCTGCACATAAGCGCCGGAGACGAGAGCGGCCGTGTTTTCGGCGGACATCTTAATGAGGCACATATCAGCGCGACCGCCGAGGTCGTAATAAGGATAATAAACGGTGAGGTTGACAGGTTTTATGACGATGCTACGGGCCTTAATCTGTTTAAATTTTAAGCCGACTCAAATTAGAATATGCGTCGTGCGCTCTTTGGGGCGTTCGGCGCTTTTTTTATTTCTGTTGACAAACGGATAATATGTGTTATACTAAATTAGTTCAATTTAGAACTAATTGAGGTGATGTGATGACCACGATAGAATTTCTGTCGGACTCGGCAAAACTGTATCAGGATACGGTCTTGCCCGTCTGCAAAAAGTACGGGCTTACGTATATGGAATTCGGTGTATTGATGTTTCTTTACAACAATCCGCAATATAATACTGCGGCACAGATAGTTTCGATGCGTCACATACCTAAGTCGCACGTTTCAATCTCTGTAAAATCGCTTATGGAAAAGGGGCTGCTGCGCGGCGAAAAGTGCAAGGACAAGCGTGCTGTGAGACTGTCGGTGACGGAATTTGCCGAGGAGATAGCAAGAAGCGGAAAATCGGCTCAAAAAAACTTTGTTGATACGCTTTACGGCGGGTTTTCCGAGGCTGAGCGCAGCGCATTTTCCGCGTTGCTTGATAAAATGGAAACAAATGTTGCGGAACATTTTGATTTGAAACGGAGTTGACACAATGGATAAGGACAAAGAATTTCTCGGAACGGAAAAAATAGGCAAGCTGCTGTTTCGCCTTGCCGTGCCTACCGTAATTGCGCAAATTGTAAATATGCTTTACAATATTGTTGATCGCATATATATAGGGCATATCCCCGGTGAGGGCAGCGCGGCTCTGACGGGAGTGGGCGTATGTATGCCTATAATTATGATAATTTCGGCATTTGCGGCGCTTGTAAGCGCCGGCGGCGCACCGAGAGCCTCGATAAGTCTCGGCAAGGGCGATAAGGACGGCGCAGAAAAAATACTCGGAGGCTGTTTCTTGCTTCAGCTTATATTATCGGTCTTGCTGACTGCCGTTTTGCTTATATGGGACAGAAAGCTTCTGCTGATGTTCGGCGCGAGCGAAAATACAATAGATTACGCTGTGGCTTATATGGATATTTATGCCGTCGGAACGATTTTTGTTCAGCTTACATTGGGCTTAAACGCGTTTATAACGGCTCAGGGCTTTGCAAAAACAGGTATGCTCACCGTTATAATAGGCGCGGCGGCAAATATAGTGCTTGACCCGCTGTTTATATTTGTTTTCGATATGGGAGTGCGCGGAGCAGCTGTTGCCACGGTAATTTCTCAGGGCGTATCGTGCGTTTGGGCGGTGTGCTTTTTACTGTCGAAAAAGATCGGACTTAAAATTCGGCTCAAAAATATGCGCCTGTCGCTTAAAATCATAATGCCGTGTATTGCCTTGGGACTTGCGACATTTATTATGCAGGCGAGCGAGAGCGTAATTTCCGTGTGCTTCAATTCTTCTCTTTTAAAATACGGCGGCGATATAGCGGTCGGTGCCATGACAATACTGACAAGCGTAATGCAGTTTGCAATGCTTCCCTTACAGGGCATAGGGCAGGGTGCCCAGCCTATAATGAGCTACAATTACGGCGCGCGAAATCCGGACCGTGTAAAAAAGACCTACCGTCTTTTGCTTATTGTCAATATGATTTACGCCGTGATTTTGTGGGCGGCGATAATGCTGTTCCCAAAGGCGTTTGCCGGAATTTTCAGTTCCGATTCGGAGCTTGTCGGGTTTGCCGCAAAGGCACTCAGAATTTACTTAGGAGGGATGTTCCTTATGGGCGCGCAGATAGCCTGCCAGATGGCGTTTGTGTCAATAGGCAATGCTCCGTGCTCTATAATAGTAGCCGTTGTGCGCAAATTCGTTTTGCTGATACCGCTTATTTATATAATGCCGCATATAATATCCGATAAGGCCATTGGTGTTTATACCGCAGAGCCGATAGCCGATGTTTTGGCCGTAACCTTCACGCTCATATTGTTTGCGTTCAGATTCAGAAGCGCAATGAAAAAGCTTGAAAAGCCCGAAGCAGCCGAAAAATGACATTGAAAAAAGACACGATGAAAATCGTGTCTTTTTGTTTAACGCATTTGTTTTACAATCGGAATTGTGCCGACTGAAATATACGCCTGGTTACTCCGAAACATCATTCTCCGGTCAGCAGCATTCTGTCATTGTCAAGCTCTTTTCCCGACTTTTGACGGTAGAGTCCCAAAAGGTCCTGAACTGTCATATTGTTTCTTTCGTCACCCTTTAGGTCAAGCACCGATTTGCCGCATTCAAGCATAATTGTGCGTGTGCCGAGCTTGAGCGCGGATTTTATATTATGCGTAATCATCATGGTTGTGATGCTGTTTTCCGTCACAATCCGCTGCGTGATGTCAAGCACCTTTTCGGCTGTGAGAGGGTCGAGCGCCGCGGTATGCTCGTCAAGCAAGAGAAGCTTCGGCGTTACAAGCGTGCTCATCATAAGCGTTACAGCCTGCCTCTGACCACCCGAAAGCTGACCCATTTTTGTCTTTAGTCTGTCCTCAAGGCCCATATTGAGTTTTAGGAGCTTTTCTCTGAAGAATTCAACGTCTCTTTTTTTGAGCGCAGGTGAAAAGATAGGTCTTGTCGCTTTTGAATAGACAAGCGCGAGATTTTCTTCAATCGTAAGGTCGGGAGCCGTGCCGCGCATCGGGTCCTGAAAAAGCCTCCCTATGTCTTTGGCTCTGATGTGCTCTTTTTGGTAAGTTATGTTTTTTCCGTCGAGGACTATTTTACCGCCGTCACACAAAAACTCGCCCGCAATCGCGTTAAACAGCGTGGATTTGCCTGCACCGTTAGAGCCTATTACGGTGACGAATTCGCCCTTATCAAGCGATAATGAAATCCCGTCAAGAGCCTTATGCTCGTTTGGCGTTCCCTTTAAAAATGTTTTGGAGAGATTTTTAATTTCAAGCATTTTTCATACCCTCCCTTTTCATTTTTCTGTCGGAGATTGCGTTTTTAACGGCCGGCACCGACAGCGTTACGGCAACTATAACCGCCGACAGCAGCTTTAGCGCGTTTGCCGAAAATACATTTGTCTCAAGCGCAAAGGCGACTATCATTCTGTAAATTACGGAACCGACGACTGCCGAAACAAGCCCTACTGAAAGCGAGCGTTTGCCGAATATGACTTCGCCTATTATTACCGAGGCGAGACCTATAACTATCATACCGCTGCCGGAGTTTACGTCGGCAAAGCCCTGTGTTTTAGCTATCACGGCACCCGAAAGTGCAACGAGCGCGTTTGATATTGCAAGTGCGGTTACGGTGGTTATGTCGGTGTTTATCGAGGAGGCTCTTACCATATCCTTGTTGCCTCCTGTGGCTCTTATGCATAAGCCGAGAACGGTTTTAAAGAACATAATCAGCAGTGCTACGCATATCGCGCAGATTACCGCCGCCAAAATCATTTTAGGCAGATCCCCCGAGCTGTTTTCGCCGAACAGTGACGCGAAACCGTCATAAAATCTCTTTTTGCCTATCAAAGATACATTGGGAGCACCCATAATAGTTATATTGACTGTGTAAAGACCGCTCATGGTGAGTATTCCGGCAAGTATCGGGTGAATTTTTGCTTTTGTTTGTAAAAATCCCGTGACAATTCCTGCGGTAAAGCCGGCGAATACGGCCGCCATAAGACCCAAAAACGGATGACCCGAAGCGCACAGGACTGCGGAGACGGCAATGCCGAAGGTGAAGCTTCCGTCAACGGTGAGGTCGGGAATGTTCAGTATGCGGAATGAAATATAGACGCCGAGTGCCAAAAGAGCGTATTGAAAGCCGAGCAGCACCGCGCCCGAAACAACAGAAAGCATAAGCTTTTCTCCTAACAAAAATTTAAAGGGGCTGCAAAATACTCGGAAAGCGACAATCAAAGCGGCGTGTTAAAGCTCTGCCGCCGAGATGCTTTTCGAAAATTTTCCTAACCCCTGAAAGACTCAAATTATGCGCCGATGAACTGATAGTTGTCACCGGTAGGTGTTTTAATACCGAGTGTGCTTGCGGTCTTGCTGTTTATGACATACTGATAATCCGTGAGCGCAACTGCGGGAACCTCCGATACGGGCGTACCTTTTAAGATTTTATCAGCCATATCGGCAGCTTTTTCGCCGAGCTGTGTGTTGCTTACACTGACGCTTGCAAGCGCGCCTTTCTGAACCATTACGGGGTCGCTGCCGTATACGGGAATCTTTTTGGCTGTTGCCGCCTCTACTACCTGCTCCATGGCAGCCTGTACGGTGGAATCTATGGGAATGTAAAGAGCATCACACTTTGCGGCGAGCGAGGTTGCGGCCGACTGTACCTCTGAGGAATTTGTAACGGTTACCTCTTCGTAGGCATAGCCGCTCTGTGAGAGGTAATCCTTAGCCTTAGCGGCGGTTTTTACGGCGTTATCTTCGCCCGAGCAGTAGAGTATGCCTATTTTTTTGACATCGGGAGTAAGCTCTTTTGCAAGGCCGAATATCTGGTCAACCGGAACTATGTTTGAGGTACCGGTTGCATTTTTATCGGGCTTTTCCATGCTTGTCATAATGCCGGAGCCGACGGGATTTGTAACGGAAATAAATACGACGGGAGTTTTAAGTCCTTGATTTACGACTGACATTGTGGCGGGCGTAACTATCGGAACTATAAGGTCGTAGTCGCCGTTTTTAAGTCCCTGGCTTATGGTGTTGAGCGTGGACTGATCGCCCTGTGCATTTTTGATGTCAAATATCATCTGCGCTTCATCGTAGCCGAGTGTTCTCATCTCCTGAATAAATGACTCGCGCATCTCTGTGAAGGCACCGTTGTCTGCGAGCTGAACTATTGCGACCTTGTACTTCTTACCGGTGTTGTTTGTGCCGGGGTCGGAGTTCGTGGTGCTGTTTGTTTTGTCTGTGCTCTGGCAGGATGCAAATGTGAGCACCGTGAGCATAAGTGACAGCATAACTGCAAAAAACTTTTTCATTTTAAAATCCTCCTGAAATCTTCTGTATAATAAAAAAGCTGCCCTTGTAAAATATACAAGGACAGGAAATTACCTGCGGTACCACCTTGATTAGCGTAAAACGCTCACTCTGACGGAATACTGACATATTCCTCTTTCTGTAACGTGAAAGCTCCGTCGCAACTTTTCATTGCGCCCTCAGCGGACCATTTGTCTGCACCGTAACAACCGGACTTACACCGCCTCCGGCTCGCTAAATGTTCGTTTTGCAGTTTTACTTCCGTTTCATCGGTTTAGGTCATTAAAACACACTTTAAATTTTTTGTCAAGGGTTTATTTTTGATTTTTTTATGATACAATAACATCGGTATAGTTGCTTTGCGCGGTACCGATATTTTCCCAAGGGGCGTGTTACACAATGGTAAGGCATATTATTTTTTGGACATTTTCCGACAATGTCAATGATTCAAACCGTAAAGAGGTACTGAAAATGATGTCTGACTCGGTTAAGAATCTCGTCGGAAAGATTCCGGGACTTATAAAAGCGGAAATCGGTGAAAACTTCGCCGACAGCGACTGCGATTTTGTATTTTATGCGGAATTTGAGCGTATGGAGAATATTCCGGCATTTCAGGTGCATCCGCTGCATGTTGCCCATAAGGAGCGTTCGGCGCCGTATGTAAAAACACGCTTTGTCGCAGACTATGTTTCGGAGTAATCAAAACATTATTTAATATCGTTGAGCGTCTCGTAAGCTAAGTCCGGCAGGTCTGTAAAGACTGCGTCCGCACCGTTTTTTTCGAGGCGCTTCATTATTTTCGGGTCGTTTATGGTCCAGTACTGAACGGCTATACCGTAGCTGTGGGCGTAATTTATAAGCCTTGTTGTACCGAGGTTGAAGAAGTAATCCTTATACGGAATGTGCAGATATTTAAACTTGAAATGACCCTGCTTATACGGAATGTGAAAGAAACTCTGAAAATAGAATCTGACCACCTCGTGTATTGTGGCCGAACGTGTTATGTCGGGATATTTTTCGTCAAGATACCGAATATTGCTCTTGTGAAATGAGGCTACGGCCGTGCGTGAGAGCATATTATACTTTATCAAAAGACGGTGAAGCTCATCTGCGGTGCGGTAACCGATGTCACCGTCGTTTTTAATATCAACGGTAAAGGTGTAATCCCCGTACGGAGCAAGAAAATCAAATACGTCGCTGAGCCTTATAATGCGGAGTGAGTCCGGAATTTTGTCGCCTCGCAGACCCTCGTAAGGTATAGAACCGTCGGGAAGAACAAACTTTTCGCCCATATTAAGCTTTCGCAGCTCCTCAAAGCTCAGGTCGCACGGCAACACGCCGGGCTTGCCGAAATATTCCTCCGAATCGCTTGTACGGTCAAGCGTGTCGTCATGCAGGACTATTATTTGGCCGTCCTTTGTGAGGTGCAGGTCAAATTCAAAGCCTTCAAGTTCGAATTTATCCCTGTTCTTAATCATATTCTGAAAGGCGAGCAGAGTATTTTCCGGAGCGAGCCCTGCCCCGGAGCGATGAGCCAAAACTCCCGTCTTGCCATATGGCAGTATAGCCGGATTGTCGCTCTTAATGTTCTTCTTGGGCTTGTCGGGCGTTTCCCCTCTGAATATGATGCATACCAAAATTACAACCGCTGCCGTAATAAACAGCACCGTAAAAAATGTTTTCATTTTGCCCTCCCGCTTACCGCGCATATAATGTGCATAATTAACAATATATATTGTATTATAAGTCGATTTATATAATAAGTCAATAAACAAAGACGAAAAGAAAGACGGACATAAAACACAAGCTTTATATCCGTCTTTTAAATTTATTTATGAGTCACCGTTATATCAGTCGTCCTTGCCGCAGCAGTATTTGTACTTTTTACCGCTTCCGCATGGGCACGGGTCGTTTCTGCCGGGCTTTTTGGCTTTTTTGATCGGCTGCTTCTTTTCACTGCCGTCGGTAGCTCCGCTTGTGGAGGTAATCTTGCCCTGCTGCTCGCGCTTTGTGTCCGCTTCGGTGCGGATTACAACCGTAAGAATGCCGGTGACCGTACCCTCGCGAATGGCATCGGTCATTTCCTCAAACATATCGTAGCTCTCCATACGGAATGCTACTATCGGGTTCTGCTGACCGTAGGAGCGAAGGTAAATACCGCGCTTTAATTCCTCCATTGCGTCGAGGTGATCCATCCAGTTGCGGTCTACGTTCTGAAGAAGTATTTTTCTCTCGAGCAGGCTCATAATCTCCGCTCCGTACTTCTGCTTGCGGTCGTTGTAAAGCTTTTCGGCTTTTGAGAGGAAGTATTTAAGATAATCGTCGGGGGTCTTGAGCTCGTCGAGCGAATCGGAACCTATAATCCAGCCGAGCTTTGTCTTCATACCGGCGAGGTTCCACTCGTTTTCGGGAAGTGACGACGGGCAGTAGAACTGAACCATACTGTCAAAGTAGTCGTTTATCATCTTCTGAATCGTTTCGTGAAGATCAGCTCCGTCGAGCACCTGATTGCGTTCGCTGTAAATCTTTTTACGCTGCTCGTTCATAACGTCGTCGAATTCGAGGACGTTGCGGCGAGTTGCAAAGTTGTTGGCCTCTACCTTTTTCTGAGCACTCTCAATTGATTTTGAAAGAATGCCGGCCTCTATCGGCATATCGCCGACTGCCTTGAAGTTGTTAAGAATGTTATAGAATCTGTCACCTGCAAAGAGTCTTAAAAGGTCGTCCTCGGCAGAGAGGAAGAACTGGCTGTGACCGGGGTCTCCCTGACGTCCCGAACGGCCGCGCAGCTGATTGTCGATTCGTCTCGACTCGTGGCGTTCCGTGCCTATGATGTAAAGACCGCCTGCATTTCTAACCTTTGCGGCTTCGTCCTTGAGCTCTTCCTTGTGCTTGTTTTCAAGCTCACGGAATGTCTTTCTCGCTTCGAGAATCTCTTCGTCGGAAGTCTCTGCATAACCTGTTGCCTCGGCAATAAGCTCATCCGAATAGCCCTTTTTACGCATCTCGGCCTTTGCCATGTATTCGGGGTTTCCTCCGAGAATAATATCGGTACCGCGGCCTGCCATATTGGTGGCTATCGTCACGGCTCCGAATTTACCTGCCTGAGCTATGATTTCGGCTTCTTTTTCGTGGTACTTGGCGTTGAGTACCTCGTGCTTTATACCGCGCTTTTTGAGTGCCTTTGACAAAGCCTCGCTCTTTTCGATGCTTATCGTACCCACGAGCACGGGCTGACCGTTTTCGTGGCATTCTATAATGCGGTCGATTATCGCATTGAATTTAGCCTGTTCCGTTTTGTAGAGAACGTCCGGGTCGTCGATTCTTATCATCGGCTTGTTAGTCGGAATCGAAATGACATCGAGAGAGTAAATCTCCTGGAACTCGGTGCTCTCTGTCATGGCGGTACCGGTCATACCCGAAAGCTTGTCGTAAAGTCTGAAGTAATTTTGGAAGGTGATGGTGGCGAGCGTCTTAGACTCTCTCTCTACCTTAACGCCCTCCTTTGCCTCGATAGCCTGGTGCAGACCCTCGCTGTAACGACGGCCGAGCATTATACGTCCGGTGAATTCGTCAACTATGAGAACTTCTCCGTCCTTTACAACGTAGTCAACGTCGCGTTTCATAACGCCTATGGCCTTTATTGCCTGCTCTATGTGGTGGAGAACGGTTATGTTCTCGCTGTCCATAAGGTTTTCGAGGTTAAAATATGCCTCCGCCTTTGCAATACCGGATTTTGTGAGCGTTGCGGTTTTCGCCTTTTCGTCAACTATGAAGTCGCCGTCCTCGGAAAGCTCCTCCTCGGCGTTCTGCTTTGAGTCGAGCTCCTTGACGGTAACCTTTTTAAGGGTTTTTGCGAAGCTGTCGGCAATTTTATAAAGGTCTGTCGACTTGTCGCCGACGCCTGATATGATAAGGGGTGTTCTCGCTTCATCGATAAGGATCGAGTCGACCTCGTCCACGATGGCAAACGAGTGACCGCGCTGAACTCTCTGCTCCGCATAGGCTATCATATTGTCTCGAAGATAGTCAAAGCCCATCTCATTGTTTGTGCCGTAGGTTATGTCGGCAGAGTATGCCGCCCTTCTCTCGTCGTTGTTGAGCTCGTGGACTATAAGTCCTACGGAAAGA
>ERZ1031885.491-NODE-491-length-16335-cov-7.018059_pt1 | contig 16335 bp, 13 predicted proteins | sample MGYA00518168_ERZ1031885 | MGnify/ENA primary metagenome ERZ1031885 (study PRJEB33719, sample SAMN04261269) | wastewater metagenome | biome: rural village; feature: human; material: feces | host: Homo sapiens | place: El Salvador | collected 2014-01-14 ...
GCCGAGGGATACAACGTCAGCTACAAGGACTTCCCGATGGGTCATGGCGAGAAGTCGGTGATGATGCTTCTGCTCAGCGGCCTCGACCTGCACGACGACGAGATGCTCGCCATAAGATGGCACATGGGCGCTTTCGGGCTGAACATGAACTCCTACGAGGACCAGCGGTGCTACGACACGGCAAGGCAGGAATACCCACTGTGCTGCATCGTGCAGTGCGCCGACTCCATGGCTGCCGCGATTCTCGAGGTAACAGCCGAGGACCGCGAGGAGTTATAAGTCGACGGTATGCGTGGCGTTGTCGATGCTGCCTCGTGGCCATACTGGGCTTTGTGCCGAAACCAAAAAAATGCCAAACGCTGGACTGAGCGTTTGGCATTATCGATTGCCCTTGCCGGGCATCTGTTCCTTTTTTTGTAAGGCTTTTAATCAAGCAAGGCGGCAACAGTCGTCGGGCTTGGAACGCGTACAGCGCCCAAGCCGGGCAAGGCCCTACTCGTCGAAGTTGAGAGTGGGAGCCTTCTCGGAGCCTGCGGCAGCCTCAAACTTCTCCATCTTGTCGAACCCGAACATTCCGGCGAAGATGGCATTCGGGAAACGGCGCACCGACTGGTTGTAGGCTTGCACCGCTGCATTGTATTGCTGGCGTGCCTCGTTGATGCGGTTTTCCGTACCCTCAAGCTGTATTTGCAGACTGTGGAAGTTCTCGTTGGCCTTTAGTTCCGGATAGTTTTCCGCCACGAGCATCAGCTTGCCAAGCGCGTTGGACATCTCGCCCTGCGCGGCCTCAAACTGCTTGAGCTTCTCGGGCGTGAGGTTGCTGGCGTCGAGCTTCACTTGACCCACCGAGGCGCGTGCCTTGGTTAACGCCTCAAAGGTCTCCTTCTCGTGCTTGGCATAGGCCTGCACCGTCTTGGCGAGGTTGGGGATGAGGTCGGCGCGACGCTGATAAGTGGCCTGCACGTCGGCCAGCGCCGTGGTAGCGGCCTCTTGCTTGTCCACCATGCCGTTGTAAGCGCCGCAGGCACCAAAGCACACAAGCACGATGACTGCCACGACAGCCAATAGTATAACATTACTCTTCTTCATAATCTTTTTTCTTTATGGTTACGTTTTGTCAATTGAAATCACGAAATTGATGTATGTTGGCGACATGTGTTCCCTGCCGAGTTTACCAGCCACCGCCAGCGCCGCCTCCGCCAAAGCTGCCACCGCCAAAGCTGCCACCGCCACTGAAGCCACCGCCACTGCCGAAGCTGCCGCCGCCACCAAGGAAGAATGGCGGAAACCAATCGTCGTTGTCACGATGGCGCCGTTTTTTAGGTCTCGGTTTTCGCAGGCCCAACTTCTCAAGCACATACAACACCATGAGGCAGACCGGCCGGCCAAAGCAAAAGAGAAGCACAAGCATGACCAACAAGACGGCACCTCCGTCCTCGTCGTCGACCTCGTCATCGTCGACCACGACCTTGCCCGTCTTAAACTTGCCGTACAAGGCCCTCACGGTGGATAACAACGCCCGGTCCACATCGTTGACCTTCATGTTCCTCACAATGCACTCACGTGCTATGTCGTCACATTCCACGTCGGTAAGGTCGCCCTCAAGTCCCTTGCCGGGGGCGATGAAATACTTGCGGTCGTTGACGGCAACGACAATGACCAGTCCGCGTCGGGTCTTCTTGTCGCCTACCCCATACTTGTTGCCAACGTCCTCCGCCATGCGGAAGCAGTCGGCGCCTTTCACGTTGTTCACCACGATAAACACCGTCTGTATGCCGCACTCCTTGTCGAGCCGCCTCAGGTAAACGTCGGCCGAGTCGAGGTCAGCGGGGCTGATGATGTTGTCGGGATCGCACACATAGCGGTTACGGTCTTGGAGATGCACCATCGGTATGTTGTCGGCCGACCACGTGGTCGCGCTTACAGTGGCCGTGACGAAGATTGCCACGGCAATGAGCAACAGCCTGAATGTGGTATTACGCCATGCCATGCAACGCCTATTTTATCACTATCATCTTGGTTATGCGCACGTCGTTGACAGGCCGGTCACGCTCATCGGTCGCCACGGTGTCGATGTCGCCAACTACCGACAAGCCCTTCACCACCTCGCCGAAGACGGTGTACTGGCCATCGAGCCACGGCGTGCCACCGTGCGACCAATAATAATCGCACATCTCTGGCGGGAACTTCACGGCGCCATTGGTCGTGGAGTCGAGCCTTGCCTGAAACTTGGCCATGCCCTTCGGCCCATACGGGAATCCCCAGACAATGTAGAACTGCGAGCGTACCTTCTCTTGAGATTTCTGATACTGACTTTGAGGCTGATGCCAAGATTAAGGAGTATGACCAGACTGCCGTGCATTTCAAATTGAAGAGATCGTTTGTTGCTGATGATACATGGTACACTATTTGTTTGCCTTTCAACGTTGCGCAGAAGCAGTTGGTTGAGGTCTTTGGAGGCGAGAACGTTGAATTGAGAACATTCGACCACATGAAGGGAACGGTTATGTACTTCAAGCCTGTTTACGATTTGGCGGCTGGTGTTCCATATCTGATTAAGCCCAATAAGAATCTTGATAATCTTCTCTTTGAAAATGTGAAGATTGATATGGCTGCACATCCTGATTTGCAGGTTGGTGCAGATGGATATTTCATGAAGGGCACATATCAGGCAACCGAATTGAATCCCGATGGTACGAATCTGTTCCTTGGCGACAACAATACGTTCTTCAGACCTTCTGAAAATGATCACAGAATGAAGGGCACAAGAGTGTATTTCATCATTCCGAGAAAAGCAGTAGGTAAGGTGTTGAGTTATGATACAGAAACCATCGTTGATGGTATTGTTGATGTTGAAGTTAATTCGCAGTCGAATAGTCAAAAGGTCTATAATATCAATGGCGTTTATGTTGGCAGCAGCCTTAAGAGTCTGACACCAGGCGTGTATATCGTAGACGGCAAGAAGGTAGAGGTAACAAACAGATAATACGACTGACTGTATTAAGTAGGGTAGACTAACTTTGAAAAATGAATGAGGCTATAGAACCATTGTCCTATAGCCTCATTCATTTTTTTTTATCGATTTGTTCGATGATGTCTTTGTTATAAAGCGATATCGTGCAGAATCTCGCCCAAAGTGGGATGTATGTGGATACAGTTGGCGAGGTCTGTAATGGTTGCGCCCTGATTCATGAGAGCCGAAATCTCCTGCACCATGTCGGAAGAATGTGCTCCGAAAGCATGACAACCGAGAATTTTTCCGTCTGCCTTGTCGACAAACAACTTCACCATACCATCTGTTTCGTTCATTGCGAGAGCCTTGCCGTTTGAACGGTGGAAACCCTTGCGGCATTCGTATTCGCGACCTTCCGCTTTCAGCTGGTCTTCGCTCTTTCCTACACTTGCAGCTTCGGGATAAGTGAAGATAGCAGACGGCATAATGTCAAACTTGATATCGTCTTCTTTACCGAGAATCTTGTTCACTACATGCAGACCCTGGAATGTTGCTGCATGAGCGAGCATACAACGACCGTTCACGTCGCCTATTGCGTATATGCCTTCAACATTTGTGCGGAAATCATCGTCTACTGCGATTCCCTTCGGCGAGTATTCAACGCCTGCGAGTTCGAGGTCAAGACCTTCGATGTTCGGCTTGCGACCGGTTGCAATGAGCACAACGTCTGCATCCACCTGCGCAGGCTTGCCCTTCTTCTCGTACGTTACTGTGAGCTGGCGCTTACCGTCCTCTGTAGTTGTCTCTGCGATTGACTTAACAGCCGACTGCATAGAGAACTCTACGCCGCGCTTGCCGATAGTCTGGCGCAGACGCTTTGCGATGTCCGAATCGAGAACCGGCAAACACTCCTTGAGAAACTCAATCACACTCACCTTACTACCGAAACTGCTGAACACAGAAGCGAACTCCATGCCGATAACTCCTGCGCCGATGATGCACAAGCGCTCAGGAATATGGTCGATGTCGAGAAGTTCTGTAGAGGTGATAACGCCCGGCAATGTTGTGCCTTCAATAGGCGGACACTTTGAGTCGCTGCCCGTAGCTATCATTATGTTGTCTGCAGTATACTCTTCTTCGCCTACAACAACAGTCTTGTTATCCTTGAAGTGAGCAAAGCCACGAACGAAAGTAATGCCAGGAGTCTGCATCAGCGTCTCGATGCCGCTACGCAGCTGTTCAACAACCTGCTGCTTGCGCTCAATAACCTTCGGGAATTGAAGTTGGAAACCGTCAAGCGCTACGCCGAAGACATCAGCATGCTGCATGGTGTCTACAACTTCTGCGTTTCGACAGAGAGTCTTTGTCGGTATACAGCCGCGGTTCAAGCATGTGCCACCAGCCTCGGCAGCTTCAATGATGGTCACGGTGAGTCCATGTTGCGCAGCATAGTGCGCAGCACGATAGCCTCCGGGTCCCGAACCTATAATGATGAGATTTGTTTTAGTCATTTTGTTTACAGTTTATATTAAAAAAGGTGTGCCAAAATAGAATATATCGGGCTGAGCCCTATTTGACTTATGTTCTATTTTAGCACACCCTTTATGGTTAATTAGTTGGAAAGCTGCTTCCAAGTAAGTATCGGTTGCTTAGCAGCCAGCACGTCGTCAACACGACCTGTCGGAGTGTTGTGCGGAGCTGTCTTCACCTCTTCCGGATTTGTCTTTGCTTCCTCTGCAATCTTACGCAGAATAGCGATGAACTCGTCGAGCGTCTCTTTGCTTTCGTTTTCTGTCGGCTCAATCATCATTGCCTCATGGAACAGCAACGGGAAGTAGATCGTAGGAGCATGATAACCATAGTCGAGCAAACGCTTTGCTACGTCCATTGTTGTCACACCCGTTGACTTGTCCTTCAAGCCGTTGAATACGAACTCATGCTTGCAGACTGTCGGTATGGGCAACTCGTATACATCCTTAAGTGCCTCCTTGATATAGTTGGCATTGAGTGTAGCAAGCGGACCAACCATGCGGATGTGTTCCTTGCCGAGAGTGAGGATGTATGTGTATGCGCGGAGCATAACAGCGTAGTTGCCGAAGAACTCGCCAACATGCACGTTGAAGTCCTGACCATTTGTAGTTACGATGCGATAACGATCGCCCACTTTCTCAACCTTCGGTACAGGCAAGAACTGCTCCAATCCCTTACGCACGCCGACCGGACCTGAACCAGGACCGCCACCGCCGTGAGGTGTAGAGAATGTCTTGTGCAGATTGATGTGCATAACATCGAAGCCCATATCGCCCGGACGGCAAACGCCAAGCATCGGGTTGAGATTTGCTCCATCGTAGTACATCAAGCCGCCACACTCGTGAACGAGTTTCTGTATCTCAGGTATCTCGCGCTCGAAGAGTCCCAATGTATTCGGGTTTGTCATCATCACAGCAGCTACGGTGTCGTCGAGCAGACCGCGAAGGTCGTTAACGTCAACCACGCCTCGAGCTGTAGACTTCACTTCAACAATCTCCAAGCCGCAGACAGCAGCCGAAGCCGGGTTTGTGCCGTGAGCAGAGTCGGGCACGATAACCTTTGTACGCTTCAAGTCGCCACGGCTCTGATGATACGCACGGATGACCATCAAACCGGTAAGCTCGCCGTGAGCACCAGCGAACGGATTGAGTGTGAACTCCTCCAAACCTGTTATTGCAGAGAGAGCCTTCTGCATATCATAGTATACCTGCAAAGCTCCCTGACATGTGTCCTCAGGTTGCAATGGGTGCAATGCTGCGAACTGCGGCAAAGCAGCTATCTCCTCATTGATGATAGGGTTGTACTTCATAGTACAGCTACCGAGAGGGTAGAAGCCGTTGTTAACGCCGAAGTTGTTTGCGCTAAGATTTGTGTAGTGGCGTACCACGGTCAGTTCGTCACACTCTGGCAATTTAGCATCTTCGCAACGACGCATTTCAGCCGGCACCTCATGGTGTCCGAACTCGTTCTTTGGGAGCGAATAGCCACAGCGTCCGGGTTTAGACAACTCAAAAATCAAGTTTCCATAAAGACGATTGTTCATAGCTTTTCCTCCTTTGCAATATTAACGAGTTTATCAATTTCTTCCTTCGTGCGCTTTTCGGTAACGGCAAACATCAATGTGTCAGCGTCAACCTTCACACCGCCTAAGATGCCGTTCTCGATGAAACGCTGCTGCAAGCGGTCGACATCGCCGTTGTACTTAACGCAGAACTCATTGAAGAACGGACGCTCGTATTTGTCTGAGAACAAATCTGTTGCAATCAAAGCGTCATGCAGATAATGAGCGCCGTCGTATGACATCTGCGCAGCTTCCTTCACACCTTCTTTGCCCATTACAGACATATAGATAGTAACGAAGAGAGCCATGAGCGACTCGTTAGAGCAGATGTTCGATGTAGCTTTCTGACGGCGGATGTGCTGTTCGCGAGCCTGCAATGTGAGAACGAACACGCGCTGTCCGCGATTGTCTACAGTCTTGCCAACGATACGGCCCGGCATCTTGCGCATGAGCTTTTCGGTGCAGCACATATAGCCTACAGACGGACCGCCGAATGACATCGGAATGCCCAACGACTGTCCGTCGCCTACTGCTACGTCTGCACCCCATTCGCCTGGAGTCTTCAGCAATGCGAGGTCGGCAGCCACGCTGTTCACGATGAACAACGATTTATGTGCATGACATGAATCGGCAAAGCCGCTGAAGTCTTCAACAATGCCATGGTAGTTAGGCTGCTGAACGATTACGCCAGCCACGCCGCCCTTTTCGAGGCGGGCGTCCATCTGCTCCTTGTCGGTAGCACCGTCGTTTTCGGCGATAAGCTCCACGTTGAAGCCGTGGAAGTGAGCGTAAGTCTTCACTACATTAAGCACCTTCGGGTCTACCGAAGCCGATACAAGCACCGTGTCAGTCTTCTTTGTAGAAGCAAGAGCCATAATTGCAGCCTCAGCCGTAGCGGTAGAACCGTCGTACATAGATGCGTTTGAAACATCCATGCCGGTGAGTTCTGCCATCATGCTCTGGTATTCGAAGATATAGTGGAGTGTACCCTGCGAAATCTCAGCCTGGTACGGAGTGTAGCTTGTGAGAAACTCTGAGCGCGAGATGATGTTCGGCACTACACCCGGTGTGTAGTGGTCGTAGCATCCTGCTCCAGCAAACACAGTAAGTCGGCGATTCTTTTCACCGAGCTTCTCGAACAGCGAGCGAATCTCTGTTTCGCTCATCGGCTCGGGCAAATCGTATTCACCACGGAAGCGAATCTGCTCAGGCACGTCGGCATAGAGATCGTCGAGCGAATTCATGCCGGCCTGCTTGAGCATCTGTTCTATTTCTTCCTTGGTCTGTGGAAAAAATTTGAAGTTCATAGTTTGATCGGTTTATTGTCGAGTCTCAAGCTCGACAATGGTTGATTTGATGTGCTTCAGTTACTCTTTGCTGCACAACTCCTCGTATGCAGCAGCGTCCATCAGAGCGTCGAGCTCAGACTTGTCTGACATCTGAACCTTCATGATCCAGTTCTCGAAAGCATCCTCGTTGAGGAGCTCTGGCTTGTCCTCGAGAGCCTCGTTCACTTCAACCACAGTACCCGAAACAGGAGAGATAAGGTCGCTGGCAGCCTTCACGCTTTCTACAGCACCGAAGTCCTCATCAGCTTCAACCTCGTCGTCTACCTCAGGCATGTCAACGTAAACCACGTTGCCCAATGCGTGCTGAGCATAGTCGGTGATGCCTACATAAGCGAAATCGCCTTCAACCTTTACATATTCGTGTGACTCTGAATAGAAGAGTCCTTCAATAACTTTTGCCATAATAGATTTGTTTTTTAATTGTTATTTAGTTTAAATTTTATTCTTGTATTATAGAATGTGCAGATAGGGGTGCGTGGGTATGGCACGGATGCCATACCCTTCTATGAATTGTTATGTGATTACTTCTTGTAGTGCTTGTCGTAGAACTTCTTCTTTACAACAACGCCCGGGAAGGTCTTCTTTCTGATCTGAACCTCAAGCTCTGTGCCGAGCTTTGCGAAGCGTGCGTCGATGAGAGCCATGCAGACCGACTTGTCTGAAGATATAGTGTGGTAGCCGGTTGTAACCTCGCCGATGACTTCACCCTCGTGAAGCACCTTATAGCCGTGACGCGGGATAGCGCGGTCGTTGAGTTCGATGCCTACAACCTTCTGCTTTACGCCTTCAGCCTTCTGTGCGGCAAGCGCCTCCTTACCGATGAACTCAGGCTTGTCGAGCTTGCAGAACATGCTCAAGCCAGCCATTACCGGCGAAATCTCGCTTGACAGTTCGTCGCCGTAGAGCGGCAGACCAACCTCGAAGCGCAGAGTGTCGCGGCAGCCGAGTCCGCAAGGCTTGCAGCGGCCCGAAGCCATGAGCTTATCCCACTGCTCGTTGATGAAAGCGTGAGAAGCGTAGATTTCGAATCCGTCCTCACCTGTATAACCTGTGCGGCTTATGATGATTGTCTCGCCTGCTACGTCGATGGTCTTTGTTGTATAGAATACGAGGTCCTTGCACTCCAATCCGAGCACTTCCTCTACTACTTGTTCTGCCTCCGGACCCTGCACAGCGAGCTGTCCGTAGTATTCTGAGCGGTTCTCGAACTCTACGTCGAAACCTTCCAGGTGGCTCTTCATCCACTCTACGTCCTTGTCGATGTTTGCAGCATTGATAACGAGGAAGAAGTCGTTTTCAGCCATCTTGTAAACCAAGAGGTCGTCAACGGTGCCACCGTTCTCGTAGCACATCATGCCGTAGAAAATCTTGCCAGGCTCAGCTCCACGCACGTCGTTGGTGAAGATATGGCTCACGTAGCGCTCAGCGTCCGGACCCTTAACCGTTACTTCGCCCATGTGCGACACGTCGAACACGCCACAATGCTGGCGTACAGCGTTGTGCTCGTCAGTAATGTTCGAATACTGGATAGGCATGATGAATCCGCCAAACGGTTGCATCAAGGCTCCGAGAGCCACGTGTTTGTCATAGAGACATGTTTTCTTTTCCATATTAGTAGTGTTTAGGTTTGATTCGTATACATTATTTATTTAGTAGCAATCCGACAAAGTCGGCTTTCTTCATATTCAGAATTACATCGTCGAGGCGGTCGGGCAGGGCTGCTTCGAGGTCTTCTTTAGTGAGATGTCGGTCGATGAGTGGAGCTATCACCTGCTGTCCGATATCGCCCACAAGGAAGTAGTCGCCCTTGATGTCCACATCCTTTATTACGTCGTTCTTCATCTCGATGTTCACGACAAAGTCGCCCACGCCTTCTATTCGACCTTGGCGCTGGATGTTGTATCTGGGGTTGTTGCCGTAGATGAATTCTGGTGTGAGATATTCCTCTTCGATGCGCGAAATCTCGTCCATTGCAGCCTCGTCAAGCACTACTTCTCTGCTGCAGAGGTCGTTCTTTACGAATGTTTTGAACGCCTCAATATCCATCTCGATGTGGTCTTTGAGCAGCGTGATGTGCTGTCTGACACTATTTATACCCTTCGACACGAGTTTCTCGTCCGAAGGTGTTATTGCGCCAACCATGTTCTGCATGTTGGTGTCGTAGAGCATAGTGCCGTGCACGATGCTACGGCCTGGGATGTGGTAGAACGCATTGCCAGACACCTTGCGGTCGCCTATCATGATGTCGTTGCGTCCGCTTGCTGTAGCCGGCACTCCGAGCTTGCGCAGCATTTCGACAACCATACCTATGTATTTGCTGAACGTGAGGTTCACGTTCTCGTCATGCGTGATGTACGAAAACATTATGTTGCTCTTGTCGGCATATACGCAGCCTCCACCGCTTTTTCTGCGGAATGTGTTTATACCATGTGTGCGGCAGTATTCCAGGTTTACTTCGCTCTGAATGAGCTGATTACGTCCAAATATAACGGTAGGGGTGACTTGCCACATAAAGAAATAATCGTCGCTTTCCATGTGTCGTGCAACGTATTCCTCCATTGCAAGATAGTATGTCAATCGCTTTTCTTCCGTGGTAGTAGGTAAGGTTACGTATATCATAGCTTTAGGTTTATTGTTTGTCGTATGCAAACTTACATAAAAATCTTTACTTGCAAGCCTATTTGCCTGTGTTTTTTCAATTTGTGTAGTAGTTTTTTAACGTTTATTTCCTTTGCGGCTATATATTGTGTCTTTGTTTGCCAGTTGGTTGACGCTTTTAAGTTTGTAGATATAAAAAAAACACCGACCGCAAACTATATATATGCGGTCGGTGTCTTATCGAGTTGCGTTCGGAATCTAATCGGATTGCGTCCGCCGTCTGATCGGATTGCGTTCGGAATCTGATCGGGTTGCGTTCGGTGTCCGATTAGATCGCGTTCGGTGTCCAATCGGATTGCGTTCGGTGTCCACTAATATTTGTTCAGCTAATGTGTAGCTGTTCCTTTGACAGAATGTTTGTGTTCTTGTGCTCAGGCTTTATTGTTTGTGAGCTTTTCGCGCAGATAATATCCCGTCAGGCTCTCTTTGCAACGCACAATATCTTCCGGCGTGCCGCAACATACGATGTTGCCGCCCTTGTCGCCACCTTCAGGTCCCAAATCGATGATATAGTCGCCGCATTTTATTACGTCGAGGTTGTGCTCGATTATCACGACCGTGTGTCCTCGTGTTATAAGGGCGTTGAACGAATCGAGCAGGCGATGGATATCATGGAAGTGCAAGCCCGTTGTTGGCTCGTCAAAGATGAACATCGTAGGCTCCTGGCGCTCCTGGCTGATGAAGTAGGCGAGTTTTACGCGCTGGTTCTCGCCGCCTGAGAGCGTTGACGAGTTCTGTCCAAGTTTGATGTATCCCAGACCGACATCTTCCAACGGCTTCAGACGCGTAACGATGATGTTGTTGCCGTGCTCAGTGAAGAATGCTATTGCCTCAGAAACGGTCATTTCAAGTACGTCATATATGTTCTTGCCATGATAACGCACGTCGAGAATATCCTTCTTGAAGCGACGTCCGTGACAGGCGTCGCACTCCAATACCAAGTCTGCCATGAACTGCATCTCTACAGTTACCACTCCTGCGCCCTTGCACTCCTCGCATCTGCCGCCCTCGGCGTTGAACGAGAAGTATTGCGCCGTGAATCCCTCCTGCTTTGCGAGCGGTTGGTCGGCAAAGAGTTGGCGGATGGCGTCGTAGGCTTTCACGTATGTGGCAGGGTTAGAGCGTGTGCTCTTGCCAATCGGGTTCTGGTCTACAAACTCTACGTGCGCCAGCTTGTTCCAGTCACCTTCGAGCGAAGAGTAGTCGCCAGGCATGTCAGCCACCTCGTTGAGATGGCGCTTGAGGGCAGGGTAGAGTATGCCTTTTATCAGCGACGACTTGCCCGAACCGCTCACGCCGGTGACTACGGTCATCACGTTCAGCGGAATCTTCACGTCGATGCCGCGCAAGTTGTTCATGCGTGCGCCCTTTATGTCTACCGACATGTTCCAAGGGCGGCGCGACTGCGGAACTTCAATCACGTCCTGACCGGTAAGATAGCGCACGGTGTGGCTCACTTTGCCTTCTGATGGGTCTGATAGTTTGTTGTTTGACTTGTCGAGAATCTCCTTCACCGAACCTTCAAACACAATCTCGCCACCGAGACGACCGGCGTCTGGACCTACGTCTATGATATAGTCGGCTGCGCGCATAATCTCTTCGTCGTGCTCCACAACGATCACGGTGTTGTGCAGCTTCTGCAGTTCGCGCAGCACGTGTATGAGTTTGTCGGTATCGCGACTGTGCAGACCGATGCTTGGCTCGTCGAGGATATATACCGAACCTACGAGCGAACTTCCAAGGTTTGTCGTGAGGTTGATGCGTTGGCTCTCGCCGCCGCTCAACGTGTTAGACGGGCGGTTGAGCGTGAGGTAGCCCAAGCCTACGTCCTGCAGGAATTGCAGTCGGCTGGTTATCTCGTGCAGCAGTCTCTCGGCAATCTTCTTCTCGTTGCCTTCAAGCACGAGGTTGTCGAACCATGCCTTCAGGTTGTCTACCGGCTTCTCGATAAGTTCGGTTATGCTCATGCCTCCAATCTTCACCCACGTAGCCTCTGGGCGCAGACGTGTGCCGTGACATTTCGGGCATATCGTCTTGCCACGATAGCGGCTGAGCAGCACGCGATACTGAATCTTATGCTGGTTCTCCTTCACCATCTGGAAGAAGGCGTCGATGCTTACTTGCTCTCTTGGACTTAGATGCTTGTCAGACGGCAGACCGTGCCAAAGCATGCCTTTCTGTGCTGCGGTCAGTTCGAAGTAGGGCGTGAAGATAGGGAAGTTGTCCTTTGCAGCGCGTCGGCAGAACTCCTTCATCCACATGCCCAACTTTTCGCCGTGCCAGCATTGTACGCAACCGTCGTATACGCTAAGCGACGAGTTGGGTATCACGAGCGACTCGTCGATGCCGATAATCTTGCCGTAGCCCTCGCATTCGGGGCACGCACCAGCCGGCGAATTGAACGAGAACATATTGTCGTTTGGTTTCTCGAACGTCATACCGTCGGCTTCGAACCTTGTAGAGAAGTCGTAAACGATGTTTGCAGGAAAGAAAACGATGCGACAACTGCCGTTGCCTTCGTAGAAAGCGGTCTCTACAGAGTCGGTAAGGCGGGAGATGGCATCTTTGTTGCTGCTGACGCTCATTCGGTCGATAAGAATGAATATGTCTGCAACGTTTGCCGTCTTCAAAACCTCGGTATCAGCGATGAAATCGTCGATTCTTACGAACTCGTTCTTGTAGAATATGCGTGAATAGCCTTGCATTATCTCCGAAGAAAGTTGAGTAGCGATGTCGCGGTCCTTCACCAATGTGAGCGGACTGAGTACGGCGAACTTTGTGCCTTCGGAGTATTGGCGTGTACATTCTATCACGTCTTCTACGGTGTGCATCTTCACCTCGTTGCCGCTAATCGGCGAGAAGGTGTGGCCGATGCGAGCAAAGAGCAGGCGCAGGTATTCGTAAATCTCGGTGGTTGTGCCAACGGTACTTCGCGGATTGCGTGAAATTACTTTCTGTTCGATGGCTATCGCTGGGGGCAAGCCTTTAATGAAATCGCATTCCGGCTTGCACATTCTGCCCAAATACTGGCGGGCATAGGATGATAGCGATTCAACATAACGTCGCTGACCTTCGGCATACAATGTGTCGAAAGCCAGCGACGATTTACCGGAGCCAGAGACTCCGGTAATAACGATAAACTTATCGCGTGGTATCTTTAGGCTCACGTTCTTCAGATTGTTGACACGTGCGCCCTTGATTTCAATATATTTCTCCATTTTAAGAATTCATAGATAACAGGAATTCCTCGTTGTCTCGCGTCTTGCTCATACTGTCGTGTATGGTGTTCATTGCCTCTATCGGGTTCATGTCGGCAATGTACTTGCGCAAAATCCACATACGGTCGAGTGTGGTCTTGTCCTGAAGCAGATCGTCGCGACGTGTACTTGAAGCAACAAGGTTGACAGCTGGGAATATACGCTTGTTGGAGAGTGAGCGGTCGAGCTGCAACTCCATGTTGCCCGTACCCTTGAACTCCTCGAAGATAACTTCGTCCATCTTCGAGCCGGTATCAATGAGTGCGGTTGCGATGATTGTGAGCGATCCGCCACCTTCTATGTTACGTGCCGCACCGAAGAAGCGCTTCGGCTTCTGGAGTGCATTTGCGTCAACACCACCGGTGAGCACCTTGCCTGATGCTGGCGAAACGGTGTTGTAAGCGCGTGCAAGACGAGTGATAGAATCGAGGAAGATGACTACGTCGTGTCCACATTCTACCATACGCTTTGCCTTCTCAAGCACAATGCCTGCAATCTTCACGTGACGCTCTGCTGGCTCGTCGAATGTAGAGGCGATAACCTCTGCATTTACTGTGCGCGCCATGTCTGTAACTTCCTCAGGACGCTCGTCGATGAGAAGCATCATGAGATATGCTTCAGGATGGTTTGCCGCAATGGCATTGGCAATGTCCTTCATCAAGATTGTCTTACCGGTCTTTGGCTGTGCGACAATGAGTGCACGCTGACCTTTGCCGATAGGCGAGAATATGTCTACGATGCGTGTGCTCAGGTTTGTTGTAGCCTTATCGCCGCAGAGATTGAACTTCTCGTCAGGGAAGAGCGGAGTGAGGTGCTCGAATGCAATGCGGTCGCGCACATCCATAGGCTCTCTGCCGTTTATAAGGTCGATGCTTGTAAGCGGGAAATACTTCTCGCCGTCGTGCGGCGGACGTACATAACATTCAATGACATCACCGGTCTTGAGTCCGTAGCACTTTATCTGCTGTGTAGAAACGTACACATCATCAGGAGATGACAGATAGTTATAGTCGCTTGAACGCAGGAAACCATATCCGTCGGGCATCACTTCGAGAACGCCATTGGCTGTGATAAGGTCTGTGAAGTCGAAGAGTGGAGCAGCGGGTTCCTGCTGTTGATATGTAGGAGCCTGCTCTTGCTGAATATTGTTGTTGGTAGGGTTGTCGAACATGTCGTATGTCGGCACAACACCCTGATCCTCAATAGGCAGGTCTACAACTGTAATGAAGTCGGTTCCGTCAGCAGGGTCGCCATCCCAATACATGTCGTTCGGCATTTCCTGCTCTTCTTCGTTAGAAGAGTTGTGGGCGTTTATCTTTGCCTGCAACTGCTCCAACAAGCCTGGGTCAGGGAGCTTGCCTTCTGTCTGAGTATCGCCATGGAATGCTTCTTCTGGAATAATATCGTCAGATTTGACGGTGTCTACAATGAAATCGTCTGTATCAACATTCTCCGTGTTGCCGTTGTCTGTGTATTCATCGGTAGGTGCGTAGGGGAGTGGTTCGTCTGCAACAATATTATTTTCTTCTGCAGACTCCATTTCTTCCATCGCGTCTTCTGCGGGTGTTTGCTGCTTGCGTGCTTCTAAAGCAGAAAGCAGCTCGAGTTCTTTTTTCGACTTGCGGCCGCGATGCTTCGGAATAGCCTTGAGCTGTTCTTCAAGTGACATGTCTTCTTCGCTTGGAGAAACCTCTTCGGGCTCTACTGTTTTGGGCTGATCTGTATTGCTGGTTGTTGCAGTCTTGTTTTTCTTTATGTCGAAATTCTCTCCTTCCGAACCGTTCACGGTGTACACTTTGTCTGTATCTTTTTTGACGATACGGGTACGGCGACGCTTAGTACCTCCTAAAGGATTCTTGTTGCCTTCAACTTCTGCTTGTCTGTCAAGAATTGCATACACCAATTCATCGTTGTTGGTGTAGTCCTGAACATTAAGACCCAAGCCGGTTGCAATATCCTGCAATTCAGAAGTATTCTTATCTGATAATTCGTCTTTGCTATACATAATAAAAATTAATTGAGAAACTACGTTTCAGAAGAGAAACGTAAGTGTTTTGGATTATTATGTTGCAAAGTTACTGATTTTATTTGAAATATAACTCTACAAAAGGCTGTATTTTTATGTGTTAACACGCATTAACAAAATGCAGGTGTGCTTAAAAGGTTAAAAAAAGGCGGCTGCATTAAGCAGTCGCCTTCTTATTATGTTATGGATTTGAGTTACGATTATTCGCCCTTCTCCATCTTTGCCTTGAGCTCTGCGAGAGCGTCGAGGTCACCGAGAGTTGTGCTAGCAGCTACGTTGTTGATAACCGGAGTAGACTCCTTCTTAGCTGTGTTGTGCTTGCGCGGTGCCTTTACCTCGTCCTTAGCTGTCTCGAATGTACGGCTATGTGAAAGGATGATACGCTTTGTCTCCTTAACAAACTCGATTACCTTGAACTCGAGCTCCTCACCAAGCTGTGCCTGTGTGCCATCCTCCTTAACGAGGTGCTTAGGAGTAGCGAAGCCCTCACCACCCTCGTTGAGAGTGATAACAGCGCCCTTGTCCATCATCTCTGTAATCTTGCCTGTGTGTACAGAACCCGGAGTGTAGATAGTTTCGTATGTATCCCAAGGATTCTCCTCAAGCTGCTTGTGACCAAGGCTGAGACGACGATTCTCCTTGTCGATCTCGAGAACTACAACGTCGATGTTTGCACCAACCTGTGTGAACTCTGACGGATGCTTAACCTTCTTTGTCCAAGAAAGGTCTGAGATGTGGATAAGGCCATCAACACCTTCCTCGAGCTCTACGAAGATACCGAAGTTAGTGAAGTTGCGAACCTTTGCAGTGTGCTTGCTACCTACAGGGTACTTAACCTCGATGGTCTCCCATGGGTCTTCCTTCAACTGCTTGATACCAAGGCTCATCTTACGCTCAGCGCGGTCGAGTGTCAAGATAACAGCCTCAACCTCGTCACCTACCTTCATGAAGTCCTGAGCAGAACGCAAGTGCTGGCTCCAAGACATCTCAGATACGTGGAT
>ERZ1031885.504-NODE-504-length-15979-cov-5.859834_pt1 | contig 15979 bp, 10 predicted proteins | sample MGYA00518168_ERZ1031885 | MGnify/ENA primary metagenome ERZ1031885 (study PRJEB33719, sample SAMN04261269) | wastewater metagenome | biome: rural village; feature: human; material: feces | host: Homo sapiens | place: El Salvador | collected 2014-01-14 ...
TGGGGACTTGAACGGCGAAAGCCACAACGGGACAATATAAAAAATAAGCAGGCTGGTGCTGCCCTTTTTGTGCTGCTTTTTTGATAACTTTGCACAGAGAATCTTTGGGGATTTTCTACTTATAAGCTAATTATCGAACACCTACATAACAAGACACTTATGGCAAACTACAAAGACAATATGCCCCGCACGGCGGAGCCATTCAACATGGTTTATTTCCACGGTTTCGCTTCTTCAGGCGCGACAGGCACTGCAGAACTGCTGCGCAAGATTTTCCCTTCTTCGGAGATACTTGCCCCCGACATTCCCGTTGACCCAGCAGAGGCGCTGCCTTATCTCAAGGCTTTTTGTGAGGAACACCATCCAGATGTTGTTGTTGGAACGAGTATGGGAGGCATGTATGCCCAGCAGATGCGTGGGTTTCTGCGCATCTGTGTGAACCCCGCTTTCCGTATGTCAACGATGAGCAAAGTGTTGCACACTGGGACATTCAAGTTTCTCAACGGACGCAAGGACAGTCAGAAGGAGTTTCGCATCACGGCCGACATCATCCGCCATTTCAACGAAATGGAGCGCCATCAGTTTGACGACATCACCCCCGAGGAGCGCGAACTATGTTACGGCCTGTTTGGAACAGGCGACACGACGGTCAATCCGATAAACGCCTATAATACATTCACGAAATATTATGCGCATGCCGAGCGTTTCGACGGCGAACACCAGCTCAACGAGCGTTCCATCCGTCATGCACTTTTGCCTTTGCTCAAACGCCTGTTTGGAGAGCGTTATGAAGCATCGACGCAAGAGCCGTTGCCCGATTATATGAAGTATTGAGGAAAAGGCAACCCCAGAGTTTAACCTTTGTGCTCGTCTTTCCTCGGGAGAAACAGAAAACTCCCGCTCGTCTGCCAGGAAGCAGATGGGCGGGAGTTTTTTGTTGTCATATACGGCCGTCGGCGAAATGATGCCGTGGCTTTTGTCAGAAGTTGATTTTCGTGCCGAGCATGAAGCGGGCTTGCGCTTCAGCTGGGTGGTCGTTGTGGCGCTGGATGGTTTTCTGCATCAGCGTGCCGACCGGTTCGGCGAAGATTTCAATCTGATCGTTGACAGCAACGCCAGCTTGCACACCGAGCTCAAGACCGAGCGCGTAGGCAGGACGGTAGCCTTCTCTGGAGGCGATGTTGGCGGTGACGCCAGCGATGCCCGTCAGACGGAAGGGCGAAGTGGAAGAGGCCGAGAGCAGGTTGCGCAGGTAGTCGGCGTGCAGCGTCGTGATGTGCATATTGCCCTTGCCGTGCTTCTGAATGGTGGCATCAGAGAGGCCCACCTGCCATCCGTGGGCAGCCGTTTTCCATTGTCCGTAGCTGAGGTCGAAATCAAGAGAGAACTTGCGGCGTACTGGCGACATGTTCGTCACCGTTCCAGAATAGAGGCCCGTTCCGAAAGAAGCGCTGGCAAATTGTTTCTTGTCCGTTCCTTCCATAGGCATCTTGTCGGACACTGGTTTCAGGCGGTAGTTCAATCCCAACAGGAGTTGCGGCACGATGCGCTTCATGCGGGAATCGTAGCGCTTGTCGAGACGATAGGCCACTTGCGGTTCAGCGAAAAGTTCCACCTGACGGCCCGTGCGCACAGCCAGTTGGCCGCCGCCGTGGATGTCGCAGTCGAAATGCGTCTTTCCTCTCAGATAGTCGATGCCGAAGTTCATACCCGCCAGCGCACGTACGCTGACGATGCGGTCTTCGTTGTAGCCATAGGTGAGGGTGGTGAGGTCAGCGATGTAGTCGCCGCCAGCCAAGAGCGCAGCGAAGTGCTTGTCGGCATGCGGGTTGGCCTGTCCCGTGAGCGAAAGTCGCCAAGCCGAGACAGGGCTGTACCAGTGTCCGTAGCTCAGGCGTCCGGCCAAACCATAATTTTCTTTGCTGCGGAGGCCGTTTCCGTTGGTGTAGGTGCCGCCAGCCATCGAGAAGAAACTCTTGAGCTCAGTCTCGTTAAAGCGCTCGCGGTTTTCTGTTGGCTGGTAACCGTGCAGATACACTTGCAGACCGGCCATGAGCGTTCCTGTCACGTCGCGGCGCAGGCCCGGCGTAGTGAATTGTTCCAGATAGTCCTTGGCGTGGATTTGTGCTTGCGGTTCGATGAAGAGTCCCCACATGCGGTTGATATGCCAAAGTCCCTTCAAGCCAGCTTGGAGTCCTGGATAAACCTTGTACTCTCCGCCGTGCATGGCCAGATTGGCACCCAAGGAGCCGATGAGCTCGAAGCGGCGGTCGGGGTCATATCCGTGGAAGGCGTTGTTGATGTTCCAGAGATAGTCAGCACCAACGGACACCGTTTTCACGCGGTCGTCTTCCCGTCCTTCAATCTGTGCTGCCTGTCCCCAGAGACGCACACCCGAGGTGGCGTTAAACCATTTGCCGACACCCATGAAGGCCGCGGGGCGGACATAAGTGAAGGGGTGGCCAGCAGCCGAAGAAGTGCCAGGCAGTGCCCCGCCGATGCCTGCCTCCAAGAAGAGATGGTCGTAGGCCGTTTCCTGTTTGAAGTCGTCGTTGCGGGCCAACTGCGTGCGGGTGTCGCCGCCTTGCATGAAGGTGAGGCCCGCCATGATGCTGCCCGCTGCATTGAGTTTCTTCATGACAGGGCCGTAGGCGGCATAGCCTTTCTTATAGGCATCCACGCGTGGCTCGATGAAGAAGTCAACGCCATGTGCCAAATGAAAATTAGCCTGAAGCCCTGCGCCGAAACCCGGACTCAACTTGCGTCCGTCGCCGCTTGCGCTGGCATTGATCGATGCGTCGGCCACAGCGTTGACCCAGAAAGTGCGGTTGGGGTCGTAGCCGCCAAACGTGTTGTGCATGTTCCAAAGATAGCCCACCGAAGCGTTGAGCGCCTTCACGTGTTGATGGCCTTCCTGCTTGTAGGTGGAAGCCAAAGCACCGAGGCGCACTCCCGAATAGGGGGAAAACCATTTGCCGATGTAGCCACCGACACGTGCGCCGGCATATTTCGTTTGCGAACCGCTGCTCTGAAGCAGTGACGAAGGACCGCCTGTGAGACTCACGAAGGTGTGGTTGAGGAAGTGTCCGTCGTCTTCAAACACACCATTGGCCGTGTGTTCCTGCAGACGATAGCCCAGTCCGGCAGCCACGGAGGCTGCGAAGCGATAGCCGCGCCAATTGCTCTCCTGCGTGATTTTGTCGGAATAGAGCCCCACCATCGGTTCGAGATAGAAATAGCCAAAGCGTGAGAGGTTCACCTGTCCGCGCAGACCGAGATGCGCTCCGAGCGCATTCTTGTGCACGCCGTTGTTCGTCGTGTAAACATAGTCCACTCCCGCCTTACCGATGAGTTCAAACATGCGAGAATTGCTGTATGTCGAGTCGCGCATCGTCGACACCGAGAGCGCTGTGATGTTGAGCAGATAGTCGAGTGAAGCCCCCATGATGTTGGCGCTGTTTTGCTCTCCAGAGAATTTGCCGCCCTGAAAGCCGAGGCGCCATCCGTGGAGCGGAGTCACCCAGTCGCCGATGCCCAACTGCGCTGTCAGTCCAGCTGTGCTGAAATGCGACGATGAGCGCGTCACTATGCTGTTTGCGCCGATGCCGCCTTCCACGAAGAGGTGGTCGCCGAAGGTTTTGTTTTCAAAGTGTTTGGCCACTTTTGGGCGTTGCAGCATGTGGTCGAGCGCACTTCCCGGCACCTGTGCCGAGAGGGGTATGGCCAGCGCGAAAAGACAAACGCCAACGCCTTTCTTATATAGGATGCCGCTGCTGAATTGCAGGCGGCAGGTATTTTTCTTGTTATTCATTGATCAAATTTTTAGAGGTAATGGTTGTTGCATATTCTTCCACAGATTATTTGTGGTTTTCTATACCATTACAAACGCCTATTTTTTGTCGAGAATCAAGTCGTTGACGTCACCATCAGTATAGGCGGTGCGTTCCAGTTCCGGATCCATTGAAAACGCCTGCTTGAGTTCCGTGTAGGCCTCAACTGGTTTTTCGGCGCGGTTGAGACAAACGGCTCTGAGATAATGCGTGAGCGCTTCCTCTTCAGGCAGTTCCTTCGAGCGCTTCAAGGCCTCCTCGTTGCGCTTCATGGCCAGAAGCATCACCACCTCGTTGCGCAAGCCAGTGGCAGCGATGGCATTGAAGTTGTCCTGATTGTAGTCGCCGTTGAGCGTTGCCGTGACAATCTTGAGCATGTGGGTGTCGGGCGTGTCGGGCAGGAAATCCGAGATGCTGTCGGCCTGTGAATATTGTCCGGAATTGAGCAGCGCAATCATGTGGTTGGCGTTGAGCGTGGCCGGTGCCTTCTTGCCTGCATAGGGTTTGAGCAAGTCGCGGTCGGCCTTTCCGTTTTTAATCAAGATGGCCTGCAAGTCGCTGGCAGCGATGCCGAAGCTCGGATAGATTTCCAATGCCTGGCGGATGATTTTTTCGCGTTTCGCTTCATCGGCTTCCGCGCGGTAGAGACGGAAAAACTCGTAGCGCGACAGCTGCTTATAGTCTTTCTCATAGAGTTGCTGGATTTCGCTGAGCGTGAGAACGCGGAAGATGGAATAGTTGAGCGCATATTCCACGCGGCGCAACTGCGGCAGATATTTCGCCTCCAGCGTGTTGCGGAAGAACGGCAGGCGGCGGATGTGGCGTCCCTGCACGTCGGGCGTTTTATAGCGGTTGAGGATGTCCTGGATGGCATCGGCCTCCTTGTTGAGGCTATCGCGGCGCAGCAGCGCCACCACATCGTCCCACTTCGCCACCTTGGCTTTCGAGCTTACGCTCATGCGGCGGCGCGTTTCGCTGTCGAGCTGTCCGACGATGTAGTTGAGAGCCGATTGCATACGCTTCTCAGCCAGTTTCAGGTTGCCGGCATACGTTCCGTCGGGCGAGGCCGTACCCATGATGCTGAAAGCGCGGAGCGATGCGTCTTTGCTGTGGGCGATGGCCTGAAGCTGTTCGTTGAGTTGCGAGAGTTCGTCGGCGTTGCGCGGATTGCTCAGGTCGAGTTTGGCCGAACCGATGGGAAATTGCAGTTTGATTTCTCCCTTGCTGTCGCGCAACTGCATTTCGGCTTTCGGATAGTAGGCCGAATCGGTCACGATGGTGCCTTGGAAAGCATAGTCGAGGAAGCGCAGCGGATTGATCGTTCCGCGGGCGATGATCGTCGTGTCGCGATAGATGATGCGGTTGTAGTTTTCAATGGCAGAAAACACGTCGCAGGAATAATCGTCGCGTGCGTCGTCAATGTAGATAGAGTCGCTGTAACCGATGATGTCGTTCTTGCGTCCCTTTTCGCGCAAGGAGTCGGCCTTGATGGTGATGTATTTTGCCAGCGGGTCGCCTTGTTTCAGGTCGAAGTCATACATGCGTTGCTGAGTGCGGTTGTAGGTTTGTGCGTCATACACCATTGGGCGCATGGCCTGCATGGTCTTTTTCGAAGCGTTGTGGAAGATGGGTTGCACAACGAGTCGCGTGTCGCTTGAAAACATTTCGCGCGGCACACGCACACGTGTTTTGATGATGGCATAATTGCCTCTGATTTCAATCTGTGTTGGCTCCGGCATGATTTTGTTGACGATGCGCTTCACCACCACGGTGGCCTCGCCCAATTCAATGTCGTGTTCGTCCATCTCCACCTCGATGTAGGTGAGGTTTTTCACGCGGATGGTGCGGGCTTTGGCGCCCACCATGCTGAAGCGCAGCGTGCTGTTGCCGAAAACGTTGGTGGCGAAGCGTCCGTCTTCATCCGTGGTGGCCAAGAGACGTCCCGATTTCTCGTCTTGCACGTTGACCCCCATGAGTGGTTTGCGCTTTTCTTTTGAGATGACTTTACCCGTCACGCGGATCACGTCGTCGGCAAAAACCGTCTGTGTGCCAGCCGCGAAGAGAATCATCAGGAGAGCCGCGATGAGGCGCGGGAGCGTGGCGGCTCTGAGTTGGCTATGTAATTCTTTGAATGTCATTTCAGGATGTAAGTGAAGGTTATTCCGGCTTTCAGCGGCGCGGGAATGGTTTTGGTGTGGTTAATCTCTTTGGGTTCTGTTGTTCCCTCGGCAAATTTCTTCTCACGCACGTGGAGCATGCCCAGTCCGATGGTGGTTTCAAGGCTCCAACGGCGTGAGAGCACAAAACTATAGCCATAGGTCACACCTCCGCCGAGGGCATCGCCCATGTGGTTGGTGTGGTTCCAAGCCATACTGTAGATGCCGCCGAAGCCCATGAGTCCCACGAAATGTCCAGCCTGCGGACGGGCTGAAAACCAGTAGCGGGCTTCTGGCATGAAGGCAGCAGAATGGAGCTTGTAATCGCCGATGGTGAAAGGATTGACGGCACCTTCAAGATTGAGGGTGAAATGGCGTGAGAGACGGAACTCTACGCCAGCATTGGGGGAAAGCGTTCCCCAATAGAGTGCATTGGTTTTGAAAGAAACGCGTTGTGAGCATGCGGTGGCCGCGATGGCAGCAGCAAAGCAGAGGCCGCACAGGCGTTGATGGAATTGCTTCATATATGTAATGTTTGAAGTATTTGGGTGTTCGTTACTAAGTAATACTGAAAAAATAACTTCGCTATTTTGCCGTTGGCAGGAAAGACAATGACGCATGGCATGCCTTCAAAGAAAGGGTATGTTGTTTTTGGTGTTGCCGGATGCGTCGAGGTTTTGAGGAGTTGCAAAGATAGAATAAATAGAAGAACTGGACAAGATTTTGAGAGCGAAATGTCTGATATAGAAATGTTCCACGCTATTCTGTGTGGTGGGTTTTGCAGATGCAAAAAAAACTGGACAGGCCTTGCTCTTTTCTCGTGCCGTTGGGCTTTGAAGGCAGACATCGTTGCCTTGTTGTCGCGGTCCCTATTCTTTTTTTCGAACGCGGGAGGAGGCACGATCGAACGCGGGACGGGACACGACTGAACGCAGAGCGGCGTTCGATTGTGCCTCGTCCCGCGTTCGCTGACAAGTATAGGGAATGGGGTGGGAAGCAGAGGGGACGGGGTGGTGAAGAGGGTAGGGAGGGATGGTTTATTTATTCGGTCGTCACACAGTCTTTAGTAATGGTGAAAGAGAAAAAACCGCAATTTTTCACCTTTTCCATATTACAGTATGGTAAATAAGTAGGTGTTCAAAATTATTCTTTGTATGGCAATGCAATAAAATCATTGAGTTGCTTTCGAAGTGTTCGCCAGTTGGGTAAGCGTTTCGTCATTAAAGCCTCGAAGAGTTTGTTATGGTTGTCAATCACAAAGTGGCAAAATTCGTGAACAACAACAAACTCCAAGTACTCAATAGGAACGCGTGCCAGTTCGAGATTAAAAATCAGCATACGCTTCGATTTTACACAACTGCCCCATTCGGTTTTCATCTGCTTCACCTGCCAATTGTAGTTGGTTTCGCCAAGCCTCTCTGCCCATCGTTTTATGGTTGTGGCGAGTTGGTTCTTTAGTTGAGCACGATACCACTCACGCATAATAGTTGCCCGCTGCTCTGTTGTCGTATCAGGCTTCACAAGCATATATATCTTTTTGCCTTTCATCTGAATGACATTAGGGTAATGCGGCAGTTCTTCTACCAGCAACTCATAGCGTTTGCCGAAGAGAAAATGGCTTTCTCCTGACACATATTGTCGCTCTGTCTGGCGAGGTTGAGCCAAGACTTCCTCACGCTGCTTGTGCACCCATTCCCATTTCTGTATGATGAATGCCTTGGCATCATCATCGGTCAGGTAGTCGGGCATCGAGAGGTGCACACGTGCATCAGGTGGATAGACCGCAAGGTGCATGTTCTTGATTTTCTTGCGTTCCACCTCTATCTCAATTTCGGATATTGTCAGTAGCGAAATCATGCGAACTCAGGTTGATTCAAGATGATATTAAATATGGTGTCAACATTGAACTCATGTTCTGCGGCAAGAGTTTCGAGAGCACGGCGTAGTTTACCCTGTTTCTTCAGATTAGTCTTGAAACCGATTTTCGCTTCCGTTTTTACAAGTGCATATACTTCAAGTGCAAACTCAACATCATTATTGAGGTTGTCGAAGAAAGCCTGTTTCGCAGGGCTGTCAAGGCGTGGGTCTGTTGTGCGGTTGCGCAACTCACGCGCCAGCTCAGCCACAGCTGTCAGGTAGTCCTTGTATTCCAGCACACCCTGACGATACTCTTCCAGCAGACGGTTGATGCGCTCCGAGAACTTGCGATACTCCTCGGGATTACTGTCCTTCTTGCGGTTGATAACACGGCGCACATTGGCGGTGATGGTCGATGCCACACCGTCCTTACCACCCAAGGCTTTCTCTGCCTCGTCCTCTGCCTCGTCTGAATTACCATCCAGTACAAGGTCGAGGAAAGAAAGGTCGTCAAGTGACATGAGCACCTTGGAATGCTTTGCCTCCACGTATGTATCGAGAATCTGACGCATCTGCTGGTCGTACCGCTTCATGTCGATAAGGTCACCGGCACGGCGCATGATAGCATCGCGGATATTGCTAAAGTTCTTGACCTTGCTGAATATCTGCTTTGCCTCTTCTTCGGTGTAGCCAGCCTTTTCCATGTCAAGGGCAATGGCAGAATAGCGAGTGACAAGCGTGCGGACTGCAGCATAGAACTGGTCGCGCTTGGATGCTGACTGAATGGTGGCGGCTTCCTCTGCATCGGGGGCAGTGGTAGCACGTGGAAATACGAAATAGTCGAAGAACTCGCCAGTGGTGCGTGGTGGAGCCACTGGCTCGCAGAGCTGTTCCACACGTTCGAGCGCAGCATCAAGGTCTCGCTTGGCATTCTCAAAGCGGTCGGTGAGCAATCCCTCCACCTCTTCCTTGTCGAAGTCCTTGAATGCACCGTCGGTGTAGTCTTGAACGGCATTCTCAATGTTCTTGAACAATTCCTTGAAGTCCACGATATAACCAAACTCCTTGCTCTCCTGCTCGTCGTTGGGGCGGTTCACGCGACAAATGGCTTGAAACAAATCTTGTCCCTCCATTTTCTTGTCAAGGTAGAGATAGGTTGCCGAAGGCGCGTCGAAACCAGTGAGCAGTTTGTTCACCACAATCAGCAATTTCATCGAGCCTGGGTGATTGATGAACTCATTCTTTGCCCATGCCTCAAACTCCTCGGCGGTCTTGTCGCCAAACATCACTTTCGCCTTGGCAGTCTTATATTCAGCCTCGCTCTCGGTTTCGCCTGAAGACGATTCATCGGGCCCCACATCCTTGCCGTCGAAGCTTGATACCACAGCACAATGTCCGCGCAGGGGCGTGTGCTGGAAGGCTTCCCAATAGCGGAAAGCCTGATAGATGCTGTCGCACACGAGCATGGCATTGCCCCATCCGTCGCGCAAGCAAGGAATGAGCGTCATATCCTTCACAATGTCGGCAACAATCTTCTCTATGCGGTCACGGCTCGAAAAAAGCTGACTCATCACAGCCCAACGCTTTTGAAGCTCGTCCTTTGCCTTGGGACTGAGTGGTGCTGATATGTGGTTGAAAAGCGCATCCAATGCTTCTTCATTATCGAGCGTCTGTTCCACATCACGGGATTCATAACGCAGGTCGAGCACCACTTTGTCGGCAACGGCTTCGTTGAACTTGTAGGTGTGGATATAGTTGCCGAAGTTTTCGCGCGAGGTGAGTTTCTGCTTCTGAGCCCGGAGCAATGGCGTGCCAGTGAAACCGATAAGCATCACATCGTCGCCCATGATTCTCTTCATGGCGCGGTTGAGGATGCCTCCTTGCGTGCGGTGGCACTCGTCTACAAACACATACATGTTGCCCTCGGTCTTAAAGCCAGGCGGCAACTTTTTGGCAAGGTCTTCCATATATTGCTCTGGCGAGCGTTTGCCTCGCAGTTTCTTCTCTTCGGGCGAGAAAGCGGTTTCCTCTTGCCCTGCGATGCCAAATTTGTGAATGAGCGTGCAAATCACATTTGGATCGGGACACACCTTCAGTTCATTTTCCGATTGGGTGTAGGACAACATGCGCAGCAGGTGCTGTCCGCTTGTTGCGCGCACTGCTTTGATGCCTGCATCTTGGAAACCATTGTGTATCTGCTGGTCGAGCTCGTCGCGGTCGGTAATGATGACCACACGCGGATTGTTGGGCATGTTCTCGATAATCCATTGGGCGAGCCACACCATCATCAGGCTCTTGCCTGCTCCCTGCGAGTGCCAGATGATGCCGTTCTGTTTGTGGCGGATGCGTGGCTTAGCTGCCTCAAAAGCGAAGAACTGGTTGGGGCGGCACACTTTCTTGATGCCGCCGTCGAATATCACGCAATCGTAAATAAGGGTGAGCAGCCGGTCGGGGTCGAGCAACTGCAAAAGTGAACGGTCGAGTTCGTTGGGAAAGTCCTGCCGTGTGTATTTCTCTGGATATGGGTCTGGCTCGGCATTGTTGTTGGGATAGCCCTGACCTGTGGGCTCTTTCCAACGCAGATAGAACTTCTCGGGCGTGAGGATAGTGCCATAATAAACTCCCTCGCTGTCGTTGCCAGCAAGCAGGAACTGCGCAGTGGCGAAGAAGTGGCAAATCTCGTTGTCGTTCTTGTTGTTGCGTATCTGCTGACGCACACCGTCCTTCACGCTGACAGTGGATTTCTTTAGTTCGATCACGGCGAGGGCAAGCCCATTGACATATACCACCACATCGGGGCGACGTGTGCGGTATTCCTTCACGTTGCGGCGCACGGTTACCTCCTCGGCAAGCGAGAAGATGTTGTTTGCCGTGGTTTTCCAGTCTATGATTTGGAAGGTGGCCGACTTGCCGTCCTCTCGGTGGATGTTAACGCCATAGCGCAGGAGCTGGTAAATCTTCTCGTTGGCTTCATAGAGCGTGTTGGCATCGTGCACATTGCGAATTTGAGTCTCAACCTGTGCCGTTACTTTTTCCAACTCCGAAGATTGAATGTCGGGATATTGCGCACGGAGGAACTTTTGAAACTCTTCGGTGCGCAGCGGACTGTTGTCTGCGTCCTGCAAATAACCGATATACTGGTAGCCGCAATGTTGGTGCAGCAGATTCACGATGCGGTTTTGTGTTGTCCGCTCGCTGTCGACTAAGGGTATTGCGTTCATATCAATCTAATTTTACCAGTTAACAACTGTTGCATCATGCCCTGACGCACTTCTTTATACTTATCTCGCTTTGCTTCCAGTTCAGCTATCTCCGCATCCATGTCTGAGAGGATGGTGGCTATGGCATGTTGCTCGGCGAGGGAGGGCAGGTCTACTTTCATTTTGGCTATCATGTCTCGTCTTACAGAGTCCACTGTAGCTTTTGCTGATAAGGCAATCGCTCGCTCATAAAAGAAGGCAGAGAAGATGTAGTAGAAGAACTTTGCATCTACATCATAGAAATCATATATTAAATAGCATCTCTGATGCAAATCAAATTTTCCGTTGACATAATGAAAAACCTTGCCAATCTGACCATCCCCAATCGTTATTACACCCTCACAATCATAGAGAAAACGATTGCTCTTCATAACACTTGCAGAGCGAATGTAGAAAGGAAAAATGCCAAATGGGGCTTGGTCTTGCGTATTACTTGCTCCTGTGGTTATCTTTGCAAAATCTTCAATAGTTCTTTCCACCCACGGTTCAGAAAATCCTTGTAGTCTGCGTTTTCCTGTGAGGAGTTCCTGCATAGTGCCAGCCATAATAGCTCGTTTCTTCTCAATCAGAGCATCCAACTCGGCAACCAACGCATCCACATCCGATAATGCCGACGCTATACGCTGCTGCTCGGCTTTGTCATGGGGTCTGATAACATCGTAATTGAGTAGGAGACCTTTTGATAATCCACCTCGTCCCCCGTCACCAGAAGATAAAGCTCTAAGATTTTGATATTGACTATCAAAAAAATAAAACAAATAATCTGCATCAGTATCTGAAGATGGCAGAATTGCACCAATAGACTGATTGGTGCAAAGCTCTATCTTATTTATGGCTGCTGTGCCTCTGGTCTTTCCCTGTCCAGCAAGCCCAATGAGCACACAATTCTTGGGCAGCATGTGTGTACTTGCAGAATTATATCCTTCTTTTGTAATTCTGCCCGCAACATCATACACAAACTTTTTATTTAGTTCGCCCGAACTCATCCAAAGGATATGACCGCCCCAATAATCAGGGTTTTCAGTAGACGGAGTTGCACCTGTCATCACATCTGTAAAGTCTAATACCTTACAAACCTCCCACTCCTCGGGAATCTTCCCCAGCACAGTGTCTTTGAACTTAGTTTCCTTCATACCTTTTGCGTTTCCGTCTCGTGCCATTGTGTAATCACATTTTCCACTTGCGCCACCAGCTGCTCCTTGTCGGGCATATAAAGCACATATTTTGATGCGAAGATTTGATTTGAAATTCCCCCAAGAGCATATTCTGCTTCTATGCTGCCCTTGTCGGTGCAGAGTATGATGCCGATAGGCTGATTGTCGTATTCATCATTCACCTCTTGGGCATAATAGTTTAGATACATATTCAGTTGTCCCACCGCCTCTGGCATCAGTTTGCTGGTTTTGAGTTCTATCAATACGTAGGCTTTGAGTATTTTATTGTAGAACACCATATCCACATAATAATGATGGTTGCCCAGCGTGATGCGCTGTTGCGTGCCCACAAACATAAAACCTCGACCCAATTCAAGCAAGAACTTTTCTATTTGTCTGACGAGTGCTTTTTCCAAATCGCTTTCAAAAAGCGGCTTGTTCTCAGCGATGCCCAAAAATTCAAACACGTATGGGTCGCGGATGATGTCCTCGGGTTTGGCAATTTCGTTGCCTTTTAATGCCAGTGCAAGCACTTGCTCTTTGTTGGCATTTCCCTTGGAAAGCAACAAACGCTCGAAGAGCGAACTGTTGATTTGCCTTTTCAGCTCCCTCACCGACCAATGAGCATTGATACATTCCTTTTCATAAAATGAGCGTTTGCTGTCGTCGGAAATGGAGAGCAACTCGCAATAATGCGTCCAAGTCAATTTGCCAATCATCGATTGGCTTTTTTCATATTTCAAGAATAGAAGTCTCATATTCTGCAAACTGACACGAGAAAACCCCTTGCCGAAGCGTTCAGTCAACGCCCTTGACAGTTTTTTGATGGTTTGCTTTCCGTATTCCGCCCGATCGTTGTGGTTCTGCTCATCCTCCACAATCATTCTGCCGATTTGGAAATAGGTTTGTACGAGGGTGTCGTTGACCTGAGCAACAATCTTTTGGCGTGCAGCCACAAGCAGTTGGGAGATACTTTCTATCAACTGGCTCGTGATTTTGTTTTCACTTATCTCTTTCATACGCTTAGAATCCCATTTTAGCAAGGTGAGCACTGACACGTTTTTCAAGGTCGCCAACCGACTGCTCTATGTCGGTCAGGCGACGCTCATAGCGAGAGACAAGGGCGGTGATCTGTTCCTCTATGCCGTAGGTTACACGCCATGCCTCATTAATGGCACCACCCACAATAGCGGTGTGCCATTTCACGTTGATCACCATGTCCTTAATTTCGTTGACAGTGAGCAACGGATATTTCTCCACCACGAGTTTGGTGAGCTTTGCGATGGCTTCTTTGGTTTGCTTCTTTGCAGCCTTCAATGCATCGCACTTGACGAAATACTGCTTGATGACTGCCACATCCTCGTTGTTGGGGTCAGAATATTGCAGTTCTTTCAGTGTCTTCTTCAGACCAGCGGCAGTGTCGTCGAGCGTGTCGGGATATTCCTCTTCCAACTGTTCCACCTTGGCAGAGAGTTGTGCCACAAGTTCCTCAGCGTGCTTCACGGCAGCCTCTTCTGCTTGGAAATAACGTGCCACCACGATATTGACAGGCAACAGGTCGCAAGTGTAGTCGCGATAAGTGGGGTTCTTCTTGGCTACGAACTTCACCTCTTTCGACTTTTTGTCGGTCTGCATCACCTCCGCAGAAAGCTCCACTTTCCACCCCTCACGAGAGATAAGATAGCAGTCGTCTTGCATGGCATCTTGCCAGTAGCGCATCAGGATATCGTACACATCGTAGGCGCTGGCCAATCCGTCCACGTCGCCGAGGATTTCGAGGAGCGAATCGCCCCATTCCTCGATGAGTGCTTTGGGGGTGCAGTCGGTGGTGAGGGCGTTCATCTGCTTCGCCACCTCGTGATACCACTCCTCCACGGTAGCGGAGAAGTGACCGCTGAGTTCACAGAACTCCTGATTGGCATTGATAACCTCGCCAATTTGCTTCTTGTCGCCAATGAGCGAATAGTAGCCTTCGCAGAGCGGAGCGAACAGCTCGGCTTTCAGCGTCGGGCAGTGGTGCCAGACGTAGGCGAGGCCTTCGTCCACATCGTGGGCTGGCAGACCACCGTTGAGCTTCAAGTGAGCATAAATGTCGTGGCGCACCTCCGTGTCTTTGGGCGTGATATAGCGCGACACATTCAGATTGCCGTCGTTGCGCTCGTTGCAAATCTCGGTGTAGGGCACGAAACGCGCAAAGTGGGGAACAATCTCGCTATCGTCGAGTTTGTTCTCCGCCTCAAGGGTTTCAAGCATCTCCCAAGTGTCGTAGATGCGGCGGATGTCCTGCTCGCGCAGACGGTTCTTCGCACCGTCCTTGGTGAATCCATTGCGGGCATCAATCATGAAGATGCCCTTTGTGCTATTCGTCTTTGCCTTATCGATAATGATGATGCAGGCTGGAATACCTGTGCCGAAGAAAAGGTTGGCAGGAAGCGATATAATGCCACGAATTACGCGACGCTCTATGAGCTTCTTGCGTATCTTCTCTTCCTCGTTGCCACGGAACAGCACGCCGTTTGGAAGGATGCAGGCGGCACGTCCCTGCGATTTCAGCGACTGGATGATGTGGAGCAAGAAAGCATAGTCCTCATAGCTCGATGGCGGAATGGGAGCCTGGTGTTCTTCTGCGCCCCAGCGACCGAAGGTGTCGTTCAGTTTTACCTCACCCTTAATCCAGCCTTTTTGTGAGAATGGCGGATTTGCAACAGCATAGTCGAAGGTCATGAGCGTGGTGCTGTTCTGCTTGAAAAACGGCTTTTCAATGGTGTCGCCTACCTGAATGTCGGCATCGTCCACGCCGTGCAAATACATGTTCATCACCGCCATGCCTCGTGTGGCTTCGTCCAACTCCTGACCGAAAATAGCCACACCATTGTTGGCAAGTGCCTTGGCACGGAGCAACAGCGAGCCCGAGCCACAAGTGGGGTCGTAAATGGAAATCTGCGGGCGTGTGTCCTTGTGTATGCCGATAATCTGTGCCATAAGGCGCGAAACTTCGGCTGGCGTGTAGAACTGACCTTTCTTCTTACCGCTTTCAGCGGCAAAGTTCTTCATCAGATACTCGTAGGCATCGCCGATGATGTCATCATCACCGGCACGGTTGCTGCTGAAGTCAAGAAAATCGCGCTGGAACACTGACACAAGACTGCTCAGTGTGTCAATCTTAGCCTTTCCCGAACCGAGTAAAGCCGAGTCGTCAAAGTCAGCCTTGTCGATGATGTTGTTCAGGTCTGGATTTACCTTGGCTATCTCGCGCAGAGCTTTCTGTATCTCCTCGCCAATGTTAGGTTTGTTCTTCAGCTTCGCTATGTCATCGAATGAACAACCCTCTGGCAGTTCAAAATACAGATCAGGGTCTGACTTCACGCGGTCGCTGATGTATTTCAAGAAAAGCATGGTCAGCACATAGTTCTTGTACTGACTGGCATCCATGCTGCCTCGCAGAATGTTGCAACTCTCCCAAAGGATGCTATATAGTTGTGTCTTCTTAATCGCCATACAAAAAACGAAACTCCCAGCGTAGCATCTGTGGGCAGACCAGCGCCCCATGCAACTATCGTGGTGTTCCTGAATTATTTGGCTCTCGCCGTGGTTCTTCTCTTTTCTCAGAGGTCTTTTACAGATATATGATGCATTTATAGTGTGGGTGAAGATACAAATTAAATCTGAGAAACTCACTCCTTTTGGAGGAATATTTTCAATCATGGAGCAATTTGACTCCA
>ERZ1031885.505-NODE-505-length-15965-cov-3.960339_pt1 | contig 15965 bp, 14 predicted proteins | sample MGYA00518168_ERZ1031885 | MGnify/ENA primary metagenome ERZ1031885 (study PRJEB33719, sample SAMN04261269) | wastewater metagenome | biome: rural village; feature: human; material: feces | host: Homo sapiens | place: El Salvador | collected 2014-01-14 ...
TGTCGAAATACGGAAGTGTACTTGGCTTAGATACGATTCGAGGTCTGTTGCGTGAGCTTGGGAATCCACAGGATGACTTAAAGTTTATACACATTGCAGGAACGAATGGCAAGGGATCTGTGCTTGCATACACTTCAACAATATTAAGTGAGGCAGGATACAGAACCGGGCGCTATGTCTCACCGACAGTAATCTCTTATCTGGAGCGGATTCAGATTGACGGAACATGGATTCCGGAAGATGAATTTGCAGAATTGACAGAGAATGTAAAAGAAGCTATTGCCCGGATGGAGGCGGCCGGAGAGGAATCTCCGACAGTCTTTGAAGCAGAAACGGCAATAGCTTTTCTGTATTTTAAGAAGAAAAAATGTGATCTGGTCGTACTGGAGTCCGGTCTTGGAGGAATTCTGGATGCGACGAACATCATCGGAGCACCGGTGTGTGCAGTATTTGCAACGATCAGCGTGGATCATCTTGGTGTGATCGGAGATTCGTTGGAAGAGATTGCGCAGAACAAGGCTGGAATCATTAAGCCTGGATGCGCAGTGGTATCTGCGAAGCAGAAAGAAAATGTCCGGGAGATTCTGAAAAAAACTGCAGAAGAAAAAGGCTGTCCTTTCACAGAAGCACAGCCTGAACAGATGATGATTTTTGAAGATTCCTACCACGGAATTACATTTTCTTATAAAGAATATGAAAAGATGCATAGTCCGCTTGCAGGCCAGTGCCAGAGAGAGAATCTTGCAACAGCGCTCGAAGTTATCCGCTGTCTGAACAGACTGGGGTATCGAATTACAGAAGCGCAGGTGCGAGAGGGGCTTTCAAAGACGAGATGGACAGGACGGTTTACCTGCCTGTCAGAGTCCCCGTTGTTTTTCGTAGACGGAGCGCATAATGAAGACGCAGCATTAAAGCTGAAAGTGACGGTAGAACGTTATTTTTCGGATTATAAGAAAATCTTTATCATGGGAGTCTTTAAAGATAAAGAATATGAGAAAATCACATCTATTCTTTGCCCGTTGGCAGAAAGTATATATACTGTTAGTCTTCCAAATAAGGAGAGGACGCTTCCGGCAGAAAAGCTGGCAGAAGTAGTGAAGAAACATTGTCAGAAAGTGAAAGCTGAACAGACCATCGAAACAGCTGTTGAGGATGCAAGTAAAGAGGCAATGACCCAAGGCAAGGATATTGCGCAGAAAACTGTGATTCTTGCATGCGGATCCCTGTCTTATCTTGGAGAGGTTCAGCGGATCGTGTTGAATAACCGGCAGTGAGATATAGGAGAGAAATATAAAATGATAGATCATGAAAAAGTAGAACAGGCAGTCCGTCTTTTGTTGGAAGGAATCGGTGAAGATGTGAACCGCGAAGGTCTTATAGATACACCTGACAGGATCGCCAGAATGTATGAAGAGATATATGGTGGAATGGAAGAAGATGCGGGAGTTCATCTTATGAAGACATTTACGGTAGAAAGCAGTGAGATGGTGATAGAGAAAGATATTACATTCTATTCAACCTGTGAGCATCATTTACTGCCTTTTTATGGAAAAGCCCATATTGCCTATATTCCGGATGGTAAGGTGGTAGGACTGAGTAAGCTGGCGCGTACGGTAGAAGTATTTGCAAGAAGACTTCAGCTCCAGGAGCAGCTGACAGGACAGATTGCAGACGCATTGATGGAGTATATGCAGCCGAAGGGAGCTCTCGTTATGGTGGAAGCAGAGCATATGTGTATGACAATGCGCGGAATCAAGAAACCGGGAAGCCAGACAGTTACGTTGGCACGGAGAGGTGTGTTTGAGACAGACCCGACATTAGAAGAAAGATTCTTCCGTATGCTTGGAAGATAAAGAATACGTAAAGGAAAAGAAGTGAACAGACTTGAAACAGGAAAATATGTATCGGTTAAATGAAGTGGTCCATCACTGGATCTATCAGGATTATTATGGAAGAATCAAGCGGTTAGAGAAGGAGCGTATCTTTTGCTGTCATCAGATGACACATCTTCTGGATGTAGCAAGGATCGCATATATTAAAAATCTGGAAGAGAACCTTGGGTTTGAGAAAGATGTGATCTATACGGCAGCAGTACTTCATGACATTGGAAAATCATTTCAATATAAATGGACAATTCCACATGAAGTAGCAGGGGAAAAGATTGCAAAAGAGATTTTAACAACATTACCTGAAGATGCACAGTTTACAGAAGAGGAACAGCAGCAGATTCTTCTGGCTATCCGTGGTCATCGCAGAAAACATGAGGGAATGGAACCAATTGAAGAATTGTTTTATGACAGTGACAAATGCTCGCGTCTGTGCCATTCCTGCCCGGCACAGAAACAGTGTAACTGGACGGAAGAAGAGAAGAATATGGAGATAGAGATATGAGAATTGGCGGAAAAGAATTTGACCTGAAGAAAAATACCTATATCATGGGAATTCTGAATGTAACACCGGATTCCTTTTCTGACGGAGGAAGATACGACGGATTGGATCGTGCAATCGAACATGCGAAGCAGATGATTCAGGAAGGTGTGGACATCATTGATGTCGGTGGAGAATCAACTCGTCCGGGACATGTACAGATTACAGAGGAGGAAGAAATTGCGCGTGTTGTTCCGGTAATCCGAAAACTCAAAGAAGAATTTGATATTCCGGTATCGATTGATACTTATAAAAGTGCAGTTGCAGCAGCGGCAATTGAAGCAGGCGCGGATCTTGTGAATGATATCTGGGGATTAAAATACGATTCTAAGATGGCAGGATTGATAGCAAAAACAGGAGTAGCGTGTTGTCTGATGCATAATCGTGAGAATACAGATTATCAGAATTTCCTTGCAGACTTTATGGATGACATGAAAGAATGTGTGAAGATTGCGAAGGACGCGGGGATTGCAGATGATAGGATCATTCTTGATCCAGGCGTTGGATTATTTGGCAAGACATACGAGATGAGTCTCGAAATTATTGATAAACTTGAAATTATGAAAGAACTTGGATATCCGGTACTTCTTGGAACTTCAAGAAAATCAGTGATCGGTCTGACACTGGATCTTCCGGTAGAAGAACGTGAAGAGGGAACGATGGTTACAACAGTTTACGGAGTGCAGAAGGGTTGTGCATTTGTCCGTGTTCATGATGTGGAGAAGAATAAGAGAGCAATCCGTATGACAAGAGCATTAATGAGAGAACATGAGGTATAGAGGACAGATGCAGAAGAAGTTCGATGAAATCAGAATTGAAGATCTGGAAGTGTTTGCAAATCATGGTGTGTTTCCGGAGGAAAATACGTTAGGACAGAAATTTGTTGTCTCAGCAGTGCTTTTTACAGATACCAGGATGGCGGGAAAAACAGATGATCTGACAGTGTCCATCCACTACGGAGAAGTTAGTGCATTTATTACTGAATTTTTACAGAAAAATACCTATCAGTTATTAGAACGTGCAGCGGAAGAACTGGCTGAAGCGTTGCTTCTTGAGTGGGACAGAATAGAAAAAATATCGATAGAGATCAAGAAACCATGGGCGCCTGTAAGACTTCCGTTAAAAATAGTCAGCGTGAAGATAGAGCGTGGCTGGCACACAGCATACATTGCGTTAGGATCTAACATTGGGGATAGTAAGATGTATCTGGATAATGCAGTAAAGGCATTGAATGAACTTCCGACAAGTAAAGTTGAGGTCGTATCTGAATATCTTGTGACACCTCCCTACGGAGTGACAGATCAGCCGGATTTCCTGAACGGCTGTCTGAAACTTCGCACGCTGCTTTATCCATATGAGCTTTTAGCTGAATTGAACAGAATTGAGAAAGAAGCAGGAAGAGAGCGAATCATTCACTGGGGTCCGAGAACATTAGATCTGGATATTATTTTTTATGACGATCTTGTTCTTGAAGAGGCGGATCTGTGTATTCCGCATGTAGAGATGCACAAGAGAAAATTCGTGCTGGAACCGTTGGGAGAGATCGCTCCGTATAAGCGCCATCCGATAAGTGGAAAAAGCGTTTGCGAGATGCTTGTTGAACTGAATGAAAATGATAATTAGAGGCTGTTAAAAACTATGAGAAACACGCTCTGCGAGTTTCTCAAGTTATCGCGACAGTCGCCAAGGTCTCGTGCAAGCACGGACTTTGGCTCGTTGTTCGCGTAAATAAGAGCTGGACAGAAGCATGTTGAAAACTTCTGTCCAGCTCTTTGTAGTCAGAAAATAAATTAAGTCAATTTGTTTACAGTAGCTGCTCAAAGGTGTCATAAAATGTTGGGTAAGACACATCTACGCATTTACTGTCAAGAATCTTTGTAGTACCTTCTGCAACAAGTGCGGCAATACTGAATGCCATTGCAATTCTGTGGTCTAACAAAGTATGAATAGAAGCACCATGAAGAGGTTTTCCGCCATTGATGATCATTCCGTCTTCAGTAGGTGTTACATCACAGCCCATTGCTTTTAGATTATCTGTTACAGTCTCAATACGATCCGTTTCTTTGACTTTCAGTTCGGCAGCATCTTTGATTATAGTAGTACCTTCCGCCATGGCTGCCATAACTGCAATAACCGGAATCTCATCGATCAAAGTTGGGATGATGTCTCCTTCGATTGTAGTTCCATGCAGTCTACTTGTGCGGACAAGAACATCTGCAATTCTTTCCCCACCTTCTGTACGTTCGTTAAGGAGGGTGATATCACCACCCATATCTTCACATACTCTCAAGATTCCTGCGCGTGTCGGGTTGATTCCTACATTTTCTACAAGAATTTCAGAATCAGGGACGATCAGTCCGGCAGCAATGAAATAAGCAGCGGAAGAGATGTCTCCCGGAACTGTGATTTCCTGTCCGTAAAGTTCTTCACAAGGACGGATGATAGCGGTTGCTTTGGAAGAACCAATCTCAAAAGTAGAGCGGATATCTGCACCGAATTCTTTCAGCATTAATTCTGTATGGTTTCTGGAAAGACTCGGTTCTGTGACAGAGGTCTCTTCATCTGCGTAAAGACCGGCGAGCAGCAGGCAGGATTTCACCTGCGCACTGGCAACCGGCGAATCATAATGGATTCCATGAAGCTGCGCAGGGGTAATATAAAGCGGGGCACATCCATTGCGGAGAATACTGGAAATATGTGCGCCCATCTGTGTCAATGGTTCAATGATTCTTTTCATTGGGCGGGAGTTCAGTGATTCATCTCCGGATAATTTAGAGTCAAACGGCTGTCCGGCGAGAATACCGGAAATCAGTCTCGTTGTTGTTCCGCTGTTTCCCACATCAAGGATCTTCTCCGGAGCACTCAGCCCATGCAATCCCTTTCCGTGTACGATAACGGAAGAATAATCGCTCTCAACTTCAATCTCAATACCAAGCTCTCTGAAACAACGGATAGTCGCGAGACAGTCGGCACCAGAGAGAAAGTTGTGGATCTGCGTCGTTCCGTTTGCAATCGAGCCGAACATAATGCAGCGGTGGGAGATGGATTTGTCTCCCGGTATTGTAACTTTTCCTTTTAATCCTGTAATATTACATAATTCCATAATCTTATTCCTCATTTCTGCTATCAGACTTCATAGATGACATAGCGGTATTTCTGCAAAAGTACAGAAGCTTTGTTTGCAGAATCTTCATCATAAAATTCAATACGAAGAACTCCTTCCTCGAATTCACGGTTGTGGATGATTCCGATATTCTTGATACTGATATTATTACTTGCAAGAATTGTGGCAATCGTAGCAATTCCACCTGTTTCATCGATGATATCACAATAAAGTGCAAACTGCTTTTTGATCGGTCCTGCAGATCCGTTCGGCATGGAGTTCCTGTAATCTTTGGAATTCTCAAACAGAGCGTACAGGGCAGGTTCATTTCCCTCATCCACAAGATCCTTTGCATGCGAAAGAGCTTCAATATATTCACCTAAGATCTGGGAGATGTTCTCACTGTTTTTCAGACAGATCTGCTGCCACATGACCGGGGAGGAAGAAGCAATTCTCGTAATATCTTTAAATCCCCCTGCGGCCAACGCTTTCATCATCCCTTCCTTCGAATCTGTATCATGTACAAAATTCACAAGTGTGGATGCAATAATATGCGGCAGGTGGCTGATCGTTCCGGTAATATGATCGTGCTCGTGGTAATCCAGAATGACAGGAAGAGCTTTTAATGATGAAACAAAGTCTTTGTAAGCATCCACTTTTTCTTCCGCTACTTTAGCAGAAGGAGTCAGGATATAGTATGCATTTTCAATCAAATGAGCTTTGGAGTTCATAAATCCGCTCTTCTCAGAACCGGCCATCGGATGTCCGCCAATGAAATTTGCTTCCATATCCAGACGAATTACCTCTTCGTGGATGGAAGTCTTCACGCTTCCGACATCTGTGAGAATACAGTTTTCATCCAGGAGATCTTTCAGCTGGGAAAGATAGGCTGCGTTGTAAGTGACCGGTGCGCAGAGGAAAATATAGTTACATCCCCTGAAATTGTCATCAATGGATGAACAGGAAGTATGAATAGTGCCTTCCTGGATTGCCAGTGCAAGGGATTCTTTATTTTTACCGAAGGCGATGATGCCGTAATCCGGATAATCCTGGCGGATTGCCTTCGCAATAGAGCCGCCGATAAGTCCAAGTCCGATAAATCCAATTTTTTTAGCATTCATAGTTGTAAAATCCTTTCTGTTGTTGTGCAAAACATATCTTACTGTTCAGAAATCTTAAATCAGTAAGAAACATATATTCGTATTTTAACACTTTGCTCTGTAAAAGTAAATTGGTAATATTGCGTTACTGTTCGCACATTGTGTGAACAGCAACACAATATTGCTTCTATATATAAGCGTAGTGTTTTCAAAGAATAGCTTTATGATAGAAAGTTAAAATTGTATAAAATGTAAAAAATAGTTGTAATTAATCAGAATATTTAGTACAATATACCTATGGTATGTATATCGACGACAAAAAACGATGTGCATAATAGCTACATAACAAGGAGGCAGCAGTATGAAGGTTTACAGAACAGACGAAATCAGAAATGTGGTATTACTTGGTCATGGTGGAAGCGGAAAGACAAGTCTTGCAGAGGCGATGCTCTACGTATCAGGTGCAACGAATCGTATGGGAAAGATTTCCGAATCCAATACGGTGAGCGATTTTGATAAAGAGGAGCAGAAACGTGGATTTTCAATCGGCACAAGTCTGGTACCGATCGAGTGGGAGAAAGCGAAGATCAATATTCTTGACACACCGGGATATTTTGATTTTGTCGGAGAAGTAGAAGAGGCAGTCAGTGCAGCAGATGCAGCGGTTATCGTAGTATCTGGTAAGGCAGGAGTACAGGTTGGAACGGAAAAAGCATGGGAGCTTTGTGACAAATATAATCTGCCGAGAATGATCTATGTGACAGAGATGGATGTGGATGATGCAAGTTTCCGTCAGGTAGTAGCAGATCTGACAGAGAGATATGGAAAGAAAATCGCACCACATTTCCAGCCGATCCGTGAGAATGAGAAGCTTGTAGGATATATTAATATTATTAAGAATGCCGGAAGAAGATATACAGGCATTGGACAGAGAGAAGAGTGCGAGATTCCGGATTACTGTATGCCGAACCTTGAGATTTTGAGAGATTCTCTTATGGAAGCTGTAGCAGAGACAAGTGAAGAGTTTATGGAGCGCTATTTTAATGGTGAGGAATTCTCTATAGAAGAGATCCGTGCAGCCATGAGAACAGAAGTAATGGATGGGGATATCGTACCGGTTGCGATGGGATCCAATATCCAGGCACAGGGAGTAGCCAACCTACTTTCAGATATTGTTCGTTTCTTCCCGAGTCCGGATAAGAGAACCTGTGCAGGAATCAACCGCAGAACAAACGAGATTTTTGAAGCAAATTATGATTTCGCAAAAGCAAAATCAGCGTATGTATTTAAGACAATGGTGGATCCATTTATTGGAAAATACTCTTTCGTAAAGGTATGCTCCGGAGTACTTAAAGGAGATGATGTACTTTATAATGCAGACACAGACGCAGAAGAGAAACCAGGTAAACTTTATACCATGTGCGGAAGTAAGCCAAGCGAAGTGACAGAGCTTTTCGCAGGCGATATCGGAGCAATCGGTAAACTGACAAATACAAGAACAGGAGATACTCTTTCTGTAAAGGGAACACCGGTATCTTATGCAAAGACAGATTATTCTGTACCATATACATATATGAAGTATCGCGTAAAGAATAAAGGCGATGAAGATAAGGTATCACAGGCTCTTGCAAGAATGACAGCAGAAGATGTTACATTGAAAGCTGTGAATGACAGTGAGAACAGACAGTCTCTTCTTTATGGAATGGGTGAGCAGCACCTTGAGATCGTAGCAAGTAAACTGGCGGCAAGATATAAAGTAGAGATCACACTGGAGACACCAAAAGTTGCATTCCGTGAGACGATCCGTAAGAATTCTGACGTTGATTCCAAGTATAAGAAACAGAGCGGCGGACATGGACAGTACGGACATGTTAAGATGAAATTCGAACCATCAGGAGATCTCGAAACTCCATTTGTATTCGAAGAATGTGTTGTTGGAGGAGCAGTTCCGAAGAACTATTTCCCGGCAGTAGAGAAAGGTCTGCAGGAATCTGTAGTGAAAGGACCTCTTGCCGGATATCCGGTAGTTGGTGTGAAAGCTACTTTATACGACGGATCCTATCATCCGGTAGACTCTTCAGAGATGGCATTTAAGACAGCTACGATCCAGGCATTCAAGAAAGGATTCCTGGAGGCATCTCCGGTACTTCTTGAACCAATCGCATCCCTGAAAGTTACAGTTCCGGATGATTACACAGGAGATATCATGGGAGACCTGAACAAACGCAGAGGACGTGTGCTTGGTATGACACCGGTAGCCGGAGGAAAGCAGGTTATTGAAGCAGATATTCCAATGACAGGACTGTTTGGCTATTGCACAACACTTCGCTCCATGACAGGTGGAAGAGGATCTTACGAATATACATTTGCAAGATATGAGCAGGCTCCATCTGATGTACAGGAGAAAGAAATTGCTGCAAGAGCAGAAGAAGCATAATTAAAGATTCAGGCAATACAAAGAGTGTGTTATTCGGCTGATAAAAAGGAGTGGATAGCACGCTCTTATTGCTTGTTTTAGAAAAAACAGTGACATTGTATTTCACAAAAAAATCACAAGTTTGCGAATATGGTTGTACTTTCAAAACAAAGGTGCTATAATTCATCTACCTGTCTGCATTAGACAGGTATGTTGTTGTTTATGAAATCCTGTGAACAGTGACATAAAGTGACTGTGTAGAGCAGTTATAAGATTATTATAATAATATGAGGGATAAGAAAATGAGGATTATTATTATCGGTGACGGAAAGGTTGGTTACAAGCTTGCCAAGCAACTTTCCGCCGAGAAATATGACATTATAATGATTGACAGTAATGAAAATAAGTTGAGATTTGCTATGGATCGTCTGGATATTGCCTGCGTGACGGGAGATGGCGCAGACGCAGAAGTACTCAAACAGGCAGATGTAGCGCATGCTGATCTGGTGATTGCTTGTACATCAGCAGATGAATGCAATATGTTAAGCTGTCTGATCGCCAGAAAATTAGGTGCAAGACATACGATTGCCCGTGTGCGTAATCCGATTTATTATCGTCAGATTGGACTTCTGAAAGAAGATCTGCATCTTAGCATGGCTGTAAACCCGGAACTTATCGTGGCAGATGAGATTAGCAGACTTCTGCTCTTCCCGGATGCGAGTCAGGTGGAGACTTTTGTGAAGGGACGTGTAGAATTGATTGAATTACCGGTTGCGGAGGGAAGCAGCCTGGCAGGGTTAAGTCTTGCGGAAATGTATAACCGGTTCCAGATCCGTCTGCTTGTCTGTGCAGTGGAACATGGAGATGAAGTTTGCATTCCAGATGGAGAATACAGGATGCGTGCAGGAGACCGTCTGCATATTGCGGCATCTCATAAAGATTTAGAGGCATTTTTTAAAGCAAATGGAAAGCGTAAGGACAAAATCAAAAAAGTCATTATTTGTGGAGCTGGAAGAGTTGGTTACTATCTCGCACTTCAGCTTAGTACACTTGGTATGCAGATAAAGATCATAGAACAGAATCGCCAGAGATGTGAAGAACTCTGCGAATTACTTCCAAAAGCAACGATCATCAATGGAGATGCAACAGATCACGACCTTCTTGTGGAAGAAGGAATCGAAGAAGCAGATGCATTTGTTGCTTTGACAGGAATGGATGAAGAGAATATTATACTTTCTCTTTTCGCAAAAAGCCAGAATGTGGATAAAATTGTTACGAAAGTCAATGAAGACAGACGCGCACGTATGGTAGAAGACTTTGGAATTGATAGTATTGTTTCTGTTAAAACAGCTACAGCAGATGCAATCATGAGTTATGTCAGAGCGCGTAAAAACTCTCAGGGAAGTGCGAATGTTGAGACAATGTATCAATTGGTTGATGACAAAGTTGAAGCACTGGAATTTATTGTTAAGGCTGAGACAAATTATACAGGAATTCCATTGAAGAATCTCTCGTTGAAACCGAATAATCTGATTGCATGTATTGCAAGAAAACGTCAGATCATTCTTCCGAGCGGAGATGATTGTATTCAGGTAGGAGATAATGTGATCATTATCACGATGGAAAAACAGATTGAAGATATTAAAGATATTTTAATGTAGGTGCAGCGCGATGAATAAGAAGATGATAGTATATATTTTGGGAAAAATGATGGGAGTCGAAGGATTACTTCTGCTGATTCCAGCGTTGGTTTCCCTGATATATCATGAAAAAAGCGTAATTTCTTTTCTGATTGTAGCAGCAATCCTGCTCGTAATTTATATGGTGTTCGGAAGGAAGCTTCCGGCTTCAAAGCAGATTTACGGAAAAGAAGGTTTTGTTATTGTTGGGCTTGCATGGATTTTATGGTCCGCATTCGGAGCGCTTCCGTTTGTAATTTCGGGAAGTATTCCACATTATATTGATGCACTTTTTGAAACCATTTCCGGTTTTACTACAACCGGATCTACAATTCTGGCAGATATCGAGGCTCTGCCAATGGGAATTTCCTTTTGGCGAAGCTTCACACACTGGATCGGTGGTATGGGAGTACTTGTATTTGTTATGATGATCACATCTCTGGATGATGAGAATGCAATGCCGCTCATGCGTGCGGAAGTACCGGGACCGGAGGCGGATAAGCTTGTCCCAAAGGCAAGACATACCGCAAGACTTTTATATGGAATGTATTTTGTTCTGACAGCAGCAGAAGTGGTTTTTCTGATTTTTGGCGGAATGAACCTGTATGATGCACTTTTACATGCATTCAGTACTGCCGGAACGGGAGGATTTTCTAATAGAGCTGCAAGCGTCAGCTTCTACGACAGTGCATATATTGATGGTGTGATCACAGTATTTATGATTTTGTTTGGAATTAACTTTAACTTGTACTTTTTCATATTGCTCAAAGACTGGAAATCCATTCTGAAAAATGAAGAGCTGTGGGCATATCTTGGAATAGTAGGTGTGTCAATCGCTATAATCACAGGAAATATCCTCAAGATTTATGGAACGGTTGCACATGCATTCCGCTATGCATCTTTCCAGGTCGGTTCGATCATTACGACAACCGGATTTGCAACCGCAGATTATGACCAGTGGCCGGAACTCTCGAAATCAATATTATTGGCACTTATGTTTGTGGGAGCCTGTGCAGGATCCACCGGAGGAGGTATTAAAGTAAGCCGTTTATTGATCATCGTGAAATCAATCCGCAGAGAAGTGCGTAAGATGTTACATCCGAACGCCGTTACGATCATCAAAGTCAATGGCAAAAAAATCGGACAGGATACATTGAAGAATGTAAATCTCTATCTGACGTGTTACATTATAATTATGATTGTATCAATTTTACTTGTCTCTATTGATAATTTTGATTTTGCGACAACATTTAGTGGAGTACTTACTACGATGAGCAATGTAGGACCTGGAATTTCAAAGGTAGGACCTGTGATGAATTTCCACCCATTTTCAGCAGTATCCAAGCTGGTATTCTGCTTTGATATGCTGATTGGAAGATTAGAGATCTTCCCATACCTGCTTCTTCTTTCTCCGGAACTTTGGAGAAGAAGATTCTAGACGATTTTTTGTTAATTATGTGCGGAAAATTTGAATGAAACAGATTTTTTCGCACATTTTATTTTTATATGATAAAATGGTAACTGTTCAGAGCTAAGCAAAATTTCAAAAAACAGGTGTAAAATGCGTAGCATTTTGGAGGTTGGCTCTGAACAGTTATATAAAATGAAAGAAAGGAAGAGGTGAGATGAACAAATTTAAAATGAAAGTGACAGCTGTCATAGGAGTGATTCTGTTGATTGGAATCTATTACTATGTGACACTCCCGGCGATCAATATTCATGCATCAGAATTCTGGATGTATCTTGTGGTGTTGGTCATTCTGGTAGCTGTGGTATTTATCAGAAAGAAAAATTTAAACCGTTACGACTGGAAAGAGTCAAAGGGATTAAAGATGATCCTTGGAATCCTTGCGGTGCTTGTGATCGCATATGTGGCAGGATCAGTTTTGTCTTCTCCAATTGTGAATGCGAAGAAGTATCAGGAACTTTTGACGGTGAAGAATGGAGAATTTACGAAAGATATCGAAGAATTATCTTTTGATCAGATTCCATTGCTGGATAAGGATTCAGCAGAGCTTCTCGGTGACAGGAAGATGGGAAGTATGGTAGATATGGTATCCCAGTTCGAGGTAGATGAACTGTATTCCCAGATCAACTATCAGGATCAGCCGGTGAGAGTTTCTCCTTTGAAATATGCCAGCGTGATCAAATGGTTTACGAACATGAGAGAAGGAATCCCGGCCTATATCAAGATTGATATGGCAACACAGAATACGGAACTCGTAAAACTGAGTGAAGGGATGAAGTACACGACAAGTGATCATTTTAACAGAAATATTTACCGTCATCTGAGATTTAACTATCCGACCTATATTTTTAATGATCTGAGTTTTGAAATTGATGAAGACGGGGTTCCGTACTGGATCTGCCCGGTGAAGAAGTACAATATCGGATTATTCGGTGGAACAACAATCGGAAGAGTTGTACTTTGCAATGCGATCACAGGAGAAACGAAGGATTATGCAGTTGAGGATGTCCCACAGTGGGTTGACAGAGTATATTCCGCAGATCTGTTAGTTGAGCTTTATAATTATCACGGAACATTGAAACATGGTTTCTTTAATAGTGTATTGGGGCAGAAAGACTGCCTGAATACAACTGACGGATACAATTATCTTGCAATCGATGACGATGTATGGGTATACACAGGTGTTACCTCGATTACCGGAGACCAGTCGAATGTAGGGTTTGTTCTGATGAATCAGAGAACAATGGAGACAAAGTTCTATGAGATTGAAGGAGCAACAGAGAGTTCAGCGATGTCTTCCGCAGAAGGACAGGTACAGAATCTGCACTATACGGCAACATTCCCACTGCTTTTAAATATTTCCGGTGAACCGACCTATTTCATTGCATTGAAGGATGATGCCGGTCTGGTGAAGAAGTATGCGATGGTAAATGTGCAGAAATATCAGATTGTTGCAATTGGAGATACGGTCAGTGAATGCGAGGAGTCTTACACGAATCTGATGTATAAGAACGGAATCAAGACAGAAGCTGAGGATACAAGATCCGTAGAGACACTGACAGCTAAGATCACAAAGATCGCCCAGGGCGTTATAGACGGTGATTCTCATTATTATATCATGCTTGAAGGTTCGGATGAGATCTTTGATGTATCTGTTGTAGATTTTATTGATATTATCCGGTTTAATGTCGGAGATGAAGTCACGGTTGAGTATAAGAAGGGGGAGCAGGTGGCTACAGTTCTTTCCCTGAATGGAAAAGCGAGTGAACAGATCAGCACAAAAGATGCGAAAGAAGAGCAGGCAGAAGATACGGCAGGGGATTCTGCACAGACAGAATAAGAGAAAGAAGCGAAAAAAAGAAGTACAACCGGAGAACGGAAGTACTTCTTTTTTAATTCTTAAAATTATTGTAACTGTTCAGACCCAGAAGGGCGAATCCTGTGTTACACTACGCTGTAAATGCTTACAGAACTGTGCATCCAAGTGTGTCAACCTCTGCAATCGCAGCTCTATCTGCGCTGACGCTGAGGTAGAAGTCAATCTTGGCATCTTCGGAAATCTTATTTAATTTCTCGATGAATGTCGGAAGACTTTCTAACGTGATATTAGCCTGCTTTAAGATACTGTCAATGAAAACAGCCTCGATATCGTGATTGCCAGCAGCCATACCATAGAGGAAGCCTACGAATTCTTCTAAGGTAAGGATGTCAGGATAATCAGCCATCTTGATGACACGGATATTGAAATCTACAGAATAAGTGTCTTTGCTGCTCCTTTTAATAAATACGACATTACCGGAAGAAGTCTTAACCTTCTCGTTTGCAAGATCGATCATCTGCTGTGTTTTTCCGCTGCCTCTTGGGCCTGTGATTAAATTTACCATGGCGAATCTCTCCTTTATGTAAGTGTGTATAATGTTTGAGATTTTCTCACCTCTCAAATATTTATAAATTCATTATACACTAAAGATATGTGAGTAACAACTAAAAAAGTGTTAAAATATGAAAAAGTTTTATGCGGAATTACCATAAGAAATGAGCAGTAAGATGCCACCATGGTAATGAGAAAAGTTCTCAAAAACTGTATTGAAAATCATTTTCATTTATGTTAACATAATACTTGGATGAAAACCATTCTCAAAATAAAGCTAAGGAGAACGATATGCCAACGGAAGTATTATCCTACTATCTAAAAAATAAAGACCGGAAGGTGAGGCTTGGGTTTCAGGTTATATTACAGTGTGCGCCTTTTCTGAAAGGGCTTAAAGTATCTGGCCTGATTTCAATGGAAAATGAATCATATTCTGAATTGGAAGAAATGTTTTCCGGGATGGAGATCAATTTTTATCCTGCTCAGAGGGGAAATGCCTTGTCCTTTTCTATCGCCCCAAAGAGCTGGAAGAATATATGAACCAGCCAAAACTCCGCGAACTGATCGGACAATACGGATATAAGGAAAGCAATATCGAGGAAATGCTGACACATCTGTCAGAACGTATCTGCGAGTGTACTGCACAAGGAATTGGATTCCCACATGAGATTGGAGCTTTTCTCGGATATCCGACGGCAGATGTGCAGAGCTTTATTGAAAAAGAAGGCAGAGATTGTATTATGACAGGATACTGGAAAGTATATAGTAATCCTGAAAAAGCGAGAATGATTTTTCATGAATATGACCGTGCAAAGGTTTGTGCGGTGAATGAGTATCTGGATGGAAAAAACATCCGTGAAATTGCATTGAATCAAAGAAAGTGGAGGAATTTATAAAATGAGTATATCAGTTGTATATTGGAGTGGAACCGGTAATACACAGGCAATGGCAGAGGCGGTTGCCGAAGGAATCAAAGCGGCAGGTCAGGAAGCAGAACTTCTGGAAGTAGGAAATGCAGATGCAAAAACAGTGGCAGCGGTAGATGCGTTTGCGCTTGGATGCCCGGCGATGGGGGCAGAGGTGCTTGAAGAATCTGAGATGGAACCATTTGTAGAAGAACTGGAATCTTATGTGTCAGGGAAGAAGATCCTTCTGTTCGGTTCTTATGGATGGGGAGACGGAGAATGGATGAGAGACTGGGCAGACCGCATGAAAAACGCTGGGGCACAGTTGATCCGTGAAGAAGGAATCATCGCAAATGAGGCTCCGGAGGATGACGTACTTGAAGAACTTAAGGCAGCAGGAAAAGAGCTGGCAGAATAATCTTATTGTTAATGTTTTGATGGAAATTATATATGTCTTTTTGACTATCTTTTTATATCTTCTTAAATGTCCGCAAAG
>ERZ1031885.526-NODE-526-length-15579-cov-3.201752_pt1 | contig 15579 bp, 13 predicted proteins | sample MGYA00518168_ERZ1031885 | MGnify/ENA primary metagenome ERZ1031885 (study PRJEB33719, sample SAMN04261269) | wastewater metagenome | biome: rural village; feature: human; material: feces | host: Homo sapiens | place: El Salvador | collected 2014-01-14 ...
GTCACAACAATGAGCACTTTATCATTGCTTCAGATAAAGCCTATGGCTTTATGGTTAAGGCTGAAGATCTGCAGACAAGAAATAAAGCTGGTAAGGCTCTGATTACAATTGATGAAGATGCAACTATTTTAAAACCTTTGTTAGTTGGCAATAAGGATACTGATTTATTAGCTGTAGCAAGTAAGACAGGACGTCTGTTAATTTATAAGGTAAATGAGTTACCAGAACTCTCACAAGGAAAGGGTAACAAACTTATCGGTATTAACGGAGCTAAGTTAGCAATCGGTGCTGATGGTATTGCAACCATGGAAATTGTTCCAGAAAAAGCTTCAATGATTATTCATTGTGGAAAGAGAACCATCAACTTATCATCAAAAGAAATTGAAGAGAGAATTAGTTCTAGAAGCAAGGCTGGTGATCTATTACCAAGAGGCTTCCAAAAGATAGATTTTCTTGAAGTAATTGTTCCTAAATCAGAAGAAGATGAAGTTCAGACTCCCCCAATTGAGGAAACTGAATTTACACTTGAATAAAAGAAAACCGGCGTAAAGCCGGTTTTTTATGTCTTGCTTTAGCAAATATACCAAAGTATTCCGAAAAGCTTTCCAAACATGGTGTTAAGCGCAAATAGCGCAATCATGACGATCATGAGAGATAAATCAATCATGCCAATTGGAGGAATTAGTTTTTGCACAGGACTTACAATTGGATATGTGATCTGAGCAAAGGTCATGCTTAAATAACGAGTGTTAGGTAACCATGAAGTTAAAGCTTGAGCTAAGAGTAAAAAGATTAAAAGATAGCCGAAGCTTTTAATGGTCAAAATGATTGAAAAAAGAGCAATCAATAAGATATCAAAAGATGACAAACTTACTAATACAGTAAAGAAAACTACAGCGATTACAAAAGATACAATAAAACCACAGTAATAGAATCCCTTGAAATGTATGTTCCTAAAAGGAAGCCTGCCTAATAAAGGTTCTGTAAGCTTTACTACTGCTTGTGTAAAAGGATGGTAGTAGTCAATACTTGATGACTGCATTAGCGCTCTCAACTCAAAGAGCATTACTACTGCAGTTGCAAACATAATTAAATAATGAATTGCCATGTTTAATCCTTGATTGAAAATCTATTAGAACATCTTCTCAAATTCGTAAGTTCTGTCAAGACTTGCTTGGATTGTATTCTGCATAATCTGCTCAAAGTTACCTTCAGTCATCTTGCATAGACCTGCAAAGGTAGTACCGCCTTTGGATGTTACAGCCTCTCTTAGAGCTGCAATCGAAGTGTCCTGATTTTTAATTACCATAGATGCTGAACCAAATACAGTCTGTTCAACCATCTTTCTAGCATCATTAGGAGAAATTCCATTTCTTAGAGCTTCGCTAATTAGTGATTCCATGAATCTGTATACAAAAGCAGGACCGCAACCACAGATTGCACCAATTACGTTTAGACTCTGTTCATCGCCTTCGATACACTCCCCCATGTGAGATAACATTTTCTTACATAAGTCTTTTTCGCTATCAGTTACAGCTGAATCATAGCTTACAGCAATTACACCAAGCCCAAGTTTTGCTGGGGTATTTGGCATGATGCGAATTAAATTGTGAGTCTCTAGTTTTGCGTAAATTGATGACAATTTATAACCAGCTGCCATAGAGATAAATAACTTGCCGTCTAACGAGATCTTTGAGTTCTTAATTTCTTCTAAAACTGAAGTTAAGATCTGAGGTTTAACACCTAAGAAAATTACTTGAGCATCTTCAACGGTCTTTACGTTATCTGTAGTGATAAGCGAACCGTGAGCTTTGAACTTTTCTAATTTCTCTAAATGAGGTCCACTTACAGTAACATTCTTTGCGTCATAATTTTTGATAATGCTGTCATAGATACAGCTAGACATATTGCCGCCACCAATGAAAGCTATTTTTATATCGTTCATAGTTTTATTTTTGTACTCTCTAGCACCGAAAATAGCAGTTCCAATTCGAACTTCAGTAGAACCTTGCGCTATTGCAAGATCCAAGTCATGGGTCATACCAATAGACAGTATGTCAAAATCATCAATGCTTGTCTTGTACTTGTCAAAGAGGTTCTTTAATTGTGCAAATTCTTCTGTGATTTCATCACGGTTATCTGTATCTTTACCAATACCCATAAAACCACGTAGCTTTAGTTTTTTTAAGCTTTGAATTTCTTTTATAAGTTCATCAATATCAGCAATTGCACAGCCTGCCTTTTGAGATTCATCTGAGATATTTACCTGAATTAAAACTTCAAGAGGTTTTAGATTATCAGGACGCTGTTCGTCTAATCTTTTGGCTACGATTACTCTATCTACGCTTTCGACGATGTCAAAGTGAGTAGCGATAAGCTTAGTTTTATTTTTCTGAATAGGACCAATAAAATGCCAAACAATATCGTTGTAGCCTAATTCTTTTAATTGCTCAATTTTCTCAGATGCTTCTACGGCATATGATTCACCAAAGTGTCTTTCACCAACATTGTAAGCTTCAATAACCATCTCTTTAGGCTTGGTTTTGCTTACGCATAACAGCTTTACGCTATTCTCTTCTCTCTTACTGTTAGTAACAGCGCTATTGATAGATGAGTGAATGTGATTTAAATTTTCAGTGATGCTATTCATAAATTGCCTTTTTATCTAAACCGATTAAATGTTATTATAACGTTTTAAATAAAACTGTAACAATTTAAAGGTGTACCAATGTTTGTTATCAATAATGAGATTTGTTCTCAGTGCGGTGAATGTCAGGATATCTGTCCTTGTGGCGCCATAGAGCAACAGCCTGATGACAGTTTTAAGATCGATGCAGAGATGTGTTCTGATTGTGCAGCTTGTCAGTCTGTATGCCCATTTGAGGCAATTGAAGAAAAAGAAGACGATAAATAGTCTTAAGAATTCTTTGTTTGCTCTTGCAAACAACTAAAAGGGGAAGCTAAAGCTTCCCCTACGTGTCTTATAGGAAGATCCACTCCCCCAACTTTTAATTTATGCCTTTGCAGTTTCTAACTTTTGGTTAGAAGCCTTTCAGAAGAGTCGTTCTCAAGCTTTTCTGCAAGTTGTGAATCGTCTTTCTTGTTGAATAGACCATTTCTTAACTGCTTAATAAACTCGTCTTTTTCTAAGGTCTTTACATGAAGATCTAACTGATCGAAAGGAATTTCGATGTTGTTCTTTGCAAAGACACTTAAGGTCTCACGGCTTAAATAATCCATGGTGAGTTTTCTGTCGCCGATGTTGGTTACATAGACTTCAGCACTGATATTTACAGAGCTTGCAGCTAACTCTTTAATGTAGATTAAAGAAGCATGCTCTTTTGAAATATAGCGACATCTGTTAACAATTGAGAGTAACAGACTCTTAGCTCTTTCAACATCAGCATCGTAAGCTACACCTACAATGAACTCTAACTTGGTTACTGTGCTAGTTAAAGACCAGTTAGTAAGAGCTGAGGTGATGAACTCTTTGTTAGGGATCATAACTTCTTTGTTTTCAAAAGACATTACTGTAGTAGAACGAATTCTGATCTTGTTAACAGTACCAGATAGTCCGTTTAGAGTAATGATATCTCCTACTCTAGTCTGTCTTTCAAACAGCAGAATACCAGAGACGAAATTAGCGAAGATTTCCTGAAGACCGAAGCCTAAGCCTACAGATAAGGCTGCAACTAACCACTGTAGATTTTCCCATCTAATTCCCACAGATCCAGCCGCACAAATAATACCAAAGCCTGTGATGAGGTATGAGGTGATTACCTTTACTGTATAGCCGGTACTCTTCTGATTGATACCTTTCTTAATTAGCAATAACTTTTCTAAGATAGAAGGTAAGTTCTTATTAAGAACACTTGTCACAATCAGAATAAAGATTGCTAAAAGTATGTTAGCAAGTGACAGATAGTCAGTTACCACAGGAGTTCCATTGACTAATTCTGTCTTGGTCCAAATCTGAATAGTATCTAAATACCTTAAAACAGAAGCCAGATCGTTCCACTGAATGTACATAAAGAAAGCGGTAACAGTAAGCAGAGCTGTATTTACAATCTTGAATGCTTTTGAACATAAATGAGATGGGCTCATGTTCAGCATTGCAATAAAGTTCTGTGAAGTGATTTCCTCACTGTTTTTATCTTCTTGTTCATGTTTTTTCTTTAAAGAAGCTTTAAAGATATATACATGCATCATACGATGGATGGTTTGACTTACAAGGTAGTAGCCCAAAATGATATAGCAGGTAAATGCCAGTCTGTTAGTTAAAGTTACGATTGAATATAAGTAACCAGAAGCTACAAATAGAACAGCCATCAAGCAAACGATAATAGCAATGAAGCTTCCAATAACAGCTGTTGCTGATGAGTTTGCAAAATCAGTGAGGTTTCTTATAAAGATCCTAATTGAGATCACTAAAAGAGCTGCACATGAGAGTAATACCACAATAAATGAAGTGATATCAGCGTAAATGAAGTTTGAGTCAGTCTCAGCTACGTTAGCGAAAATCAGCAATGGAAGGGAGAAGATCCATACCTGATTTAAGATGTTTCTATACTGTCTTAATTTGTATGGCTGAACACTAAAATGTCTTTGTACCAATGCATTAGGCTTAATAATTTGTAAGAAGAATACAAAGACAAAGATATGCAGAACCATGATAAGAATGATTTGATACTGCAAGTTTGTTGTTGCCAAAGAAAGACAGATGACTATAGATCCTATAACCACCATCCAGGACAGTCTTGTTACCATCATAATCATATTGTTAATTATGGCAGCTGGAGTTACAAAAATAGAGTCATTTCGTCTGTCTAAGCGTAAAGCAAGCTCGTTGTTGTATTTTTGAATTCTGCTGTTAAAGGAAATAACGATTAAAGCAAGAATGATAAATGGTAATACCACCAAAAAGGCAGTCTTAGTGGTATGAACTTTGAATTTTTCACTAGTAAGTTTATTTAAGAGATCGCTAAACTCATACTTAACAGTTGGCACTAAAGTATATAAAAATTCAGAACCCAGAGATTGGTTAGATTTAACCCAGAACAGCTGCTCTGAGATATCTGATTTGATCTTAGATCTAATGTTGTTGTAGCTTGTGTACTTTAGTTTTAGCTCAATAGTTGTACTTAATTCATTTGCTAGAATTTGGTACAACTCACTTAGAATACGTCTTCTTTGAGAATAGAGTGAGGTTAGATCATTTCTGTATTTCGCTAAAGAAGGATCCTTTTTAATATCTTGATTAACAATAAGTTCAATGTCCAGTAACTTATCTGTCTGTTCTCTTAATTCATAAATATAGATATTAAGATTTGCAATTACCTCATCTAGATCATAGCTTAATTGAACCTTAGGTAACAAGGATAATTGCTTGTTTAAAAGTCTTGATAGAACCATGCTCTTACCTAACTCTTTAATCTGGTTATCAAGATCTTTTTGCATTTGATCAACTTTGGTTAAAGCTGAATCAACCTCCTGATAGTCATGCTGATAGAGAGCATACTTTTGGCGTTGTTCTAAAAGATAACTGTTAATTTTCTTGATGGTATCAACCATCTTAGCTAGCTGTGGAGCTTTTTTACTAATGACCTCGTTTTGCTTTTCCTCATCATCAACAGAATAGTCTAAGTTCTTTTTTAAACTTAAGGTCTTTACGTCTTTATCTAATCTGTTGTACTTGATGTTTGCAATCTTTTGTTCGTAGTTTGCTAAATCCTGCAATATAGATAAGTTAGCAAGTTTATTTTTAAATAAAGAATTCTCTAAATTGGCTTTACAAATTAACAGTGCATAAATACGGTTCTTGAAAAGATCTGGATTGGCGTTTTTATCTATAGCTGACAGAAGATCTTTAATTTTGTCATTGTTTTGAGTAACTGTATTCTGTGCTTTTTCAGGCAGAGTTTGTACTTTATTATGAGCATCAGATGCATTGTTAAGCTCTATCTGAGCTGTTACAAGATCTCGTTGAGCTTTTTCTAACCTAGCATCTAAATCGCTGTCAGATATATTTTTAATATCATCACTAGTTAAAGCTTGGATCTTCTGCTGATTGGTGTAATCAGTTGCTAATCTTAAAAGTTTTCTATTTGCATCTTTTAAGTATTTATCTAGATCTTTTTGTTGTGCTGTTAAATCACTAATCTGATCTAGTGTATCTAAACCTGTTTTATACAGCGTTCCAAGTGTTTTTTTATCATCATCAGATAAAGAAGCATCGGAGGCAAGAGAATCAATTTGCTCATTGATTTCTTTTGCTGTAGGAATGGAGATATCTCCAATTTGGGTTTGTAATGTTGTAGCTAAAGCGCTTCCTTGTAAAAGCAAAGCACAAAAAACTGATGCAAATAATCTTTTCATAATTTTGTAAAAGTATCTATTCAGAGAAATTTTTTTACAGTTTATCACGAAAAAAAGGAAGAGAATTTACTCTTCCTTTTTAGCACGATCCTTAATCTATGGGAGCTATAGAATTATCAATCTTTTGGGAGTGTTAAACTTTAGGATTGATGATAGTAGGACCTGAATGTTCGTCAGTCTGAGGGTAGTCTAGGTTATAGTGAAGACCACGTGACTCTTTTCTTGCCATAGCAGAACGAACAATTAGTTCAGCAACATCAAGTAAATTACGAAGCTCTAATAAGTTTCTTGAAACTCTGAAGTTTGAATAGTACTCATGAACTTCTCTCTTTAACATCTCGATTCTGTGCATTGCTCTTTCAAGACGTTTGTTAGTTCTTACGATACCAACGTAATCCCACATTGTCAGTCTTAACTCATGCCAATTATGGGTAATGATAACTTCCTCATCAGAGTTTGTAACCTGACTTTCGTCCCAATCAGGGATCTCTGCAATATCGTAGTTATCATCAGGTAGATGCTTTAGGATATCAGTTGCAGCTGCTTTACCGTAAACCACACACTCAAGTAATGAGTTTGAAGCTAGACGGTTTGCGCCGTGAAGACCTGTATATGAACATTCACCTACAGCATACAGACCATCAAGATCAGTTCGCGATTTTCTATCTACCATAACACCACCGCAGGTAAAGTGAGCTGCAGGCACAATTGGAATTGGTTGTTTGGTAATATCAATACCAACCTTTAAACATCTCTCATAAATGGTAGGGAAGTGTTTCTTTAAGAACTCTGGTTCTTTAAATGAGATATCAAGGTACATGCAATGAGCACCTAGTTTCTTCATCTCATGGTCAATAGCTCTTGCAACGATATCACGAGGAGCTAATTCAAGTCTCTTATCGTAATCCTGCATAAAGCGAGTGCCATCAGGGCGCTTTAGCTGAGCTCCTTCACCTCTTAGAGCCTCTGTTAATAAGAAGTTTCTATCTGCATCGCAGTAAAGAGTTGTAGGATGGAACTGGTTGAACTCCATATTTGCTACACGGCAACCTGCTCTGTAAGCCATTGCAATGCCATCACCAGAGCTTACCTCTGGGTTGCAGGTATATTGATAAACCTTAGAAGCACCACCAGTGCACAATGCAATGAATTTTGCTCTAATAGTCTCTACGTGGTTGGTTTCAGTGTTTAGTACATAAGCACCTAAAACTCTGTTACCTGCCATGCCTAACTTTTTGGTAGTTACAAGATCAATTGCATTGTGGTTCTCTAAAACAGTAATGTTCTTATGAGCTCTTGCCTTTGCAATTAGGGTTTCCTGAATTGATTTACCTGTATGATCTTCAGCGTGGAAAATTCTTCTGTGAGAGTGACCGCCTTCTCTGTGTAAGTGGTAAGGTGATTGTGCTTCAGTAGGCTCAGTTTCTTTCATATCAAAAGGAACACCAGTGTCAATTAACCACTGAATAGCGTCATGAGCATTCTTTGCTACAAACTCAACAGTCTTTTCGTCGCAAAGGAAGCCACCAGCTATGCAGGTATCTTTGATATGAGCCTGAATACTGTCATCATCATCTTTGATGTTGTATACGCCAGCAATACCGCCTTGAGCGTAATTAGTAGAACCTGCGCAGGCACCTTCTTTAGAGAGAACGATAACCTTTGCTTTATCAGCGATGCCCAAAGCAAGAGTAAGACCTGCCGCACCACTACCAATGATTAAACAATCTGTTGTGTAGTTCATTTTTTAATCCTGTATAGCACAAAGTGAATTGATCAGTTTCTGATTAATCTGTACTAAATATCTAAAACTTCCAACGAATAATTTTACATCCAAATTACCCAAATGAAACATTTTTACATTTTTTCTCATTTTTAAGCTCGATATTAGTGAATAAGTTGAAAGGAAAAGAACTTTTGAGAAGTAATTGTTCTTGATATATACCAATGTAATGACTTGTGATCTCATAATTAGAAAGCTGTAAGTTCACGCTGTTTTCAAATTAATACCATTAATATATAATTGATAGATTCTGATCAGACAGTACTTATCTAATCGGTCTTAAAAAAATTATTGAACTTTTTTAATCAACCCTCAGTCTAATTTTCAAAAGGTGTTAAAAGGATGTCATCCGTGAACGAAAATTTGCAAGCTTCAAGTGATGAAGCAATCGTAAAACGGGTGCAGGAAGGCGATGTTAATGCCTACAACATTCTGGTAATCAAATATCAGCACCGTGTAGCTCAGATAATTTCAAAATTTCTGAACAGCAGTGATGATGTCAGTGATGTTGCACAGGAAGCTTTTATTAAAGCTTACAAAGCAATTAACAGTTTTCGTGGAGAAAGTTCCTTTTATACATGGTTGTATAGAATTGTTGTGAATGCGGCAAAATCATACATTGAGTCGAATTCAAAGCATAAACACAGTGTTGATGTCGATTCTGAAGAATTTCAGTCGATTGATGAACAGGGTGTTTTAGCAAGCAAAGATACACCAGATAGAATAATAGAATCGCAAGAATTGCAGCAAGTTATTGTCAATGCGATGAATGCTCTTCCTGAAGAATTAAGACGAGCAATTACCTTAAGGGAAGTTGAAGGAATGTCATATGATGACATTTCGCTTGTCGAGAAAGTTCCAGTAGGAACAGTTCGTTCAAGAATATTCAGAGCCAGACAGTTTATTGAAGAGAAGATGAACAAATTTGCTGTAAAGTAACGGTTGTGTAGGAGTTTGTGTATGTTGAAATCAGAGCAGTTATACAGAGATTTAGAGAATGAATCAGCTCTTTTTGATGGTGAGAATACCACCACACAGAAAGGATCAGAAGAGTCTCTGTCTCACATGCAAAACTGGTCACTAATCGGTGCTGCATTGAGAAATGAACTGCCATCTAAAGTCAACATGTCTTTAGCTGATAATGTAATGGCTCAGATTAAGAATGAGAACATTAAGCCAGAACCAGCTAAGATTAAAGAAATTTCATTACCTTCATTCAAGATTGCCTTCAAGAAGTTCTCTTTTGGTATCGCTCAGGTAGCACTAGCTGCATCTGTTGCAGCAATTACCATCATCGGTTGGCAAACATACAATGCTGATGAAGGTATCACTGGCGATAAGACTACTGCTCCTTTAGGTTCTGTTGAAGGGGTAAATCTTGCAAGCTACCAGACAGCTCACAATGACAAGACTTTAAAATTCAACGACAAGTCAAATCAGACTCGGAATCAGAATGAAGATAAAGTTAACAGTGCTGAACTCAAAAAACAACAAAGTCTTGAAGTTGAGCGTATTAACAATTACATTAGAGGCTATGTTTTTGATACTGCCTCAAATTAAAAAGTTTTTATGATTAAAAGTTTTATAAAGACCGTCGGGGCTGTTACTCTGACGGTTTTATTTTTTTCAGAACAGGCAATAGCTGATAATTCAAATCAGTGTATGGCTCTGTATAACTCTGTAAAGAGCGCCTATACAGATAGTGATTTTGAAGCTACTGTTATTGACAATGATCAGGCACAAATGCAGTTATATGCATTAGCTCATTTCAATAAGAATTCTGTATCTTATACCACATGGAAATCTCTAAATAATGAGATTGCAGGTTATGCTTTACGTCAGGATAAAGGTTTTGATTACAATCACAACCGCTCTTATATAGGACCACTATCCTGGCATCAGACTCAGATTTGGGACAGAATTTTTTCAAAAAACAGGAACCTTACAGGTTATGACTGTACTATTGTGGGAAGAACAAGATTAGCAGGTAGAAAAGTAACTGTGATTAGAATGTCTCCAGTTGATGATGTAAGGTACAGTTATGTCATTTCAAAAGATGATGACACCTCTTTACCTGTTGAGTTTGTAGTTCTGTCACCAGCTCAGATTGTAGCTTCAAAGTTTACTGTATCAGCTGTTCACTCAGCATCATCTGAGAACTTGTCTTTTCCTGATGAAACTTTTGATAGAATAGAAAAACTATCAAATAAAAAGAAGCAAAATGATTTAACTATATGGCCTGAATTGACCATACCTAAGCCATTTACAATTGAGAGTGCGGGAATTCAAAAACAGGCAGATGGTACCGAGCTTGAGTACCAGTCATTTACAGACGGCATGGTTGAATTTAAGGTTTACAAGAATTCTGTAAGTTCACTTAATATTCAGTCAGCAACAGACGGAACTTTAACTGTTCTGCGCAGAAACTCAGTTAAAAACGAGTATGCTGTGGTAGGTGAAATTCCTTTAGAGCTAAGTGCTATTGTCCTTTCAAAAATTACACCTTTGCGCTAGTCAAGAATGAATTGCAACTGCGCAAAAAGTTATTCTTAATCAGTCTGCAACCTGTTAAAATAGCTAGTTTAAATGTTTAAATTAGTTCAGGCTGCAACTGTGGCCTCTGATAACCTTTTGGAATAAATAATGGCAGAAATTTACGATCGCAGTTTAATAAGAAACTTTTCTGTAATAGCACATATCGATCATGGTAAGTCTACCTTATCAGACAGATTTATTCAGCTGTGTGGCGGGTTGAGCGCACGTGAAATGACCTCTCAGGTTCTAGATAACATGGACATCGAGAGAGAGCGTGGTATTACTATTAAAGCCCAGGCAGTAACCTTAAAGTACAAAGCAAAAGACGGAAAAACCTACGAGTTGAACTTTATTGATACACCAGGCCACGTGGATTTCTCATACGAAGTATCTCGTTCTTTATTTGCCTGTGAAGGCGCACTTTTAGTTGTGGATGCTAGTCAGGGTGTAGAAGCTCAGACTTTGGCTAACTGCTATCAGGCTGTAAATTTAGATCTAGAAGTTATTCCTGTATTAAACAAGATTGATTTACCTTCAGCTGATCCTCAAAGAGCAATTGATGAAATTGAAGATTTGATTGGTATTGAAGCTCAAGATGCTTGTAAATGTTCTGCAAAAACTGGAGTGGGTGTACAGGATGTTTTAGAGAGAATTGTAACTGCAATTCCTGCTCCATCAGGTGATCCTGACGGTCCTCTACAGGCTTTAATTATCGATTCATATTTTGATGATTATTTAGGTGTTGTAGCTTTAGTTCGTGTTAAGAACGGTACCTTACGTCGAGGTGACAAGATTAAAGTTATGTCTCAGGGCGTAGCTTGGGAAGTTGATGGCTTAGGTATTTCAACTCCTAAGAGAGTAAAAGTAGAAATTTTACATTGTGGTGAAGTAGGTTGGGTTGTATGTGATATTAAGTCAGTTCATGCAGCTCCTGTAGGTGATACCATCACTCATGTAAAGAACGCAGCTACTGAGCCACTACCAGGCTTTAAGAAAGTAAAACCTCAGGTATATGCAGGTATGTTCCCTGTAGACACTGAAGATTACAATGCCTTTAGAGATGCTCTTGAAAAGTTATCTTTGAATGATGCTTCATTATTCTTTGAACCTGAAAATTCAAAGGCTTTAGGTTTCGGTTTCAGATGTGGTTTCTTAGGAATGCTGCATATGGAAATCATTCAGGAAAGACTTGAAAGAGAGTACAACCTAAACCTGATCACTACAGCTCCTACTGTAGATCTTACATATTGATTCACCAGCAGCTCTGCCTCCAATCTCTAATATTGCAGAAATCAGAGAGCCTATTGCTGAATGTCGCATGCTGATGCCTTCAGAATACGTGGGTGCCATCATGAAGATCTGTCAGGAAAAGAGAGGTATTCAGACTGGTCTTGTTTACCACGGTGAGCAGGTTGCTTTAACTTATGAAATTCCAATGTCTGAGGTTGTGTTAGATTTCTTTGACAGAATCAAATCAGCTTCAAGAGGTTATGCTTCATTAGACTATGGTTTCAAACGTTTTAACTGCGATGATCTGGTAAGAATGGATATCTTAATTGCAGGTGAAAGAGTTGATGCTTTAGCTGTGATCTTACATCGTTCAGTAGCTCAATCACGTGGTAGAGCTATTGTTGAAAAAATGAAGGAAGTAATTCCAAGACAGATGTTCGATATTGCAATTCAGGCAGCTATCGGCTCACAGATTATTGCTCGTTGTACTGTAAAAGCATTACGTAAAGACGTGCTGGCAAAATGTTATGGTGGTGATATCACTCGTAAGAGAAAGCTACTTGAAAAACAGAAAGCCGGTAAGAAACGTATGAAACAGTTAGGTCGAGTAGAAGTACCTCAGGATGCATTCCTGAAGGTTGGTAAGGAATAAACTTACAAAGGAATAATTATGATAAGTTTAATTTCACAAAATTTATTTGCATTCGTGCTGTTCATTGCAACTGTTGTTTCAGGAATAGCATGGGGCTATGACTATAAGTTTGAGCGGCCAAAGAGAAAGGCTCGTTTAGAAGAGTCTAATGCTAACAGCAAGCTTTCATCTAAGGAGCGTAAAGCTCTGTTAGAGCCTAAGAATATTGTGGGTCAGGTAGGATCATTATTCTTTATCCTCTTGGTTGTATTCTTATTCAGATCATTCCTTTATGAGCCATTTAGAATTCCTTCAGGCTCAATGTTACCTACTCTGCAGGATGGTGATTTCATCGCTGTAAGTAAGTGGGAGTACGGACTTAAGAATCCTTTAACTAACAATGTACTTTTCAAAACCACAGAGCCTAAAAGAGGCGACATCATTGTATTTAAGTACCCTGAAGACAAGAACATAGACTTCATCAAGAGAATCGTCGGTGAGCCTGGCGACACCATTATTTATCAGGATAAGCATTTATATGTGTTAAAGCATGATGCTCCTGAAGGCTCTGTCCCTGAACTTATCTCCACAAAGATGGTTGAGTCTGTTGAAGATGAAGTTATGGGCTTTAATGAGACTTTTGATGTATTTGAAGAGTCTTTCTATGATGGTGAGTCTCACACTATAAGAGTAGCTCCTAATGCTCCTATAATGTCAAGATACTATTATGTACAGACAGGTCGTCCTGTTGGTATGTGGAAAGTTCCTGAGAACAACTACTTTGTAATGGGTGATAACCGTGACAACAGTAAGGACAGTCGTTTCTGGGGATTTGTCCCATATGAGAATATTGTAGGTAAGACAACTGCAATTTGGTTATCTTTTGATTTTAAACGTAAGAGCGACAGTGCACTTCCAACATGGGTGCCTACATCCGTAAGATTTGACAGAATTGGTGGCATCAAATAATAAAAATGTCAGAGAAGATAAACGTTATTGAGTTACAGAATTTAGAATTAAAACTTGGTTATTCTTTTCAGAACCTAAGCCTATTAAATCAGGCTTTAACTCACAGAAGCTTTGGTAGTATTCACAATGAGCGCCTAGAGTATTTAGGTGACTCAATTTTAGGAATGATCATTGCAAAAGATCTTTATGATCGCTTTCCTAAATGCCCTGAAGGCGACCTTACACGTATGCGCTCAACTTTAGTAAGAGAAACTACTTTAGCACAGTTAGCTCGTGAATTCGGTATCGGAAATTGCTTAAGATTAGGTCCTGGTGAATTAAAAACCGGTGGCTTCAGACGTGATTCTTTAATTGCTGATGCAGTAGAGTCAATCATTGGTGCAATGTTTATTGATACCAATGAGGATTTTCCTCGCGTAAGACAGGTCGTTTTGTCATGGTTTGCAAGCAGACTTCAAACAATTAAACCTGATGTAAACCAAAAAGATCACAAATCAACTTTGCAGGAACTGTTGCAGTCAATGCATAAACCACTGCCAATCTATAAAGTTGAAGCAATCAAAGGCACTGACAATGATCAGATCTTTGTGGTATCAGCAACCGTTGATGGTGTTCCTGTACAGACCGGTGAAGGTTCTTCTCGTAGAAGAGCAGAACAGGAAGCTGCTGGTCTTGTGTTAGATTATTTTGAAAAGAATAGCAAAAAGTAATGCTTTTTGAAGGATAGTTAATGTCATATTTTGGTTTTGTAGCAATTATCGGCAGGCCTAATGTAGGTAAGTCAACACTGATGAACCACTTAATCGGTCAGAAGATTTCTATTACCTCAAGAAAGCCTCAGACAACTCGTAACCGTATCATGGGCATTGACACTGAAGGTGAGTATCAGGTGGTATATGTTGATACTCCTGGTCTGCACCGTGAAGAGAAAAAGGCAATCAATCACTTAATGAACAGAGCTGCTGAAAGCTCATTAGGTGATGTTGAACTGATCTTAATGGTAATTGATCCTGCACACTGGACTGATGATGATGAAATGGCTTTTGCTAGAGTAAAGCAGGCAAAGGTTCCTGTAGTTTTAGTTATCAACAAGGTAGATACAGTTGCAGATAAAGAAACTCTACTACCTTTAATTGATAAGCTAAGTAAGACTATATCCTTTAAAGATATTGTGCCTGTATCTGCATTACGTGGCACTAATTTACATATCTTAAAAGATTTGATTAAGCAGTCTCTGCCAGAAGGAGATCACCTCTTCCCTGATGACAGTATCACTGATCGTTCTTCAAGATTCTTAGCAGCTGAAATTGTAAGAGAGAAGTTAATGCGTCAGATGGGCGATGAACTTCCATACAGTTCAACTGTTGAAGTTGAAGAGTTCCGTGATGACAATGGTCTATTAAGGATCAGTGCTGCTATCTTAGTTGAGCGCGATGGTCAGAAGAAGATGGTCGTAGGTGCCGGTGGTTCAAGAATTAAGATGATCGGTACTGAAGCTCGTAAAGATATGGAAAAGCTTTTTGACAGCAAAGTGTTCTTAAAACTCTTTGTGAAGGTAAAGGCAGGATGGTCTGATGATGCTCGAGCTCTAAAGAGCTTAGGCTATGACGATTTTGAGCGCTAGTACGAGTAGTTTTATCGAGAAAAAGTAAATGCTCTCTTTAGATGGTGAGCCTGGCTTCATTCTTCATACAAGGCCCTACAAGGAACATAGTCTTCTTGTAGAGCTTTTTACTTTAAATTATGGCAGATTAAGCGCTGTAGCAAGACTGTCAAATAAAGTTGCATCAAGAAGTTCCGGTATCTATCAGCCTTTAATTCCCCTCAAAATGACATTAAAGCAATCAAGGGGATCATTGTGGACTTTATCTGATGTCTTTATGCAAAGAGGTGCCTACAAAATAGAGGTACCAACTTTGTTTTGTGCAATCTATGTCAATGAGCTTATCTATAATTTAGTAAAAACTCATGAGAGTATGCCTAAGTTATTTGCTCAATATTTAAAGACCTTAGAAGATCTTGAAGCGGGAAAGGACAGTTCCTTAACGTTAAGAAC
>ERZ1031885.527-NODE-527-length-15554-cov-14.953997_pt1 | contig 15554 bp, 8 predicted proteins | sample MGYA00518168_ERZ1031885 | MGnify/ENA primary metagenome ERZ1031885 (study PRJEB33719, sample SAMN04261269) | wastewater metagenome | biome: rural village; feature: human; material: feces | host: Homo sapiens | place: El Salvador | collected 2014-01-14 ...
ATGGACGATGGCCGCGCCATGCAAATTGTCAATCGCGGCTGACAGGCTGGCAGTGCGGGCGGGAGCGAAAGTGGCGGAGTGCGTCAATTAGGGGAGCAACGTACGTAGTCATTGACGGTTATCCCGTAGTAATATTCACAATACGACCCTTGTCCATAAAGTGAAAATAACGGCTGGTGTTCGACGCGTCTGCGCTATGACTAGAAACCATGAGTGAAGATAAGCAGTATGACTTCTATGTGGCCGGTCCGTTCTTCGATCCTGAACAGACGGCAAGTATGGAACGTTTGGAAAAGATACTGGAAGACCATGGCAAGGTACTGTTCAAGCCGCGGTTTGCCAGCCAGATCGAAGAAGCAGGGCCTGAAGGATGCTTTGCGGACGATATCCGTGGCATTAATGCTGCTAAGGCCGTGGTCGCCAATCTTATGGACGAGGACCCAGGCACGATGTTCGAAATCGGATATGCGCATGCGCTGGGAATCCCGGTGTACGGCTATTTCGAGAACCTTACGCCAATGGATCGTGTCAATCTGATGATTGCGCAATCGGTCGAACTGGTTTTCGCCGGTCCTGATGATGTGGCGAAATACTTGGAAACCGGCGAACATACGGAAGTCGATTACATTCAGTTCTAAACAGCTCTAACAGGTTCTCTGCAAGCAGGGTTGGCGGCGTTCTCGTACATTGTCATGTACGAGAACGCCGCAGTGGTATAGGGATATTCCAACAAGCGGCATAATGGAGTCGTGGGAAAACTAGACGGATTGCCGGGGCCATTTGGTCTGGACAATCCGTTGTTTCGCGCGTGTTTTGTAGCATCCGTGGAGTTACATGGGGGTATGACTGAAAACATCGCTGATAAGGCCATAAACGATACTCGTATCGTCAAGCAGTTCACCAATCCCGTCAAGGAACCGATTGACAGCGACGTCAACCTGTTCGATCTGCTCGATAACCGCGCCAAGCGCGATCCCGAAGGTGCCATGATCGAATACAAGGGCGATGATGGCACTTGGCACCCGTACAGTGCCCAAGTATTCCGTGACATGGTCATCGATCTGGCCAAGGGCCTGATCGGACTTGGAGTCAATAAGGGCGATTCAGTCGCTATCGTCTCACGCACCCGCTGGGAATGGATCGCGCTGGACGTGGCGATCATGTCCGTCGGCGCGGTCACCGTGCCGGTGTACGAGACCAACTCCGCCAGCCAGGTCAGCTGGATCTTCAACGATTCCAAAGTCACGCTCGCCATCGCCGAAGATGACGGACAGCGCGACAAGATCGAATCCGTGCGCAGCGAGGTACCCACCCTGCGCAACGTGTTCGTCATCGAAGCAGGCGGCCTGAACGCCATCAAGACCTATGGCGAAAGCGTCACCGATGCCGAATTCTGGGAATACAAGGAAGCCTCCCACGGCGACGACCGCGCCACCATCGTCTACACATCCGGCTCTACAGGCACCCCGAAGGGCGTGGAACTGACCCACCGCAACTTCGCCTTCCTGGTGTTTTCCGCGCTGCAGTACATGCCGCGCGCCGGCGCATGGCCTAACCGCCGCCTGCTGCTGTTCCTGCCGTTGAGCCACGTGTTCGCCCGATTCATGGAATTCTTCAGCTTCGGCGGCACGATTTCGCTGGCCTTGAGCTCCAATATGAAGACGATGGTCAAGGACTTCGAAACCTTCGGCCCCACGCTGCTGCTTGCCGTGCCGCGTGTGTACGAGAAGGTCTACAACGCCGCCTCCCAGCGCGCCGGCACCGGATTCGCTGGCAAGATGTTCATGCGCGCCGCCGAAAACGCGCGCGAATGGTCCAAGGCCGAGCAGAAGGGTGAGCAGTTGACGATTGCCGGACGTATCGCCCACGCCTTCTACGAGCAGGTGGTGTACAAGAAGATTCGCACAATTTTCGGTCCGAACGCCGACTTCGCCATTACCGGCGGCGCTCCGATGGACTCCGAGCTTTCCCACTTCTTCAACGGCATCGGCATGCCGGTGCTTGAGGGCTATGGCATGACCGAAACCTGCGGCCCGGTGTGTGTGAGCTTGCCGGAAGACAACCGCATCGGCACCATCGGCATGCCGATGTGCGGTATCACTGCGGGCATCGCCGAGGACGGCGAGCTGGTGGTCAAAGGACCGCTGGTGTGCAAGGGCTACCACAACAACCCTGAGGTCACTACCCAGCAGATCACTGATGGCTGGCTGCACACCGGCGATCTGGGCGATATCTCCGAAGATGGCTTCATCTCCATCACCGGCCGTAAGAAAGACCTCATCATCACCGCTGGTGGCAAGAATGTGTCGCCGGGTCTGCTTGAGGCTTCCGTGATGACCTCGCCTGTGGTCAACCAGTGCTTGGTTATTGGTGATAAGAAGCCGTTCGTGGCCGCTCTGGTCACGCTGGATCTGGCAGATGCCAACAATTGGCTGGAATCCCAGGGTGCCAAGCCGGAATCCGATCTGGCCTCGCTGGCCAAGAACGCCATCGTTCACGCTGAGGTGGAGCGTGCGGTGAACGCCGCCAACGAGGGCGTTTCCCGCGCCGAGTCGATTCGTAAGTTCGAGATTCTGCCCGACGAATTCACCGAGGCCAACGGCATGCTGACCCCGAGCCTGAAGACCCGCCGCGCGCAAATCGTCAAGCACTACCAAGAGCTCATTGACAACGTGATCTACGTCCCGCTGAAGAAGTAACCATCAACTCCCTCTGATCCAAAAATAAGCTCTCTCTGACGAGGGAGCTGTCAGCGAAGCTGACTGAGGGAGAGACCCTGCGGCTTGCCCGCGAAAAAACAACAGGGCCGGGTGCGACTTGCACCCGGCCTCAGCTTATTCAGTCCAAAATCGCCGAAACATAATCAGCGGCGGCCTGATCCAGCTCCGCATCGCTGATGGTGGCGGTGCCCTGCACCAGGAATGGTTCGGCATAGTTCATGCCTACCTTGTAGGCCACGACTGCGAATGGGCTTAGCAGCTCCTCCATGGTGTGGTTGTACTCGCCATCCTTGCGGTACTTGGAGGCGTCGGAACCAGTGGTGACCACCAGCTTGAGCTCCTTGCCCTTGAGTGCGTGGCCTCCACCGTAGGCCCAGCCTGCGGTGATGACCTCGTCTTCCCATTCCTTGAGTAGCGCGGGGGAGGAGTACCAGTAGAACGGGAACTGAAGGATTACGCGGTCGGCGGCCTCCAGCAGCTCGTGCTCCGTGTCGGCGTTGACGGAGAAGTTCGGGTATTCGGCGTATTCGTCGCGCACGATGATGTCGTCCTCGCCTTGTGCGGCGAGTTCGGCAAGCAGGCGGGTGTTCACTCGCGAGCCGTCCTTCAGGTGCGGATGGAATACAAGAATCAACGTTGACATGGGATTTCCCTTCTATAAACTGCTGCCAATGTGGCCTAATCACCACTATCGTATGCCGGGAAGCAGAACTCAGTCCAGTCTGGACTCAGGTGCGAGCCGCGGGATGCCGCGGATGAGTAATTGATGCGGGAAAGGATGCTGACTGATGATCTGGCGCTGAAGCTTCAGTGGGCCGCATATACGAGTCCTAAAGCGGATAGGATGGGATATGACGCGGATATCGTCGGTGGACTGAATAACGGGAGGCGCACATGACCATGAACCGCATGCTGATGTGCCGTACCCATCCGGTAATGGAGTTCGAGTATTTCGAACGCGGCGGATACGCCCTGAGGGCAGGGGAGATCTACGACGAGTCCCGAATCCCGATCGGCATGTATGTGGACGGCAAACCTGAGCCCACCGGTGAGTCGATTACCGGGTGGTGGCGTTCTCGCGGCATTCCCATGACCCGTGACGGCATGCGTTCCGTATTTGCCGGTTCGGGTATCGCCTCGACGAACGATCTGCTGGACCGTTCCTTGGGACTCAGCCTGTCGGACCAGTATTGGGTGCGGCCTCTCGACCGGCCCGATCTGACGTGGGAAAAACTGAACTTTTTCCACAACGATTTTGACGAACGACTTGGGCGGGCCTTATTCTTCGGTAATTCGTCGCGCATCGGCAACGTGAACACCCCGGATGTCACCAGTGCCGGTGACCTGCCGAAACGTTGGATTATCGGTCCCGATGGCGTCCGCAGCCTGATCAAGGGAGGGCGCACCGGTCAGGAGCCGGACAACGAGCGCATCGCCTGGCAGACGGCACGACTGTTCGGCATCGACCATGTCGAATACCGCATCGGCCGCGCCAAGGGCATCCGGGTCTCCGTCTGCGATGAAATGCTCGAAGACACGCAAGAGCTGATTCCCGCAGGGCAGGTTATGCGCATCTTCCGACGCGGCGACAACACCGAACGCAAGATGATATGGCTGGACGCATGTCAGCAACTCGGCGTAAGTCGTGATACGGCAAATGCGGCGACCAACGATTTTCTGTTCCTTGATTTTCTTCTGCGCAACACCGACCGGCATTACAACAACTTCGGTCTCATCCGTGACGTCGAATCATTCGAGATTCGCCCGGCCCCGATTTTTGACAGCGGCGCCAGCCTGTGGAACGGCATGGACCCCGAAGCCATCACCAACGAAGACTACCCGGCGAAGCCGTTCTGGCTCGACGACTACGGCGATGCGGACAACGCCTACTGGCAGTTGGGACTTATCGACGATTGGGACCGTTATGATTTGGGGATGCTCGACGAGGTGCCTGAACTGATACGGGCACAGCTCGCCACCAACCGCCGGCTGTCCGCTGATGTGATTGACGCCATCTGCTCCGCCATGCAGGAGCGCATCGGCATCATCCGCAAGCTTGCACGATGATGCCGATGCGGGAGGCAACTCAGTCGAGGTTGGACTGCGTGCCTGCGGTGGCTTCGTTGGCGGCTTGCTCGGCTTGTGCTTGGTCGAGCTTGGCGCGGACGTCGTTGAGCAGACCCTGGGCGCGCTTGGCCAAGGCTTCGCCGATTTCCCATTGACGCATCGACTGGTCAAGATTGAGGCCGCCGGTTTCCAGTGCCTGGACAGCCTGAATCAGCTTGTCGCGCGCCTCTTCATATGGCATCTGGGCGATGAGCTCGCGTTCCTTGTCCGCCAGGGACGAGGCGGGGGTGTTTTTGTCGGTGGATGTGGCGTTTTCGGTCATGATGTTCTCCTTATATATACGGTATATATGCGTGGCTGCGTATGGCGTGTCACGCGGTTGCGGATGTGGTGGTTGCGGTAATGACACCCTTCTTCAAGGTGACGGTGATGTCATCCCCGGGGCTTACCTGCGAAGCATCGTCTAGTACGTGGCCATCGGAGGACTGCACCACCGCATAGCCTCGGTTCAATGTGGATTGCGGGCTGAGTGCGGTCAGTGAGGCGTGAGCTCGCTCGACGGTGAGCTGGGCATCGTCCACGATGCGTCGCAGGCCGATGTCAAGCCGCTGCAGGGAATCGTCGATTAGCCGCTGATGCGGTTCGAGCATGGTATGCGGTTGGGTCAGGCTTGGCCGGTTCGCATATCCCTCGATAAGTCGAATCTCGTTCTCCACGCGCGAACGGATCCGCAGTCGCATACGGTCGATGGCACCTTCGATGAGCTGCGACTGCTCACGCACATCCGGCACCACGCGCTTGGCCGCATCGGTGGGGGTGGAGGCTCTAAGATCGGCGACCAGATCCAGCAACGTCCAGTCATCCTCATGCCCGATGGAGGAGATTAATGGTGTGGTGCAGGCATACGCCGCACGAACCACACGCTCATCCGAGAAACCGATGAGATCCTCAAACGAGCCGCCGCCACGGGCCACGATGATCACATCCACGCTCGGGTCGGCATCGAGTTGTGCAATGGCCTGAACCACTTCGGCCGGGCATTGCTCGCCCTGAACATGCACATGGACCACCTTGAAGGTTACGGAAGGCCAACGAAGGTTCACATTGGTGATCACATCGCCTTCCGCACGTGCCTGAGGTGCGCAAATCAGGCCAATAGTCTTCGGAAACTCCGGGAGAGGCAGTTTGTGATCGGCATCGAACAGGCCCTCGCCCTTAAGCTGCTTGCGCAATTCGTCGATCATGGCCTTGAGACTGCCACCGGCTCCGACCTTGAGAATCGTGTCCCCTCGCAACGACAGCGAAGTGCGCTTCATCCACAGGTTCGGTTTGCCATGAATCACCACGCGGTCGCCCTGAACGAACTGGCTGGCCGCGGCCGCGAACCTGCCGAAGCCATTGACTTCCATGGCGATATCCTCGAAGTCGTCGCGCAGCGTGATGTAGGCCGAGCCGGTGCGACGGGTATTGATCTGCGTGATCTGGCCGGTGACCCACGCGGACGGCCATCGTTCCACGGCACCGTAGAACTTCTGGCTCAGCACACTTACCGGCCACGGATTTTGCGCGCTGGTTTCAGCGGCGCGTGCAGGCAGCTGATCGATAGGGCGAGGCTCATTCGGCAGATTGATGGTGCCCTGATCAGGCGCGAAAGTGCCTTGACCCGGCTCAAAGCCAGCCGAGGCCAGTGAAGCGGCGGTCGGTGGACGGCCGGTAGATGAGTAGCCCATTGCAGTAGTCATGCACTCCACTATAAGTGCGTTGGTTGATGACGGTAAATATTTACCGTCGCCTGAAAACGGTGTGATGATGAATGCGAGAACCGTACGAAGCGATGTATCAGCCGATGATGGAGATGGTCTGGTGCATCAGAAGAAAGGAGTCATTATGGCGAAGAAACGGGTGCTATGAAGAGGAGTGAGATATGCGTTGCGCTGACGATTGAGAGTCGTCAGTGAGCTCGCTGTGCGACACGCGAGCAGAAAACAGTTACGCTAATCACACACTTGTGGTTTTGGCGGAAAATAGCCGAAAACCCTATAAATAGTTCGACACACCACTGTTGAGCACTAGATATAGTGGTGGGGATGCCGTATTCTTCTAGAGGTTCAAAAAACGACATCAATGTAATTTCGTGTGGCCCACGTCGAGTGCGGCCAAAATGCGGAACTCAGGAGAGTGTTCGCCTTATAGGAAAGGGGTGCCCGATGGGCGCACAGGTGTTGAAGGAAATCGTCACCGATAACGAGACCAAGGTGGCCGCCAAGGCCTCCACCGTGCTCGTTGAGAAGCGTGATGGTCGTGTGGTCGACTTCGACCCCATCAACATCATCTCTGCGGTCAAGTCTGCTTTCGGTGACCTGAACAAGGAAGTCGGCCCCGAAGAAGATGCCATGATCCGTGGTTTCGCCAACCAAGTCGAAGGCGAAATCAAGGGGCGTTACGCCGGCCCCGCCAAGATCGAGGACATCCAGAACCTCGTGGAGCACGCCCTCATTGACGCCCACCTGTACGATGTGGCTCGCGCCTACACCAACTACCGTCTCGACAAAGACATTCAGCGTGCCAAGGCCACTGATATCAACGAGGCCGTTTCCCGCTTCATCAACCACGACCCGACCCTGATTCACGAGAACGCGAACAAGGATTCCAACGTCTACTCCACCCAGCGTGATCTGCTGGCCGGTGCCGTGTCCAAGGCCGCCGCGTTCAACATGCTGCCGCCGGCGGTGTCCAACGCCCACATGAAGGGCGACATTCACTTCCACGATGCCGACTACTCGCCGTTCACTGCCCAGTCCAACTGCTCCTTGCCGAACTTCTGGGACATGTTGGCCAATGGCTTCACTCTTGGCAACGCTCCGATGGCTTCCCCGAAGTCCATCGCCATTGCGGCCACCCAGATTACCCAGATCATGAAGGACGTGGCCTCCAGCCAGTATGGTGGCCAGACCGCCAACCGTGCCGACGAGCATCTTGCCCAGTATGCCAAGAAGGATTACGAGAAGTTCCTCGAGGAAGCTCGTGAGACCATCCCCGACGGCATGCCGGTTGAATTCGCCCGTCGTCAGGTCGAGAGCGCCAAGAGGAACGAGCCCGCCAAGCTGCATTTCGGTTCCCGCGAACCGCTGCCGATGGACACCCCGTTCCACACCGACGTTGACGAACTTGAGCAGGAGCGTGAAATCCTCGCCAAGATTCGTACCCGCAAGGCCATCTATGATGCCATGCAGACCATGGAATACCAGATCAACTCCAACCGCGTGTCCAACGGCCAGACCCCGTTCGTGACTGTCGGCTTTGGTCTCGGCACCGACTGGTTCTCTCGTGAAGTGCAGCGCGCAATCCTGCTGAACCGTATTCGCGGCCTCGGCAAGGAACACCACACCGCCATCTTCCCGAAGCTCGTCTTTACTGTGCAGCACGGCGTGAACGCCGACCCGGGTGACCCGAACTACGATCTGAAGCAGCTCGCCCTCGAGTCCGCCACCAAGCGCATGTACCCGGATGTGGTGTTCTACGAGAACATCGTCAAGATCACCGGCTCCTTCAAGGCTCCGATGGGTTGCCGCTCCTTCCTGCAGGGTTGGATCAACCCGGAGACCGGCAAGGATGAAGAAGATGGCCGTATGAACCTCGGCGTGGTCACCGTCAACGTGCCGCGTATCGCCATCGAATCCCACGGCGACAAGGCCCGCTTCTGGAAGCTGTTCGAGGAGCGTATGGAAGTCGCCCATCAGGCCCTCCAGTTCCGCATCATGCGCTGCAAGGAAGCCACCCCGGTCAACGCCCCGACCCTGTTCCGCTTCGGTGCGTTTGGTCGTCTTGGTGCCAACGACAACGTGGACCAGCTGTTCAAGAACGAGCGTGCCACCGTGTCGCTCGGCTACATCGGCCTTGCCGAGACCACCGCGGTCTTCTACGGCAAGAACTGGATTCGCGACCACGGCTGGGATCCGGAAGGCAAGGAGTTCGCGCTGTCCATCGTCAAGCGCATGAACGAGCTGTGCAAGCAGTGGAGCAAAGCGGAGGGCTACCACTATTCCGTGTACTCCACTCCGGCTGAATCCCTGACCGACCGCTTCAACCGCATGGACCGTGAAAAGTTCGGCCGTATCGAAGGCGTGACTGACCACGACTTCTACACCAACTCCTTCCACTACCCGGTGTGGTTGCAGCCCACCCCGATGGAGAAGCTCAGCTACGAGAAGGACTTCCCGTACTACGCTTCCGGCGGTTTCATCAACTACTGCGAGTACCCGTGCCTGCAGGACAACCCGAAGGCGCTCGAAGCCGTGTGGGATTACGCCTACAACATCGGCATCGGCTACCTGGGCACCAACACCCCGATCGACCACTGCTTCGTGTGCGGCTTCCAGGGCGACTTCGAGCCGACCGAGGAAGGCTTCAAGTGCCCGGAGTGCGGTAACTCCAACCCGGACAAGTGCAACGTCACCAAGCGCACCTGTGGCTACCTCGGCAGCCCGGTCCAGCGCCCGATGGTGCATGGCCGTCACGAGGAGATTGCCCACCGAGTCAAGCACATGAGCGGCGAAACCGGTCGTGTGACGCTGGACGACGGCACCACTCGCGAGTGGTTCGAAGAGGCCAAGTAGGGTTATTCGTGAGTAGGCTCCCCTCTCTGAGGGGAGCTGTCAGCAAAGTTGACTGAGGGGAGTCCGAGGAGCTATTCCGAAGCTCCCCTCAGTCGCCTACGACGACAGCTCCCCCTCAAAGAGGGGAGCTAATGCTTTCCGCAAGGAGGGAATCATGCCGGAGTTGCATACGACCAAGCCCGAACCCAAGCGCCATGACTTTGCGGCCGGCGAGACCGGGCGTGGCCCCTCCGTACCCTCCAACGGTCTTGCCAACGATCCGAAAGCCGGTCAATGGGATGGCCGACGCATGTCCAAGCGGATGATCGCCGACTACAAAACCTTCATTGTCACCGACGGAGAAGGCGTGCGCAACTCCCTTTACGTCTCCGGGTGCCCCTTCCACTGCGTCGACTGCTTCAACGCCTCCATCTGGGATTTCCAAGCCGGCCACGAATACACGCAAAAACTTGAAGACAAAATCATCGAAGATCTGAAAGCCCCATGGGTGCAAGGCATTACGTTCCTTGGCGGCGAGCCATTCCTCAACACTCCCGTGCTGGTGCCGCTCGCACAACGTATCCGCCAGGAATTCGGTCATACCAAAGATATCTGGTCGTGGACCGGCTACACATGGGAAGAACTCATGCGCCCCGGAGAAACCCCAGACAAGCTTGAATTGCTACATCTCATCGACATTCTCGTCGACGGCCGCTACCTCAGAGACCAGAAGGACTCGCTGCTGCAATTCCGCGGCTCCAGAAACCAGCGCATCCTCGATGTGCCCAAGTCTCTGGAAGCCGGCGAACCGGTCATCTGGGCCAAGCTCCACGATCAAGAACGAGATATCCCCGAAATCTATTTGAAAGACCGCGAAGCCGGCGAAGGCCAACAGGCCTCGTAGTAGCAGTTCTGGAATGCCGCACTCAGCAATATCGTTGGAACTGTTGGGGGGAAAGGCCTGCCCGTGAGCGAAATCACTTCGCCTCGTGCCATGTTGGGCAGGTAGTCGGACTAATATTCCAGAAGAAGTAGCCGGGCGAAGCCGTCCGCAGGGTATCTGCCAGCCGTCCCGAAACGGTTTCTGATGCCTCGTGGCGTGCACTCCCGGAAGTCGGAATTAAGAGGAACACATGGTTGACATCGTCACTGACGCGAGCGCAACGCCCGCCTCACAACTGAAGCCGCTGCGTGTGGGATTGGATATCGGCTCCACCACCGTCAAGGCCGTGGTGCTTGATCAGTCCGATTCCCTGAAAGACACCCTATTTTCCGATTACCGACGTCACCATGCCAATGTGCGTGCCACCGTTGCCGGTCTGCTCGTGGACATTCATAAAGAGCTCGTGGAACTAGGTCGAGGCGACGAGCCGATTCGCCTGTCCATCACCGGTTCCGGCGGCTTGGCGCTCGCCGATAACCTGCATGTGCCCTTCATCCAGGAGGTCATCGCCGAAACCGAGGCGATCGACAAGGAATACCCGCAGGCCGACGTCATCATCGAGCTCGGCGGCGAGGACGCCAAGATCACCTACCTGAAGCCCACGCCCGAACAGCGTATGAATGGTTCGTGCGCAGGCGGCACCGGCGCGTTCATCGACCAGATGTCCACGCTGCTTGACACCGACGCCGCAGGCCTCAACGAGATGGCCAAGAGCTACGAGAACCTGTATCCGATCGCCTCGCGTTGCGGCGTGTTCGCCAAAACCGATCTGCAGCCGCTGATCAACGACGGCGCGGCCAAGCCTGATCTCGCCGCCTCCATCTTCACCGCAGTGGCCACGCAGACCATTGCCGGCCTGGCTGCTGGCCGCCCGATCCACGGTACCGTCATCTTCCTCGGTGGCCCGCTGTTCTTCATGTCCGAACTGCGCGCCGCCTTCCAGCGTGCCCTTGAAGGCAAGGTCGACGAGTTCATCGTGCCGACCGACGCCCACCTGTATGTGGCCTACGGTTCGGCATTGCAGGCCGACATGGATTCCGACGATCAGGGCCACCATTTCGAGGCCCACACCTGCGATGAGATCCTCAAGCGTCTGGACGAGCTGAAGAACCTGCCCTCCAACACGCCCACCATGCCGCCGCTGTTCCCCACCGAGGCCGACCGCGAGGACTTCAACAAGCGCCACCACAAGGAACACATCCACATCGGCACCCTCGAAGGCGCGCATGGCCCGCACTTCCTGGGCATCGACGCCGGTTCCACCACCATCAAGGCCACGCTCGTCAATGACGACCGTGAAATCGTCTGGTCCAGCTACGCCAACAACGAAGGCAGCCCGCTGACCGCCGCCATCAACATCGTCAAGAAGATCCAATCCGAGCTGCCCGAAGGCGCATGGATCGCACGCTCCTGCGCCACCGGTTACGGCGAAGGCCTCATCACCACCGGCCTGCACCTGGACGAGGGCGTGGTGGAGACCATGGCCCACTATCGTGGTGCCGAAATGGTCAGCCCCGGCGTCACCGCCGTCATCGACATCGGCGGCCAGGATATGAAATATCTGGCCATCACCGACGGCGTCATCGACTCGATCGCCGTCAACGAAGCCTGCTCGTCCGGCTGCGGCTCGTTCCTGCAGACCTTCGCCATGTCCATGGGCCTGACGATTCAGGAATTCACGCAAAAGGCTCTGGCTTCCACCCATCCGGTGGACCTCGGTTCGCGTTGCACCGTGTTCATGAACTCCTCGGTCAAGCAGGCGCAGAAGGAAGGCGCGTCCATCGAGGACATCGCCGCAGGGCTGTGCTACTCCGTGGTGCGTAACGCCTTGTACAAGGTCATCAAGCTGCGTGATTCCGGCGAACTCGGCGACACTGTGGTGGTCCAGGGCGGTACGTTCCTCAACGACGCCGTGCTGCGCGCCTTCGAGCTGCTCACCGAACGTCAGGTCACCCGCCCGAACATCGCCGGCCTCATGGGCGCGTTCGGCGCCGCCCTGACCGCCCGCATGCACTATCAGGATGAGGCCGACCACTTGGACGTGGTGGTTAAGGCCGATGGGTCCGAGGAACAGTCCGAGGCTGAGCCCGCACCCAAGTCCGAGTCCAAGGCCGCAGCCTTCAAGAAGACCGAGCCGGCCAAGCCCGAAGCCCATGTCGTTGTCGTGGACGGTGTGACTCACACCGCCAGCTCCATTCTGACCGGCGAAGCGCTCGACAACATGAGCATGACCGCCGAGCGTGACGTGTGCAAGCTGTGCCAGAACCACTGCAAGCTCACCATCACCACATTCTCCGACGGTTCACGCTTCGTGACCGGCAACCGCTGCGAACGCGGCGGCGACGCCAAGAAGAAGCGTTCCGACCGTCCGAACCTGTACGACTACAAGTACAAGCGTTGCTTCGCCTACCGCCGTTTGACCGACAAGAAGGCCACTCGTGGCGAGATCGGCATTCCGCGCGCCCTCAATATGTACGAGAACTACCCGTTCTGGTTCACGCTGCTCACCACGCTGGGCTTCAAGGTGATGATCTCCGGCCGCAGCTCCCACGAGCTGTTCGAGACCGGCATCGAATCCATCGCCTCCGAAAACATCTGCTACCCGGCCAAGCTGGTGCACGGCCATATCAAGTGGCTGATCAACAAGGGCATCAAGACCATCTTCTACCCGTGCGTGAGCTACGAGGAGAACCTCGTGCCCAACACGGACAATCATTACAACTGCCCGGTTGTGGCCAACTATCCGCTCGTCGTCGGCGCCAACATGCCTGAGCTGCGCGAGGATGACGTGCGTTACATGCACCCGTACTTCAACCTTGCCAACCATGAGCTCATGGTTGACCGCATCGTCGAAGAGTTTGCGTGGGCCAACGTGACCCGCGAAGAGGCCGAAACCGCGGTCAAGGCCGCCTATGCCGAAGACAAGGTCTTCAAGCATGACGTGCAGCAGGAAGGTTTGACCGCGCTCGCCTATATGAAAGAGCACAACTGCCGAGGCATCGTGCTCGCCGGCCGTCCCTACCACATCGACCCCGAAATCAACCACGGCATCCCCGAAACCATCTGCTCGCTGGGCATGGTGGTACTCTCCGAGGATTCCATCTGCGAACTGCATCCGGGGGAGAAGCTCAACCTCACCGAATTCCTCTCGGAAGGCGAAGCCGGCCCGCGTTCCAAGAACGCCGCCAGATTCCGCCATGTAGGCGACCGCACGGTCACCAAGATGCCGTTGCGCGTCACCAACCAGTGGGCCTACCACTCCCGTCTGTACGCGGCCGCACACTTCGTGGCCTCCTACCCGGGCCTCGAACTTGTGCAGCTCAATTCCTTCGGCTGTGGCCTTGACGCCATCACCACCGATCAGGTGGCCGAAATCCTGGCAGACAAGGCGGACGTGTACACGCTGCTGAAGATTGACGAGGTCTCCAACCTGGGTGCCGCCAAGATTCGACTGCGCTCGCTCAAAGCCGCCGTCGAGGAACGCGAAGCCAACAAGGCCCGCGAAGCCGCCGCGGCCAAGGCCATGGAAGACCAGCAGGCCGCCGCCGAACGCGCCGCCGAGGAAGCCAAGGTCAAGGCCGAGTCCGATTTGGAAGCTGCCAAGGCCGCGCTTGCCGAGGCTCAGGCCGCCGTCGAAGCCGCTCAGAAGAAGGTCGACGCCGAAGCGCAGGCCGTACACGATGCCGCCAAGGCATCTCAGGCCAGCACTGCGAAGGCCGTGCAAGGTCCCAAGCCCACCGGCTTCCGCAAGACCGGCCCCACCGCTCCCACCCCCGGCCGCCAGATTCTGCTCGACAGCACCATGGCCGCCAATCCGAAGCTCACCAAGGCCATGCGCGAGGCCTCCAAGCGTGCCGCCGAACGCGACCTGCAGGCCGCAGCTGCCAACAAGAACGGCACTTCGGACGGCACCACCGGCGTGACGAACGCCAAGAATGCCAAGAAGTCCGGCCACAACAACGCCACCATGTCCCGATACGCGCATCGTGAGAAGTTCGTCAAGGACATGAAGAAGAACTATACGATTGTTGGCCCTCAGATGAGCCCGATTCATATGTCCTTGGTCGAAGCGGTGATTCGTTCCGGTGGGTACAAGTTCGACATCCTGAAGCATGCGAGCCGTGGCGATGTGGAAACCGGCCTCAAATACGTGAACAATGACGCCTGCTACCCGGCCATCATGGTCGTCGGCCAGCTCATCGACGCGATTCTGGAAGGCAAATACGATCCCGAACATGTAGCGCTCGCCATCACCCAGACCGGCGGCATGTGCCGTGCGACCAACTACTTCGGCCTGATCCGCAAGGCCTTGGTCGATGCCGGCTACCCGCAGATTCCGGTCATCGCCATTTCTACCCAGGGCCTCGAAGACAACCCCGGCTTCAAGGCCACCCTGCCCCTGCTGCACCGTGCCATCAAGGCGCTGATTCTGGGCGACTTGCTCATGAAGTGCCTCTACCGCGTACGCCCGTATGAGGTGGAGAAAGGTTCGGCCAACAAGCTGTACGAGCTGTGGGACGCCATCGTGCGTGAGACCATCGAGCATCACGGCTATTCCAAGACCGCAGCCAAGACGCCGAGCATCAAGAAGGGCTATCTGCCGTATAACGTGCTGGCCAAGGAGATCGTGAAGTCCTTCGACAATCTGCCGCTGCGTGATATTCCGCGCAAGGTGCGAGTCGGCGTGGTCGGCGAGATCCTCGTCAAGTACCAGCCGGACGCGAACAACCACGTGGTCGACGTCATCGAATCCCAGGATTGCGAGGCCGTAGTGCCCGGCATCATGGAATTCATGACCACCCGCCCCTACATCACCGACTGGAACGAGAAGAACCTCGGCATGGGTGGCAACAAGACGCTCTACGCCTTGATGCGCAAGGGTCTTGACCTGTACAACGCGCCTATCAAGGCCGCACTGGCCACCTCGCACGGCAAGTTCAAGCAGGACGAGCCGATGCCCGAACTGGTCAAGAAGGCTGCCGAGGTCACTTCCATCGGCGTGCAGGCCGGTGAGGGCTGGCTGCTGACGGCCGAGATTCTGGAGCTTATCGAACAAGGTTGCCCGAATGTGATTTGCGCGCAGCCGTTCGCCTGCCTGCCCAACCATGTGACCGGCCGTGGCATGTTCGGCAAGATTCGCCGCCTGCATCCGGAAGCCAACATCGTCTCCATCGATTACGATCCGGGTGCCTCCGAGGCCAATCAGCTCAACCGTATCAAGCTGATGAT
>ERZ1031885.539-NODE-539-length-15388-cov-7.794169_pt1 | contig 15388 bp, 9 predicted proteins | sample MGYA00518168_ERZ1031885 | MGnify/ENA primary metagenome ERZ1031885 (study PRJEB33719, sample SAMN04261269) | wastewater metagenome | biome: rural village; feature: human; material: feces | host: Homo sapiens | place: El Salvador | collected 2014-01-14 ...
GCAGGTTCACGAAGATAAAGCCTCCGATGATGATCAATGCCAATCCTGTGATGAGCGCTGGCTCGAAGCGCAGGCCAAGCAGAGCGCTCTGCTCTCGGGCGAGAAGGTTGTGTCTATTCCGAACACCATCGACACGCACATCTTCTGCCCGAAAGACCGTGCCGCAGCACGCTTGCAGATGGGACTGCCCGAAAAGGGCCGCATAGTGCTGTTCGTTTCGCAGAAGGTGACCAACGAACGCAAGGGCGCAGCCTACTTCATCGAGGCTATCAACCGCCTTGCCGACGCCAATCCTGAATTCAAGGCAGAGACTGCCGTGGCCATACTCGGCGCAAGCGCAGACGAGATAGCCGAGCAGCTGCACATTCCGTCGTTCCCGTTGGGATATATCAGCAACGCACAACAGATAGCGAGCGTATACAACGCAGCCGATGTGTATGTTCTGCCGTCGCTTGAGGACAATCTGCCGAACACAATCATGGAGTCGATGGCATGCGGCGTGCCGAGCGTGGGCTTCCGCGTGGGCGGCATACCTGAGATGATAGACCACAAGCGCAACGGATACGTCGCAAACTTCAAGGACGCAGCCGACCTCGCCGAAGGCATACGCTGGGCTCTCTATGAAGCCGACCCGAAAGAGCTCACCGCTAACTGCCTGCATAAGGTGGCAATGAGCTATTCGCAGCAGTCGGTTGCGATGAAATATATTGAGGTTTACAACGAAATGATAGCCATGAAGAGATACATCATCTAAGGCTTCACCCTACCCGAATATCCATTATACCATAGAACACAAAGATAATTAAGAAAGAAAAAGATAGTTATGATAAAATTCACGATAATAACCTGCACCTACAACGCTGCCGACGTCATAAAGCCGACGCTCGACAGCATACTCAATCAGACGTGGGGGCAGATAGAACACCTGATAATAGACGGTGCGTCGAAGGACGACACCGTGAAGGTGGCGGAGGCTTACCGACAACGTAGCCTGGAGGAGGAGACCGAACACGACGTGCGCATCATCTCTGAGCCCGACCGCGGACTGTACGACGCCATGAACAAGGGACTGCGTCTCGCTACGGGCGACTACGTGGTGTTCCTCAACGCCGGCGACTCGCTGGACAATAACGATACGCTTGAGAAGATATCGAATGATGTCAACGAACGGTCGGACGGAAAACTGCCTGCCGTGCTCTACGGCGACACGGACATCGTCGACGAAAAGGGCATTGTGCTGCATCCACGCCGACTTGCTCCGCCCGACAAACTCAACTGGCGCTCGTTTCGTCACGGCATGTTAGTGTGCCACCAGGCGTTCTACGCCCGCACAGACATAGCCCGTGCCGAGCCATACGACTTGCGCTACCGCTTCTCTGCCGACGTCGACTGGTGCATACGCATCATGAAGCGTGCTGAACGCGAGCATCTGCAGCTCCTGCGCCTGCCGGAAGTGGTTGCCGACTACCTCGATGGCGGCATGACCAACAAGAACCACCGCGCTTCGCTCTTCGAGCGTTTCCGCATCATGCGACGCCATTACGGACTCTTCTCTACGCTTGCCATGCACGCATGGTTCGTGGCGAGAGCCGTGCTGAAGAAATAGCCTACAATAAGACACAATAAAGGGGCCGTTTCTCCGTTATATTTATGTAGAGAACAAACCACATCTATCTAATAAAAAACAATAGCATGAACAATACGAACAATAACTACTGCGTGATTCTTGCCGGCGGCAAGGGACGCCGACTGTGGCCGTGCAGCCGCGAGAGCAAACCGAAGCAGTTCATCGACTTTTTCGGCAGCGGACGCACTCAGCTTCAGCAAACATACGACCGCTTCAAGGAGATTGTGCCGGTAGAGAATATATATGTGAACACCAACGACGCGTATATCGACCTCGTGCTTGAGCAGTTGCCCGACCTTGCGCCCGACCATCTGCTCGCAGAGCCTATACATCGCGGCACGGCGCCGAGCGTAGCATGGTGCGCGCACCGCATCATTGCGCACAACCCCGACGCCAACATCGTCATCGCGCCCTCCGACCAGACCATCATCGGCGAGGAAGCGTTCGCCGAGTGCATAAACCGCGGTTTCGACTTCGTTGCCAACAACAAGTTTATGCTCACGCTCGGACTGAAGCCTACGCGACCCGAGCCGGGCTACGGATATATACAGATGGGCGACAAGGTGGAGGACGGCGTGTACAAGGTGCAGTCGTTCACCGAGAAGCCAGAGCGCGACTTCGCAAAGATATTCGTCAGCAGCGGCGAGTTCTACTGGAACACAGGCATCTTCCTCGCCAACGCAAAGTGCATGCTGCATTGCTTCGACCAGCTGCTGCCGCCGGTGCTGCGCAAGTACGACGAGATACATGCCGGCGAGGAGTTCGACTACGAGGAGGAGAACCGCTACATTCACGAGAACTTCCCGTCGTATCCGAACATCTCCATCGACTACGGAATACTCGAGAAGTCGGAACAGGTCTGCATGATGAAGTGCAACTTCGGCTGGGCTGACCTCGGAACGTGGCACAGTATATACGAAGCGATGCACAAGGGCGAGGGCGACAACGTCGTTATAGACAGCGAAGTGATGCTCGACGACGCGCACAACAACGTCATCAAGCTGCCGAAAGACCGCATTGCCGTCATTTCGGGTCTCGACGGATTCATCGTTGCCGAAGAGAAGAACGTGCTGCTCATCTGCCGGAAGGAAGACTCGTCGAGCAACATAAGACGACTCGTTAACGAGATACAAATGAAGAAAGGCGAGGAGTTTATCTAAACTCCTCCTTTTTTTTTATAGTTATACGCATTGTCCTCATAACTATCCGCATTATTTTTATAGATATCCACCTGAAACCATCTACTTATAAACATATCAAAAACCCAACAAACATCATGAACACCAACAAGAGTATTCTTTCGCTCGCACTCGCCGTGCTGCTTGCGCTTCCGCTCGCAGTAAGCGCGCGTGTGCCGAAACGCATTTACCTCGAAAAGACGCGCGTGGCGTGTGTCGGCAACAGCATCACATACGGCATGACTCTCGCCGACCCTGCTACCGAGTCGTATCCGGCTCAGCTGCAGCAGATGCTTGGCGACGGATATGAGGTGGGCAACTTCGGAAAGTCGGGCGCCACGCTGCTGCGCCACGGCCATCGCCCGTACACAGAGCAGGAGGAATGGGCGAAGGCGAAGGCTTTCAAAGGCGACATCGCCGTCATCCACCTCGGAGTGAACGACACCGACCCGCGCAACTGGCCGTTCTATCGCGACGAGTTCGTGAGCGACTACCTGGCTCTTATCGACACTCTGCGCCAGCAGAACCCGAAGTGTCGGGTGCTCGTGGCGCTGCTCTCGCCCATCACCCACAACCATCCGCGCTTCGAAAGCGGCACGCAGCAGTGGCACGAGGAGATTCAGGAGGCTATAAAGACCGTGGCTCGCGTGGGAAAGGCGCAGCTCATCGACTTCCATAAGCCGCTCTATGCTTATCCGCAGCTGCTGCCCGACGCCGTGCATCCTAACAAGGAGGGCGCAACGATGCTCGCACGCACGGTGTGCGCTGCCATCCTCGGCAACTATGGCGGACTGCAGATGCCCATGACCTACTCGGACAACATGGTGCTGCAGCGCGACCGCGAACTTACCATCCACGGCACAGCCAACTCTGGCGAGAGAGTGACCGTGAGCATCACTCGCCCCGATGCCGCCAAAGGCAAGTCGGCGAACGGCGCCAAGCGCAAGAAGGGCAAGCAGCCGATGCGTGTGCGCGCGCTGAAGACCGAGGTGCAGACGGCTACGGCGAAGGCAGACATGAACGGCTACTGGCAGGTTACGCTGCGCCCGCAGCGCGCCGAGAACGGACTGACGCTCACCGTTAGCACCGACGAGAAAGAACTTGTATATAATAATGTGGCGTTCGGCGAGGTTTGGCTCTGCTCTGGTCAGTCGAACATGGAGTTCATGCTGCACGAAGCGGCTACTGCCAAGCGCGACATACCGAAGGCGAAGAACCCCAACATACGCTTCTTCGACATGAAGGCGCGCTGGCGCACCAACCCCGTTGAGTGGGACGCTGCGGCGCTCGACTCGGTGAATCATCTGAAATACTTCAAGCCTACAGCGTGGACCGTCTGCTCGCCCGAGACGGCGAAGGACTTCTCGGCGATAGCCTACTACTTCGGTGCGATGCTGCAGGACAGTCTGCAGTGTGCCGTGGGTCTTATCTGCAACGCCGTGGGCGGTTCGCCTACTGAGGCGTGGGTGAGCCGTGCGGATCTCGACGCGCAGCTGCCGCAGATTCTGCGCAACTGGCAGAACAACGACTTTGTGCAGCCGTGGGTGCGCGAGCGTGCCGCCAAGAACACAAAGCTGGCTACGAACGCCGCCGCTCAGCGCCACCCCTACCAGCCTTGCTACCTCTACGAGTCGGCGATAGAGCCGCTCGAACAGTTCCCCATCAAAGGCGTGCTGTGGTATCAGGGCGAGTCGAACGCGCAGAACTTCACCACGCACGAGCGTCTGTTCAAGATGCTCGTCGAAGGATGGCGCCGCAACTGGAACGACGCCGAGATGCCGTTCTACTTCGTGCAGCTCTCGAGCCTCAACCGCCCGGGCTGGCAGTGGTTCCGCGACAGTCAGCGTCGCATGCAGAGCGAACTGCCGAACATGGCAATGGCTGTGTCGTCAGACAAGGGCGACTCGCTCAACGTGCATCCTACGAGCAAGCAGCCCATCGGTGAGCGTCTGGCGCGCATCGCCCTGCACAACCTCTACGACTTCGGCAATGTGGTGCCGAGCGGACCTGCCATTAAGGAGGCTTCGGTCGTAGGCGACGGCATCGTGCGCCTCACGTTCGACTACGCCGACGGTCTTTCTACCGCCGACGGCAAGCATCCTGCTACGTTCGAGATAGCCGAGGAAGAAGGCGTCTACAAGCCTGCCGAGGCTCGCATCGAGGGCAACACGGTTGTCGTGATGGCGGCGGACGTGGCTCATCCGCGCTTCGTGCGCTACGGATGGCAACCGTTCACACGCGCCAACCTCGTGAACGGCGCAAAGCTGCCGGCGTCTACGTTCCGCGTAGAGGTTAGATAGTAGCGGAGGTAAAAGCCTCCGCAGCACCCAGACTGGGCAACCAACATAGTAGCGGAGGTCTCCGGCCTCCGCAGCAGCAAGCAATGCTAACTATGATTAGTGTTCGACTTGGTGCTGCGGAGGCTTTCACCTCCGCTACGTTTTTTCCCATACTTCTTGATGCTTTCTCATCGTACACCGAACGCAATCCGATCGGACACCGAACGCGATCCGACTGGACACCGAACGCGATCCGATTGGACACCGAACGCAATCCGATTGGACACCGTACGCCGCCGGTCGAAAAAAAAGAACAGTTACGTCGCAAATTTAACACATGCTACTAATAATATCCGAATTATTATTCGTAACTTTGCAGCTCAGAACGACCTAAGAACCAAATTGTTATTTCTAAACAAATCAAAATAATATGAAGAAAATCTACACTTTGTTCTCTGCACTGTGCTTAACAGTTGCAGCGCCTGGCGCATTGTCAGCACAGAACAACTTCAAGCTGGTTGAGGAGAGCGTGAGCAATCCGGACAACACACCGGCTCCAGTCTACCCAGTACCAAGCGAGCGTCAGCTCAAGTGGAACGAAACCGAATTCTACGCTTTCTTCCACTACGGCATGAACACATATACCGACCAGGAGTGGGGTTCAGGCATGGAGCGCGAGACCGTATTTGCTCCTACACAGAAGCCCGACCCAAGACAGTGGCTCGAGGTGGCTAAAAAGGCGCACATGAAGGGCGGCATCGCTGTAGTGAAGCACCACGACGGCTTCTGCCTCTGGCCTACAGCTACGACAGAACACTGCACACGCAACTCTACGGGCTACGGCAAGGACGTGGACATTCCGAAGGAGTTCGCCGACGCAGCACGCGAGTTCAACATGAAGTACGGCTTCTACATCTCTCCGTGGGATATGTCAAGCCCATACTGGGGCAAGAAGGACAGCAACGGCAAATACACCGACGAGTATGCCAAGAAGGTGTTCCTCCCGCAGTGCGTAGAGCTTGCTAAGTACGGCAACGACCAGTTCGAGATGTGGTTTGACGGCGCTACCGGCGGCGACCACGCTGGCGGCTACGGCAGCTACACCTCTTCGCAGAAGCGCACTATCGACAACGCACAGACTTACTACGACATTCCTAACCTGCGCGACTCTATCCACAACCTCCTGCCGAACGTAATCATGTGGGGTGTTGGCGGCGAAGCACGCTGGATTGGTAACGAGGAAGGCTACTCAGGACAGACATGCTGGTCGATGGGCGACGCTGAGTCGGGCGACGAGAACGCATGGCAGTGGGCTGCCGGCGAGAGCGACGCCAAGTCGACAAAGGGATGGTTCTGGGATTCGAGCAAATATAACGAGCCGAAGTCGGCTGAGACTCTCTTCAAGATGTATCTTGAGACCGTAGGCCGCAACGCCACATTCCTTCTCAACCTGCCGCCGAACCGCGCAGGTCGTATCGACGAGAGCCTCGTAACCATCATGGAGGACCTCGGCAAGCTGCTCGACCAGCGTCTCGGCACAGACCTCGCCAAGACAGCTAAGGTAACAACCGACTGCACTCGCGAGGCTATGGGCAAGGGCAACTACGACGCAAAGAATCTTACCGACGGCAACAAGGACACATATTGGGCTGCTCCCGACGGAAAGACTTCTGCCGTTATCGAGCTTAGCTGGGACACACCGCAGACCGTGCGCTACGTATCGCTCATGGAGTACATCAAGCTCGGACAGCGCGTGAAGAAGTTCAAGATTGAGACCAGCGAGGACGGTGTAACATACACCGAGCGCGGCAACGGTCAGACAATGACTACCGTAGGCTACAAGCGCATCATCCCGCTCAACGGCTCTACAACCAACTACTCTGCAAGCGGCTTCAAGGCTAAGTCTGTACGCATCACTATCGAGAACGCAAAGGCTTGCCCACTGCTCCACACCGTAGAAGTGTTCTAAACAAACCCTTACTCCATCAACTAAAAAACAAAGAAAACAATGAACGTAAAGAAATATATGTGCCTTGCCGGTCTGTTCTTCCCTATCGCAGCTATGGCACAGCAGGACAAGACTCTCTGCGACTTCGAGACTCCGGAGAGCTACGTGAGCGTACGTGCATACGACACATGCCCTACCTCACCCTTCAACCTCAACAAGCTCACGGGCAACGTGCAGGTTGTTGACAACGACCTTAACGCAGTGGACGACGCGCTGGGCTATGCTCCGAACGAATCGTCGAAGATTCTCGGCGTGCAGCGCTCACGCTACGGCAGCAACACCTTCGGCGCTCTCGTAGAGCTGAAGGAGCCGCTCGCTCTGAAGCGCGAGACTCAGTACGTACACGTTAAGTTCTACTCTACGCAGGACGCTCCGGTGATGCTCATCGGACTCGGCAACCGCGAAGACCGTCCTTGGCAGCCCGCTACTACAGAGCAGTTCTGGAGCGTGCCTACAAGCAAGGTTGCAGCAGGCGCATGGCAGGACATAGTGTTCCCAATCATGGGCGCTGACGGCATCAACATCAAGAGCCTCCTCGTCGTAGTAGACCGCCAGTCGCCGCACAACCAGATGAGCGACTTCGCCGTGTTCATCGATGACATCGTGCTCAGCACCAAGGCAAACCCGTTCTTCTCTAAGTCGGTTTACCCGATCAACTACGAGGAGACTACAGCTCACACACGTACAGACCGCTACATCAAGACCGTTAAGCTCGGTTCGCAGAGCGTAGCTATCAACCAAAACTCTGACAAGAAGCTCTACTTCAAGAAGCTCGACAACATCTTCCTCGCTAAGCCAGGCGAAACCGTCACAGCGGCTATCGACTGGGCCGGCGTTTGGATGCACGGATACGCATACCTCGACAAGGGCAACGACGGCAAGTTCGACGTCGACTACACCAGCACTGGCATTACAGACAGCAAGGACCTCGTTGCGTTCTCTTACTACAAGGACAAGAACAGCGCCGGCAGCCGTGCAAGCGGCGACTGCGGCGTAACAATGCCTTCGTTCAAGATTGCTGACGACATGGAGCCGGGCATCTACCGCATGCGCTACAAGGTTGACTGGGACAACGTTGACCCGGGCGGCAACACCACTACCGGCAACTACATCACCAACAATGGTGGTGGTATCGTTGACGTTCTCGTGAACATCCACAACGACAACGTAGACGTTTACCGTGCTACAGAGGAGAACGGCGGCGGCTTGAACGGCGAGATTCTTCTTGCTAACGGCAAGCCGGTGACTGGTCAGACCACTCCGTTCGGTCAGGCATTCACAATCAAGGCTCAGCCGGCTGAGGGCTTCCTGCTCGACTACGTTAAGATTCGCCACGGCTACAACCTCGAGGGCGCAAGCACGAAGAACGAGAACCCGCAGTGGAAGGAGTACACCGTGCAGGCTTCGCAGTTCGTTAACGGCGAGTACACTATCCCGGCTGACTGCGTGGACGGCAATATCCGCCTCGTGCCTTACTTCAAGAGCGACCCTACAAGCGTTAACGACGCTACAGTGAAGGCGTTCACAGTGAATGCTGGCAAAGGCGAAATCACGCTCAACGCCGCAGTTGCTACACACGTAGAGATTGCTAACGTTCAGGGCAGCACTCTCTTCAACGGCACAGTAGAAGGAGCTCGCACAATCTGCGCTCACAAGGGCGTTTATGTTGTGAACGGCGAGAAGGTGCTCGTAAAGTAAACTAACATTACTCACATATTGGGGATAGCCGTCTTCGAGACTGCTATCCCCTTTTAAATCTAAAACCATCTATCTATTATGACAAACCATTTACGCACAGCCATCGCTACGTTCATCATGGCAACAGCGATGACGCCTGCTACGGTGCTTGCGCAAAGCACTTACCCCGTTAACTTCGACGAGAACGAGGCTTCGAGCCACCTCTTACGCCACACTAATGCTGTGCAGCTCACAAGCAGCTACGGCACACAGACGGTTGAGGTGAACCAGAAGAAAGAGAAACGCATGTATATAAAGCGTCTTGACGACTGTCTGCGCGCTAAAATCGGCGAGACAGTGACGGCTGGCTTCGACTGGAGCGGTACGTGGATGTGCGGATACGCTTATATCGACTTCGGAAAAGACGGCAACTACGACGTTGACTACGACGACAACGGCGTGAACGCCATGAAAGACCTCATGACTTATTCTATGTATAAGAATAAGGACAGCAAGGGCGCTACCGTAAGCGGCGAACCGAGCATTAATCCACCGTCGTTCACTATCCCGTCGGATGTTAAGCCGGGCATCTACCGCATGCGCTACAAGGTAGACTGGGACTGCGTTGACCCGGGCGGAAACACGCTTAGCGGAAACGATATCAAGAAGAACGGTGGCGTGATTGTAGATACACGTATCAACGTGCACGGCGAGACTGCACACGTTACGGTGAAGGGTGCTGACTACAAGAAGGGCACTCTGTCGCTCGCCGACTACAGCGCGGAGCTGAACAATCAGGACGTGGAGTTCGGAAAAGACCTCACTATCGCTGTCGTCGTGAAGGACGGTTACGACTTCAGTTCGCTTAGCATCAAGCACGGATACTGCTTGGACGGCGAGGCTGTCGTAGACGGACTGCGCCAGTGGCAGGAAAATACGATCATGGCGTACACAGCAAAGGGCGACAAGATAACTATACCTGCAAGCTACATCGACGGCGACGTTGAAATAACCGTCAACTTCGCTGCTGAAGGCACCACTTCGGGCGACAACTACGCGCTCAACTTCGAGAAGGATCTCGCCCAGATGAATCCTACAGCCAACAGCCTCACAGAGTTCTCTATTACGAACAAGGCTGGCAAGAAGTCGGCTATCGCTATCCCTGAGGGCACTACCGTTTATCGCGACGCTCTCACTAAGGAAGTGAACGCCGAACCGGGCGATGTGCTCACACCGGGCATCGCATTCACTGGCGACACCGAGATGGGCGCATATCTCTACATCGACTACAATCAAGATGCAGCGTTCACAACGCCGCTCGACGAAACCGGAAAGCCGGTTGTTGGCAGCGAGATTGTGAGCTTCTCTTCATACAAAGGCAAGAACAGCAACGGCGAAGCAGCGGGCGCAACAACCGCAATGCCGTCTTTCACTATCCCCGACGACTTACCTACCGGTGTTTATCGCGCTCGTCTGAAGATTGACAACAACGACATCGACCCGGCTGGCGACTACAATGCGTCTGACGCCTTACACATCAACCACTACAACGGCTACATCGTTGACTTCCTGCTGAACATCCACAACGATAAGGGCAGTCTCGACATCGACGCACGCGGCGGTCATATCGTAGGAAACGGCAACAGCGGCGTGAGCGAAACCGTAGAGTTCGGTTCGCAGCTCAGCCTTATGCCGCTCGCTCCTGCAGCAGGCTACAACGTAAAGAGCGTCACAGTGCGTCACGGTCACAACCTGGACGGAGAGCAGTTCGTCAACGGCAACCGCCAGTGGGATGAGTACGAAGTCAGCGACGCCAAAGCCGGCGAAGGCTTCACGATAGACGCGGCTAATGTGAACGGCGACGTGCGCGTGTCGGCTAAGTTCGAGGCTAACGGCACAGAGGAGTACAAACTTCGCTTCGCCGACGAGTTCGACGGCAAAGACTACTCGCAGCCCGACGCCGGCGTATGGCACAACTGCACACGCGAAAGCCCCACATGGAAGCGATTCACCTCGCAGACTGCCGAGGGTCAGCAGAAGACGGCGTTCATCCGCGACGGAAAGCTCGTCACTCGATGCATCAAGAACACTATTGCTGAGGAGGGCGACGTGGAGATGATCAGCGGCGCTATCGAAAGCTCTGACAAGATGTACTTCACATACGGACGTGTAGAGGGTCGCTTGCGCACCACTCCTCACGTCGGCAACTTCCCAGCCTTCTGGCTTATGCCGCAGGACAACTCTGCAGGTTGGCCTAACGCTGGCGAGATTGATATTTGGGAGCAGATTGACACCGAGAACAAGACGTATCATACAGTGCATACTCACTGCACATACGATCTGCATCTGGCTCTGCCAAACTCTGGAAGCACATATACCAACGCAGCCGACTATCACGTGATAACTCTCGACTGGACGCCGGAACTTCTTACCTGGTATGTTGACGGCACAAAGGCGTTCTCTTATGCAAAGACTAAGCAGTCGTATCTGCTTGAGAAAGGTCAGTGGCCGTACGACAAGCCATTCTATCTGATACTTAACCAGAGCGTAGGCAACGGTTCTTGGGCTAAGAACTGCGACGTTAACTTCGAGTACGAGACACTCTTCGACTATGTTCGTCTCTACCAGAAGGATGGCGAGGGCGACCTTACCACAGCCGTGAAGGACGTGAAGACAAGCGGCTCTGCACTCGACGCATACGCACAGCAGGGCGGTTTGCTTCTGGTTGCGCCAGAGGCACAGAAGGTTGACGTGTACAGCATCAGCGGCACACGCGTCTTCTCAGGACTTGTGCAGGGCAACCGCTTCGTGAGCCTCACCAAGGGCGTGTATGTAGTGGCTGGCAAGAAGATTGTAGTGAAGTAACATAGAAGTCTACAGCATTCCTGCCGTAGGCATAATAGCAAAAAGCATACTAACAAAAGGAGGTTATGGCAAATTTGCCATAACCTCCTTTTTATATATCAAAGTCTTTATATATCAAAGTCTCAAACCCTACTCCACGGGGAATGTCTTGGTAAGCGTTCCAAACTCGGCATCTGTGATGTGCGAGTGGAATGTGCTGCGAGAGACTGTTGTGCCGTATTCGTCGGTTACGGCGAGAACAGCTACGTACCAACCGCGCTCAGCGTCGGAGAACGGCTTCTTGAACGTGAACTTACCGTTAAACTGCTTCACTACCTCTGTTACATCCTCAGCCTTGTCGGTAGTAGCCATGAAGTCTGCCCATGCCATAGACGGAGTCTCTACGTCGTAAGTGTTGAGAGCGTCATCCCAATCGTCCTCCTTCATGACGAGCATACGTGCGCTCTTGATAGACGAAGCCTTCGACTTGATGGTATACTCGATAGCAAGGTCGCCGCCGCCAGCCTGATGGTTGGTAACATCAACCTCGGGGCAATCGTTAGCAGCCGCCGGCTTGATGTGAACATTGTCTACAGAAGCCTTCACCCAGTCGCCGTTGGCGTCTACAGCGAGTGCGCAGAACGTATAGTCGTTCTCCTTCTCAATGTTCCACGCCTTGTACTCGCTGGCATATGTAGCCCACTGCTCAGCAGAGAAGCTCACGCCCTGCGTGTACATCAACGCGCCGTAGCCATAGAGGTTGACGAACTCGTCGATAGACTTCGTAGAACCGAGCACAAGGTGCAGCGACTTGAACGCGCTGCCCGGCTTTACATCGAACTCGGGCTTGCCCTCAGAGTTGAGTCCGAGATACTCTACGCTGAGCGTTGCCTTGCTCTCGCCAGGATCAGCTGTGCGCACAACGTCGTAAGTCATATCCGTTCCGAGCGTGTACTTGCCGTCAGCCTCAACGAGGTCGCACACTACGACGTAATGGTTCTCGCCGGCAGCGATAAACTGCGTTGTGCCGCCCTCCGGCTTCTCGCCATCGACGAGCGTAACGCTCTGACTGCCCACACCAGCGTAGCCGTAGCTGCCCGACATCATGAGCGTAGAGAACACCTTCTTGAGTTCTGCCTCGGTCATCTCCGAGAGCGACGCGCCGCCGAAGTACTGCATGACGAAGAACTTGAGATACGACTCGCTTACGCACATCTGATAGAACGGCTGATCGTCGGTCTTCGTGGTTACGGTGTACTTCACGTAGTTCTTTCCAGCCTTGAGGTCGCTCACCTCAGCCTTGAGCTGATCGGGCACACCCTCGGGGCGTCCGAAAGAGATGTAGTCGTCGGCGCCGAGCACTACAGCGTCAACCGTTCTGCTGCCTTTATTGAGAAATACCTTCTGCTGCGCGTCGGCTGTAGCAACGAAAGCTACGACGAGCGCAAATACTGATAATATTGTCTTTTTCATAATCTGTTTCTGCTTAAGTGTTAGAGACGTGTAACATTGCCTTCGTAGTGGCCCTTCAGCGCACCATTGTACTTCTTGATGCTGAACACCGTGAAGTCGACATCAGCCTTGCCGTCGGCGAACGTGAGCTTAGCGTTGCCACCGAGAGCGATAGACTTTGTACCGTTGACGGTAGTCTGCGAGTAGGTGTCGCCTGCGTACTTGATGGAGATCTTAGCGTTTGTCTCGTCGCCAGAGAAGCCGTGCAGCGAGTTGTCGTTAACGAAAGCGTCGGGCATAGTGACCACAATGTCGGCGTCAGCCATGCCTGCCAATGTCGTTACGCCAGCCTTTGCAGAAAGATAGATAGTGTAGACGCCCTCAGCGTCGTCGTGTGTGAGCACCGCCGACTTCAGATCGACCGGCTTGCCGTCAGCCACAGTGTAGTTGCTGGGCACAGCGAGCGAATACTCCTTCGGAGTGCCGTTCACATATACCACATCGAGCGTGCGTGCGGCGCTATTGCCGAGGTTAGCCACGTTGATCTTGATGGTATAAGTGCCGTCGCCGTTGTCAAGCACCGAGATAGTGCCCGTAGCCGAAGACGGTGCGTCGTTACTGATGCTGAAGGTCTGCGGATTGTTCACGTCCGTTACGTTGTCGACGAAGGTAAGTTCGTACTTCTTATTGCCCTGCACGTCGAGTTCGCTGCCGTCCATATTGCTCTGCGGCACGAAGAGGCGCACGTAGTAGTAGCATTTGTCCAGCTCGTTGGCGCTGCCGATGTTGCCGGGCGTGAGATAGAAGTTGACGCCGTCAGCCTTCTTCTCTGCGAAAGCGGCGCGCATCTCGTAGCGTTCGCCGTCAACGATGAAGTGGTTCTCGTTGGCAGCCACCTCCACATAGGCGCCGTTGTACTGCGCAGCGAGGAGCGTTTCGCCCTTCTTCGGCGTTGCCTCAAGGTTCAAAGCGAGCTTGCCACCAGCGAAGCTCACCTGGAGCAGACCGTCAGAGTAGTAGTCGTTCCAGTCGTACGACGATACAGACACCGGCTCATAGTCATCGTTGCGGTTATACTCGTCGACGTCCATAAAGACAGCCTGGAAGAAATCTTTGTCGGCGTCGAAATCATGACCGAACGCGTTGAACTCGACATACTTGTCGAGCAGCGTCGGCGAGAACGCCAGCTGCAGATTCTTGCCGCCCTTCATAACGTCCTCGGGTGTCTTGCAGCCCTCGAGCGTCGAGAGATAGATATACTTATAGTTGTTGATGGTGGTTACGACAGCCGACTTCATCTCGTAAACATCGTCGCCCACCTTCACGCAGTTGCCGTCGAGCTGTATGCGCTTCGGGAATGATATGTTGTCTACATCTGTGCCCACCTCGTAGGCAGACACGATGCGTCCGTTCTTCACTACGAACACGCTGTCGGGTGTTGCAGCCGTAGCCAATGTCTGCATGGCGAAGCCCACGAACATGGCGAAAAGTAAAAATATCTTTTGTTTCATTGTACTCTATTTATGTATTAAGTGTTAGCGATTAAGTATCAACTATTAAGGGTTAACAATTCGGTATTAACGCTTAACCATCTTCAGCGACTGTCCCTCCGCCTTCACCACGTACACGCCGGCAGCGAGCTGTGTGGCGTCTATCTTCGCCTTGCCGCCGAGAGCCGTAGCCTGCGCAGCGAGAGAGCCGTTGGCTGTGTACACTTCGAGCAGTTTGCCGTCGGTCATGCCCTCAGCCGTGATGGTGTATCCGTTGGAGCGCAGAGTGATGGGCGACTGCTTCGTGAGCTGCACCATGCCGGCAGTAGAGCCCTTCAGCTCAATCTTGTCCACATTCTTCACCGCGTGCGTAGCCACCGTTGCGCCGCTCTTCGAGAGCAGTTTCACGTTGCCGTCCGCCACTGTGAGCTTCGCCACCTGCGACATCTGCACCTCGTGCGCAGTTCCGTCGAGATAGAGCACATTCACCTTGCCGTCCTGCGCCATCATCGGGCAGGAAACAGCACAAAGGAGAAGGGCTGCTAAGAAATAACGTCCAATCATAAAATCAGATTTTTAAAGTTTAATTGTGTTACTTATAATTGCTTATCTGTTACAAAAGTAGTCAATAATGTTATACAAACCAACTTTCAACCGATTTTTTGTAACAATTTCATACAAAAAAGCCCAGAGCTGTGCGCCCTGGGCTTATATTTTCTAATGTTGGTCGATGCCGAATTAGAGGTTCGGGTTCATCTTTGTCCACTCTGCTACTGGAGGAACGATGCCGAGCTCTACGATCTCGTCGCGCATCTTGCAGAGGTGCTCGTAAG